>Ga0180301_10001483_pt1 | contig 18565 bp, 15 predicted proteins | sample GuaBasSediGuay16_FD_121797 | JGI IMG/M metagenome (GOLD analysis project Ga0180301, IMG submission 121797) | Subseafloor sediment microbial communities from Guaymas Basin, Gulf of California, Mexico - Guay16, Core 4569-2, 12-15 cm | ecosystem: Environmental > Aquatic > Marine > Hydrothermal... | reverse complement strand
TGTACGTTTCTCCCATTCCTCTATTGGTATACCAAACTCTTTTTGGATTTTATCCCTATACCATTGTGGAATCACATTAAAGGCACAGAAAGGAATTATTCTACCATCAGGAACCACATAGTGGATACAGCATCTTCTTACTCTTTCAATATCCCAGTTGTATAAGTCTTGAAAATGCATCATACCTATAAAAAGCGATTTATGATGAAACTTTCCTAATGCTTCATAGTTATGTCGGATGAAGATTTCAAAAAGCAGTCTTGGAAGATTAAGTCCTTTAGGCTGTTTTTCTTTATCAACAAAACTTCTAAGCTTAAACATTGTTTTAAGTAGGACAAGATATTTATTTTTACCTGCCTTAATCTCTTCAGCCTTCTCCTTTAAATATTCAAGAAGACCCTCAACATCAACAAACCTTGTAATAGGGATAAGCTTACCATCAACCTTAAACACGTAAGTAGCCATTCCGCAGGCAAAGTGGGTTGATAAAGCATACTTTGGTTTTCCTGTAAAAGCTTCAACAAACTGGGTTATAGGGATAACTGTTGGAACAGGATAAAAATCTTCTCTTGAAATTTCACCGTTAGTTTGTTCTTCTATCCTCATAATAACTTCAGGTATAGTTATCCTAAAACGTTCAACTTCAGCTTTACTTATCCTTCCAACTAGAGATACAGGCTGATAGTTTACACCTCTAACTACATCTATATTTTCAAAACCAAATTTTAGGATAGCCCCCACCTCATGGTCATTCACAGTTTTTATGATTGTTGGAACAAGAACAATTCCTACATTAGCCTTCCTACAATTCTCCAAAATTTTTGGGATTTCCCTATGGTTTTTTGGGTTTGTTTTGGGTGTAACACCATCAAAGCTTAGATAGATAGTGTTAACTCCAGCTTTCCTAACTTTTAACGCTAACTCGGGGTCTAAAGCTAACCTAATCCCATCAGTATTAAGCTGAACATGGTCTATTCCCTCCTCTTTACAAACCCTAATAATGTCTACTAGGTCATCTCTAAGACAAGGTTCTCCACCAGTTAACTGAACAGCATTACATGGAACTGGTTTTTCGTTTCTTAACGTCCTAACCATAAACCTAATCTGTTCAAGGGTAGGCTCATAAACATAGCCAGCTTTTTCAGCAAAAAAGAAACAATACCAGCAAGCCAAATCACAACGGTTAGTTACAACTATGTTAGCTAAAGCAGTATGGCTTAAGTGAAGACTACACAGCCCACAATCATGGGGGCATGAGGGATTATCCTTCTCAATATTTGGGTTTGAAACACCTCTCCAAGTAACAGCAAACCTTTCAGCCTTCTTATACATCTCATAGGAAGCCCAGTAAAGGTCTGTATATTCCCCATGCTCCGGACAGGTTTTACTAATCCAAACCTTACCATCTTTAACATATACTTCCGCAGGCAGGAGCCTTAAACATTCAGGGCAGAGACTTAGGGTTTTCTTAAGTATTTTACCATCCTCTTGAGTTGAAGCTAAACTATGTTTAGCCTCATGGTTTAAAGCTGTTTTTGTCAGAAACAAACACCACCAATTATTCTAGGTTAGCTTTTGGCTAATAAAAAGTATACGGTAAACCATCAAATTAAAGGTTTCTAGCCTCCACTAAACGATAAACAGATATTTATGGTTGACTGATGAAAATATTTGTTTAACAGTAAGATTTTAGGGGAAAATAGAAAAAAATGGAAACCTATGACTTAGTTGTTGTTGGTGCAGGACCTGCTGGCTTAATGGCTGCAAGGAAAGCTGGCGAAAAAAACGTTAAGGTTCTTCTGGTTGAGAAGGAACGTATGTTGGGTGTGAAAGCTTGTGGAGAGGCTGTTTCTACAAGAACACTTGTTGATGCGGAAATTTATCCATCCTCAAAGTTTATCTGTAACAACATTAAAGGAGCCTTTATTTATGCTCCGGACGAGAAGAAACGTGTAGAAATTTTTTCTGAGGAGCTTGGTCAAGGCTATATTCTTGAAAAACCAGTTTTTCTTAGGGAATTAGCCTATCAAGCTGCTAAAAACAATGTTGATTTTTGGGTTAACAGTGAAGTTTTAGATGTTCTTAAAGAGGATAAAGAATACATTGTTAAGGTAAGAAAGTTTGGAAAAATTTTAGAGGTTAAAACAAAAATTGTTTTGGGTTGTGATGGAGTAAACTCTGTTGTTGCAAAAAAATTTTTTAAAAGAGAAAACTATAGGCTTATTTCCTGTATCCAGTATCGAATGGTTAACTGTAGATTTGAGGACCCTCATGCACTTGAATGTTATCTTGGAAGGGAAGTTGCACCTTTAGGTTATGTTTGGGTTTTCCCTAAAACAGAAACCACGGGTAATGTTGGGATAGGTGTTCGTGGAGCCCCAGCAAAACCGTATCTTGATAAGTTTATAGCTAACCACCCTGAAAAATTTAGAAATGCAAAAATTGTTGAAGTTCAAGCAGCACCAGTTCCTGTTAACGGTCAAATAGAAAAAATTGTTGAAGAAAATGTTATGGTTTGTGGAGATGCAGCTGGACAGGTTATACCTTTAACCGGTGGAGGAATCCACTCTTCTGTTGTTGCTGGAAAAGTTGCTGGGCAGGTTGTAGGAGAATTTTTAAATGGTGAAATAGAAAGCTTAGAAGACTATCCTAAAAGGTATGCTTATTGGACTGGTAGGATTAAAGACAGCTTAAAAGCTTTAAAAGTTATAGAGAAACTTACGGATGAGGAGTTAAACAGGTTGGCTGATGTTTTAAGTGGAGCAGATGTTGTAGATTTAGCCAGTGGAATAGACATAAAAAGAGTTGCTATAAAGCTGCTTAAACACCCATATTTTGCTTTACGTATTGCAAAAGCTTTGTTAGGAGATTAAAATGAAAAATCTTGTTATAGGTAGAGTTGAAAAATATCTTAGAAAAAAAATTTTGGATGAGGGTGCTGTACACCTAACCCTTATAGACCCTGAGAAAACAAGCCCTGAAAACGCTAAAAAAATTTGTGTTGAAGCTGAAAAAGCCGGAACAGGAGCTATTATGGTTGGAGGTTCAACCCTTGGTTCTACAAGCCACACAGAAATTGTTGCTGAGCAGGTTAAGAAGTCTATCAATATTCCGCTGATTCTTTTCCCGGGAAACCTTACCGGTGTTACTAGATTTGCCGATGCCATATTTTTTATGTCTTTACTAAACTCTTCAAATCCATACTTCTTTATAGATGTTCAAGCATTAGCCTCTTCTATTGTTAAAAGGTATGGTGTTGAACCTATCCCTTTAGGCTATATTATTATGGGTTCTGGTGGAACAGCTGGTTTTGTTGGTTATGCTAGACCAATACCCTATGAAAAAGCTGAGCTTGCAGCTCGTTATGCTCTTGCTGCTCAATATCTTGGGATGAGATTTGTTTATCTTGAAGCTGGCTCTGGTGCTGAAAAACCTATCCCACCAGAAACAATTTCAACTGTTAGAAAAGAAGTGGATGTTGTTTTGATTGTTGGTGGTGGGATAAGAGACGGTAAAACTGCTGCAAAAGCTGTGAAAGCAGGAGCAAACATAATAGTAACAGGAACAATTGTTGAGGAGCCTGGCTCTGTTAGAAAAAAGATTAGAGAAATTGTGAATGGAGTTAAAAAAAGTGTTTAAAATTTGGTGAAAGTTTTGGATTCAATTCATGTTATGGAGCTGCCTCGGAAAGTTGTTGTTGGAGTTAACATTCTAGAAAATGTTGGTAGGATATGTAAAAAAATGGGTTTTCCATCTAAAGCCTTAGTGGTTACAGGTCCAAAAACCTATAGGATTGCTGGTAAAACGGTTATAGATGCTTTAAAAGATTCAGGTTTTGAAGTTGAAAATCAGACTGTTGGTGAAGTTACAGATAATTTGATAACTAAGGTTGAGAAAAAGGTTTTAGAGGCAGGTTCTAGTGTTGTTTTTGGTGTTGGTGGTGGAAGGATTATAGATTTAGCAAAATATGTTTCGGCAAAAGCTAAAATTCCATTTGTTAGTGTTCCAACATCAGCATCTCATGATGGAATTTCAAGTCCTCAGGCATCACTAAAAAATCTTGGCACCCCAATCTCGGTTAAAGCTCAAGCACCAGCAGCAATAATAGCAGATATCCAAATAATAGCAAATTCTCCTTTCCGTTTAACCGCAAGTGGTTGTGGAGATATTTTAGCAAAATTTACAGCCACTCGTGACTGGCTTTTAGCCCACAATCTAAAAAACGAGTATTATGGAGATTATGCTGCAAACCTAGCCTTGATGAGTGCGAAGCTTGTGGCTAAAAATGTAAACCTTATCCGTGAAGGTTCTGTTGAAGGAATAAGAATAGTTGTTGAAGCATTAATTAGTTGTGGGGTTGCTATGAGTATTGCTGGAAGCTCAAGACCATGTAGTGGTTCAGAACATCTTTTTAGCCACGCCTTAGAGATAATAGCTCCAAACCATGGGTTGCATGGTGAAAGATGCGGATTAGGAACCATAATGATGGCTTATCTTCATAGGTTAAACTGGAAAAAGATTAAAAGCGTTCTTAGAAAAATAGGTGCACCAACAACAGCTGAAGAATTAAACATAACCTCAGACCATGTGGTTGAAGCATTAACGATAGCCCATAAAATTAGACCTGAAAGATACACAATTCTTGGTGAAAAAGGTTTAACAAAAGAAGCTGCAAAAAATTTGGCTAAGATAACAGGAGTAATCTAAAAAGTTTAAGCAATGGTTTTATATACATGAAGGCTTGAATTATTTGGCTAGGCTTAATACCTACTGGGTGAAGCTAAAAATATTTCTAGTTAAGTTTAAATTTAGAAGGGGTAGATGATTGAAACCAGGAAGGCTGGTTGGAATTGTAAGTTACGGGGGATACATCCCCATCTACCGAGTTAAAACATCGGAGATTGCAAGAATATGGGGTAGAGACGGGGAGCCTCTTCAAACAGAGGAAGTTGCTGTTGCAGCTATGGATGAAGACTGTGTAACCATGGCTGTTGAAGCTGCAAGATACGCCTTAAAAAGAGCTAAAATAGACCCCAAGGAAATAGGTGCAATTTATGTTGGTTCAGAGTCAAAACCTTATGCAGTAAAATCTTCAGGAACAATTGTTGCTGAGGCTATTGGAGCTTCACCCAATATTACAGCAGCAGATTTTGAGTTTGCATGTAAAGGTGGAACAGAAGCTCTTCAAACATGTATTGGGCTTATTGCATCTGGGATGATTAAATATGGTTTGGCTATAGGTGTTGATACAGGTCAGGCAGCACCTTCAGATGAGCTTGAGTATACTGTTGGGTGTGGTGGAGCAGCCTTCCTGGTTGGACCTAAAACAGATGAAACTATAGCTTATTTTGAAGCTTCAACCTCCTATGTTACGGATACACCTGATTTTTGGAGAAGAGCTGAAAGACCCTACCCATCTCATGCTAGAAGATTTACAGGTGAACCAGCCTACTTCCGTCATGTTATAAATGCAACAAAAAACCTTATGACTGAGTTAGGCTATAAACCTGAGGACTTTGACTATGTTGTTTTTCATCAGCCAAACCTTAAATTTCCTTTGAGAGCTGGGTTAATGCTTGGTTTTACAAGAAAACAGCTTGAACCTGGATTACTAATTCCATCTCTTGGTAATGCTTACGCTGGAAGCGCTTTACTTGGGCTTGTAGCGGTTTTAGATGTTGCAAAACCAGGCCAAAGAATTTTGCTTGCTTCTTATGGGTCTGGAAGTGGAAGTGATGCTTTTAGTATAGTTGTTCAAAACAGTCCTTATAGGGGAAACCCAATACCGTTTGTATCTCATCTGCTTGGACGTAAAAAATACATAGACTATGCTCAATATGTGAAGCATAGAGGAAAAATAGTTTTCTAGCGTTTTTAGAGGGCTAGTCTTGTGCGTAGGGTTGCTGTTGTAGGTGTTGGATGTACAAAGGTTGGGGAACTCTGGGATAAATCACTAAAAGATCTTGCTGTTGAATCAGCAACTAAAGCTTTAGATGATGCTGGAGTAGAGAGGGTTGATTTTGTTTATGTTGGTAACGCCTATTCTCAAATTCTTCAATCTCAAGGAAACCTAGGCTCGTTTATTGTTGACAGTTTAGGTTTTAATGGAACACCCTCTATTTCTATAGAGGCTGCAGATTCTTCTGGGAGTTTAGCTTTTCATGAAGCCTATAAAGCTGTTAAGTTAGGCTGGGCTAACTATGTTTTAGTTGTTGGTGTTGAAAAAATGTCTGACTCTACACCTGAAGAGGTTGCTAAAGCCTTAATGGCCTGTGAAGACCAAGACTATGTTGCTTTTACAGGGATAACTCAAGCCGGTCTTCATGCTTTAGTTTTAAGGCTTTACATGGAAAGGTTTAGGATAAAACATGAGGATGTAGCTATGTTTACCGTTAAAGCTCATAAAAACGCTTTAAACAATCCTTATGCACAGTTTAAAAATCCTTTAAGTGTTGAGGATGTTCTTAAGTCACCTATTCTTGCAGATCCTTTAAGACTTTTAGAATACACAACTATAGCTGATGGTTCAGCCGCCTTAATACTATGTCCTCTAGAAGAGGCAAAAAAGATTACAGATAAACCTGTTGTTGAAGTTTTAGGTTCAGCTTCAGCAACAGACAAATTCTATTTACCTGAAAGAATTGATAGTCTAACCTTTAACGCAACAGTTGAAGCTGCTAAAAAAGCATTTCAAGAAGCAAAAATCTCAATAGATAAGGTGGACTTTATTGAAACCCATGATAATTCAACCATTATGGGTGTAATTTCAATCGAAGATCTTGGTTTTGCTGAAAAAGGACGGGGGACAACTTTTATAGTTGAAGAAAAAATTCCAATAAATACTATGGGTGGATCAAAAGGTAGAGGTCACCCTATCGGGGCAACTGGAGTTTACCAGTTGGTTGAGACTGTTTGGCAGCTTAGAGGTGAAGCTGGAAAAAACCAGGTTAAGGATGCTAAAATTGGTTTAACCCACACTCTAACTGGAATAGGGAATCTTGCTGCTGTTAACATTTTAGGGTGTCTTTGATGGGTATGTTAAGTGCACCAAGATATTGGCGTGAGATAAAGTATAGGTATAGGCTTATTGGAAGCAGATGTTTAAAATGTGGAAAAATTTATTTTCCACGTAGACTTGTTTGTAGGGTTTGTGGTTCGAAAAAACTTGAGGAGTATAAGCTTAGTGAAAAAGGAAAGATTGAAACCTTTACTGTTATTAGACGTAACCCTCCACTAGGCTATGAAAAAAATGTTCCTTACATAGTTGCTGTAGTTAGACTTGAGGAAGGAGTAAACGTTTTATCTCAAATTGTTGATTGTAGTCCGGAGGAAGTTAAAATAGGTATGCCTGTTGAATTAACCTTTAGGAAAGTAAGAGAAGATGGGAAAGAAGGGATAATAGAGTATGGTTTCAAGTTTAGACCAACACTTGAATAAAGAGTTAAAGGAAACATCTGAGAAGGTTAAAAGTTTTCTTGAAAGAGTTTTAAGCATAAAAAAGCCTGAGACACTTTATGAAGCTTCAGCTTACCTTATTAAAGCTGGAGGAAAGATGCTTAGACCCTACCTAACCATAAAATCTTGTGAGGTTGTGGGTGGAGAAGCTATTAAAGCTTTACCTGCAGCAGCAGCAATAGAAATACTTCACACATTCACATTAATCCATGACGATATTATGGATGAAGACCCTGTAAGAAGAGGTGTTCCTGCTGTTCATGTTAAATGGGGTTTGCCAGTAGCCATAATGGCAGGAGACATGCTTTTTGCAAAAGTTTACGAGACAATAGCTGAAGAGTTAACCCAAAAAAATGTTCCACCAGAAAAAATTGTAAAGGTAACAAGTCTAATTTCTAAAGCTGCAATCACAATCTGTGAAGGGCAAACAATGGATATGAGTTTTTCAAAAACTGAAGATGTTTCGGAGGAAGAATATATAGAAATGGTTAAAAAGAAAACCTCCTGTCTGTTTAAAACCGCAGCTATGGTTGGAGGTTTAATTGGTGGAGGTTTAGAATGGCAGATTAAAAGGCTTGGAGACTACGCTGAGTTTTCAGGTATAGCGTTTCAAATTGTTGATGATGTGCTTGGTTTAGAGGCTGATGAGAAAACCCTTGGAAAACCTGTTGGAAGTGACCTTCGTGAAGGAAAAAAAACTCTGCCAATTATTTTTGCTCTTAAAAAAGCAAATCAACAACAGAAAAAAACAATTCTGGATGCTATGAGGGGAAACTCAACTCAAAAAAATATTTTAGAGGCAAAAAAAGTTATTGAAGAGTTAGGCTCAATAACCTATGCAATAGAAAAAGCTAAGAAGTATACGGAAAAAGCTTTAAAACAGTTAGAGAGCCTACCTCAAAACCAAGCAAGAAAATCTTTAGAAAATTTAGCAAAATTTGTTGTTGAAAGAAAATTTTAAACTTTAAGCTGAGTATAATTAAATTTCTAGCTGACCTGGTGTTAAAAGATGCCTATTCAAACAGCTTGGCAGCCTCCATCAGACCCTAAGCTGGAAGTTTATCTTAAACCAACCAAACTTTGCAACCCAGACCACCCAAGAATTATTGAAACAGCAAAAAAGCTTAGCTGTAATGCTAAAACTCCGAAAGAAGCTGCTATAAACATTTTTTATTTTGTTAGAGACTCAATAAAGTGGTATCCTTTCCCACAAAAACTGTTAGCTGCAGAGGAGGTTTTAGACTGTGAATATGGAACATGCTATAATAAGGCTACTCTTCAAATAGCGCTTTTAAGATGTTTAAACATACCTGCAAGATATAAACATCAAAAAATAAAATTTGAACTCTACCTAAGAGCAGTTCCCACTGGAAAAATAGCAGACTTCTTCCTATCATTTTATCCACCTCAAGTAATAACAACCTTCACAGAAGTCTACCTTAACGGTAGATGGCTTTCAGCTGCAACAACATTTGATAAACAGTATAACCCTGAAAGAGCGAAAGACTGGGATGGTGAAAGTAGCGTTTCCGCCTTTAAGGGTGATGAGATACTTGAGGAAATGGGGACAACAGCTGAAATTTATAAGCCGGATGTTGAAGAGGCATGGAGAAAAGCAGAAAAAACTCCCAAAGAACTAGTAACAATGTTTGAGGAAATTTTAAAACTATACTCAGACCTTAGAAGATTTAACCTAAAAATCGAAGAAAATTTAAACAGTCTAATGGAAAAACTAAGTTTAAACTATAAGCTAAAAATGTAAACCCTAAAAAGGTTTATAGACGCATAATTTTAACCTAAACTTAGATGCGGCCGTGGTCTAGACTGGTCTAGGACAGGGGCCTTCCAAGCCTCTAACCCGGGTTCAAATCCCGGCGGCCGCATCAAAACCAGCTAAAAAAGAAGAAAGTTTATTTTTTATGTTATATTGTCTTGGAAGCCTTACCTAGAGCTTTAAGCAGTTCAACCAGTATCCCTAACCCTTTTTGAACCTCCTCATCTCTTAAAGCCGACAAAAGCCCAAGTAAACCAAATTTGGGAGGGTTTAGTAGGGGCTTTATCCAAGCTTGGCTCTTGTAATGCTCTTTCTAAAACATCAACTAGGTCTGTGTTTGAGATTGCGTTTACAAGTTTAAGTATTGGACATAAAATTTTTGAAATGTCATTTATAACTTGGTCGTTTAGATAGTTTTGAAGAAATAGAGAGTAAAATTAAACGTGAAATAGGGGAAGCTGAAGCTTTAATAATTCATGTGGAACCTACAAGAAAAGATGTTTATATTATTGCTCTCCCAGTAGAGGAGGATAAAGGTTTAGACTCACCAATCACCGAGCATTTCGGAAAAACTCCGCTATTTCTTTTAGTGGAAATATCAAAAGAAAAAATTAGGTCCTTTACAGTAGAGAAAAATCCTTTTCTAGACTCTGAAAAACATAGAGGAGTAGCTGTTGCTAAGTTTTTGGTTGAAAAAAAGGTTGAGATTGTTTTAGCAAGAAAAATTGGGGAAGGCTCTTATAGTGTCCTAAAAGGGAATTTGATTAAAATCTATAAAATCCCAGAAAACATAAAAACAAGCCAGGAAGCCATAAACCTACTAAGAGAAGGAAAACTTGAGAGAATTTAGAAGCTTTAGCTTTCGGTTTTCCATCTTTTCTTAAGCTCCTCATAAGCTTTTTTAACTTCCTCAACAGAAGCCTCATCTTCAAGTGTACTTAAATCACCTAGAGGCATGTTTAAGGCTACAGCTTTAAGAACCCTTCTCATAATTTTTCCACTTCTAGTTTTAGGTAAACTTTTTACAAAGTATATCTCGTCCGGTGTGGCTACAGGCCCTATAACCTTACGAACATGACCTTTAATCTCCTTAGCTAAATCATCTGGAGGGGTAAAGCCTTCTTTTAGGATAACAAAAACTGTTATACTTTCACCTTTAACTGGATCCGGCTTACCTATAACAGCAGCTTCAGCTACAGCAGGATATGAAACAATAGCACCTTCAATTTCAGCTGTTCCAATTCTATGGCCTGCTATCTTTAAAACCTCATCAGCTCTACCAAGAATCCAAAAGTATCCATCCTTATCTTTTATTGCATAATCTCCAGCAAAGTATAAGCCTGAAAACCTAGACCAATAGGTTTTCTTGTATCTTTCAGGGTCACCATAAATTGTCATAAGCATACCAGGCCAAGGTTTTCTTATCACAAGATAACCTCTAACTCCAGGTGGTGTTGGTTTTCCTTCTTCATCAACCACATCAGCATCAATTCCAAGTAGAGGATATGTTGCTGAACCTGGTTTAAGCGGAACAAGCTCTATTCCTGGAGCTGGAGAAATCATAATTCCGCCAGTTTCAGTCTGCCACCAGGTATCAACTATTGGACATCTCCCCCCACCAATTTTTTCAAAATACCACAACCAAGCTTCAGGGTTTATAGGCTCACCAACACTACCAAGAATTTTTAAGCTTGAAAGATCATGTTTTCTAAGCCATTCTTCCCCGTACTTCATAAACATTCTTATGGCTGTTGGTGAAGTATAGAAGACTGTAACCTTATATTTTTCAATTATAGACCACCAACGATCCGGTGTCGGATAATCTGGAGCACCCTCATAAACCACAATTGTTACTCCATGACTAAAAGGAGCATAAACTATGGAGCTGTGACCCGTAACCCATCCAACATCAGCTGTACACCAATACACACAGTCTTCCCCTATGTTAAAAACCCACTTATACATAGAATGGTTAAAAACCATGTATCCTCCAGTACTGTGAACTATACCCTTAGGTTTACCTGTCGTTCCTGAGGTGTACAAAACATAGAGTGGATGAGTGGCCTCAACAGGTTCTGGTTTAACATAGGCTTCAGCATCCTCCAAAAGTTCATGTAGCCATAAGTCTCTCTCTTTAACTATAGGGATTTTTTCACCTGTTCTTTTTACAACAACAACTTTTTTAACAGACTTCATGTTATCTACAACTTCATCAACAGTTTTCTTTAATGGAATTATACGTCCTCTCCGATAACCCCCGTCAGCTGTGACTATAATTTTTGCTTGAAGATTGTTAACTCTTTCAGCCAAAGCACCAGCACTAAAACCTGAAAAGATAACTGTGTGAGGAGCACCTATTCTTGCACATGCTAACATAAAAATTGGAAGCTCAGGAATCATAGGAAGATAAAGTGCAACTCTATCCCCTTTTCCTACACCAAGCTTTTTTAGAATAGAAGCAAACCGGTTAACATCCCTATAAAGTTCAGCATAGCTTAAAGTTCTGCTTGTTCCATCCTCACTTTCCCAGTAAAGCGCAACCTTATTTCTACGCCAAGTTTTCATGTGAACATCAACACATGTATAGGAGGCATTAATTAAACCTCCAACAAACCACCTATAGAACGGTGGATCCGCTTCTAAGACCTTATTCCAAGTTTTAAACCATTCAAGCTTTCTTGCCTCTTTATCCCAGAAACTCTCAATATCCTCAATTGACTTCCTGTAAAAGTCTAAATATTTTTTTGTTGTCCAATATTTGGTTTCAAAAGGAAGACTTGATTGTTCAGATTCAGACTCAGCCAAAAAAATATCACCAACTAAAAAATATGTTTTCTTGCATTAATCATACCAAAATAATAGTATTTCAAGCTATTGTTAGCCTAAAAAATCCATTAAGGATATGCTTTTGGTTTTATTTCAACCCCCAACCCAAGTTTTTTTGCTTTTTCATAAACTATTTGGGCTACCACAGCATCCTGAAAAGCTAAACCAACACTCTTAAAAAGAGTTATTTCATTCTCGGAAACTCTACCCTTTTTTCTCCCAAGAACTATTTCTCCAAGCTCAGCATATATCTTCCTTCTTGAGATAACTTTTTTATTTAAGGGAATAACTAGGTCGCCTGCCTCTTTTAAGGCTGACTCTTTAGAGTCAACAACTATTTTTGACTTTTTTATTGTTAAGTCGTCAAGCTCTCTTGTAGTTGGTGTATGTGCACCAATAGCGTTTAAGTGAACCCCTTCCTCTAACCACCTTCCATTTAAAACTGGTTTTTTTGAGTTTGTTGCTGTAACCACTATATCCGAGTTTTTTACAGCAAACTTAGGATTTTCGACTGGAACAACCTCTAACCCAAGATTTTTACTCATCTCCTTAGCAAAACTGTTTCTATGCTGAGAATTTGGACTGTAAACCTTCACCAACCTAATTTCTCTAACCCTACATAAAGCCTCTAACTGGGTTTTTGCTTGACTTCCACTTCCAAGAATCCCAACGTTTTCAATTGTTTTTTTGGCTAAATATTTTGTTGCAACACCACTAGCAGCACCAGTTCTAACCGCTGTTAAATGTTCAGCCTCTATAATCGCTAATGGAAAACCTGTTTTAGAATCTAGATAGACGAGAAGCCCCACAATAGTTGGGAAACCTAGATTAATGTTTTTCGGGTATGCTGAAACTATTTTTACTGTTAAAACACCTGTTTTCTCCATGTATACTGGCATAACCCCAACCCAACCCTCCACCTTAAATATGTTTAAAGCAACTCTTTGAGGCATCTGAACCCTACCTAAACAAAATTCCTTAAAACCATCCTCAACAACCTTTATAGCCTCATCCATACCTAGAACAGATTGAACCTCAAAATTTGAAATATAAAGAGTCATCTGCCTACTATCCTCCCTAATAATAGTACAACAATTGTTCTTTAGCAACATAAAAAAATAAAAGTTGGGAATAATCATCTATTCTTTTGAGGCCGCCGTAGGGAGCCGCCGTAGGGGTGGAGAAAGAAGCTCCCCCTAAAGGTGAAAGCTCAGCGTGGTGGAGCAGCGGACTCGCATATGCGAGGCTGAAGCTGTTAACCCGTTGGTCGACGGTTCGAGTCCGTCCGGCGGCGCCACAAAAAAATAAAAACTACTACTTATACACAGCCACAAATTTCTGTTGATTATAAGTTTTCTGAGCTAACAGCATATTTTATCCTAATATAATTTCAGCTAAAACCTTACCTTTTTGCGAAGCATTTTTAGGATATAAAAAATTTTAGGAGAGAAAAGTAGGCTAATATTTGTTGTAGGTAAACTTTTTGTATAAACCTCTTTCTTTTAGCCATTTATCAATTTTTCTTTTAATATCTTCAGGTAAAGGTAAAGCCTGTTTTAGTTTACCCACCTCAAAACCTTGAAGCCTCAAGCAGGTAATGTTTAAACCCCCAGTAAAGAGATGAATGTGTAACAGCATAACCAGGATTTACAAATTCAGAGCCCTTATAAATTTCTTCAATAGGCATTAAATCTCGAATTATGTTTAACGCTTTTTCATAATCCCCAGCGACATATGCATTATAAATACCGGCTATATGTCCAGGTAGCTGAGCACCAAGAACAGATATAAACCCTACACAACCCATTTGAAGCGCTGCAAGATACTCATGTTCATAAAAACCTTTAACTATCGCTATATCAAAAGGCTTTAACGCTTCAACTTCAAACAGAAGATGGTCAAAATAGTTGGTTTTTAATGCAGCAAATTGTTCAAATTCATTAGCCATTTTTACTAGGAAAGACACAGGCATAACAGGTGTTAAATCGTCATGGCTTGCATGCTGATAAAGTAATACTGGTTTATCTGTAGCTTCCATTCCGGCTTTAATCTGCTCATAAAATGCTTTTTCAATTTCTTCATTCCAACGGCCTATACCCTTAGGATATATTCTTGTAGGCGGCGGCATTACCTGCCGTATTGCAGGTTCTGGACCAAAATATAGGGCTTTTGCCCCAGCTTCTTCAGCTATTTTGATTTCGTTTACAAATTCCTCTATAGACCAAGAATGTGGGCCAACATAAGGTAATATTGTAATTCTGTTTTTAGCAGCATCTATAGCTGTTTCCCATAGGATTCTCATTTGGTCTAAAGTACAACCAACACCAGTACTACCTGGAACAAGAGTATGACACTCATGTTCTACCAACCAGTCTATATACCTTCTCGTCTCCTCTACGTTAATCTTTCCATCTTTTGTAAGAAAAGGTGTTGAAAGACCACCACAACCCCTCAAACCAAAAGGTTCTATCTTCTTTCTTTTAGCCATAACCTCCACCCAACACTTGTATTTTTTATGGTTGCAAATTATTAATCATTCTTTTATAAGATATATATGAAATTAGCGGAAATTGAGAGTTCTATAGAACGAAAAGTTATATAAACTTGAAATTAGTTAATTTTTTTCGGTGAGAAATGGCGGGCAAAGAATCCGAATCAAAAAAATGGACAGACATCATGGCTGTTTCATACGAAATCAGGGACCCGCCAACTACCGCTACAGGAATTTTAAAAGAACTCGGCCCAGGACTTGTTCTTACAGCATCTGTTGTAGGTTCAGGTGAACTTATAACAACAACAATCTTAGGTGCACAAATAGGTTTTGTAATGCTTTGGGCGATCCTGATAAGCTGTGTTATAAAGATGTTTATCCAAGTTGAATTTGGAAGAACAGCTATTGCAACTGGAAAAACATCCATAGAGGCTATGAATGACACAATACCTGGACCAAAATTTCTGGGGAACAGTTGGATTTCATGGCTTTATATGATTTTTGGAATCACAAGTGCATTTGTCTGGGCTGGTGGAATGGCAGGCTCTATGGGTAGCTGTATTGGAGCCTTTACAGGAACAGATCCTGTACTTTGGGGGATAGTAATAACCCTGATAACTTTAGCCATCTTTTACTATTCAAGATACTATGACAGAATTAAGAGTATAATAATAGGAATTGTAGCAATCTTCGTGTTTACAACAGTTATAGGTGTTTTCTTTACTGTAGGGACACCCTATGCAATATCAGCTGAAGATATTGCGTCAGGTTTAACGTTTGCTATACCTGCAGGTGCATGGTTTACAGCATTTTCAATGTTTGGGATGACTGGTGTTGGAGGTAACGAATTAATGCAGTATCCTTACTGGTGTGTAGAAGCAGGCTATGCCAATAGCACAGGACCCAGAGAGGAGTCTCCTGAGTGGGCTGAAAGGGCAAGAGGATGGATTCGAGTGATGTGGTGGGATGTTTTTCTATCGACCATTATATCTTTAGTTTGTACTGTAGCATTCTACCTGTTGGGAGCTGCTGTACTACACAGAATTGGAGTTGTACCAAAGGGGATGGGAGTAGCCATACATTTAGCAAAAATGTTTACTGAGGTATATGGTCCAGTGGCATTATGGTGGTTCCTTATAGGAGCCTTCTTTGTGTTGTTCTCTACATGGTATAGCTTCAGCCTTGGCTTTAGCCGTGTTCTAATTAACTTTATTCAAAGAGCTGGTTTTAGACCCGTATACGATATGAAAGAGATGCTGCTACAAAAACGGTTTTCGGTTTTCTCTTCATCTACTCAATCTGGGCTATTGCTGAAATAGTTGCAATAAAAGCTCCAGCGTTTCTCATAATTCTTGCAGGTATCTTTATTAATCTAGCTTTGATTCCAACAGGTCTTGCTGCATGCTATTGGGCGTTTAAACAGCCAGACAAAAGAATAGCTGCACGGACTATAGTCAAGATTTTAATAGTGATAACCTTCATTGTTATTCTAGCATTTAATGCAACTCTAGTAGCGAAAAGATTAGGACTTTTTTAAACCTAAAACCATACCTTTTTTATTTTTTAGTTAGGTAATCTTAAATATTAAATCACTATTAACGGTGGGTTATTCAATGTTAAAGGTAAAAGCTCTTGTTATAAACCCAAAAGATAATGTTGCAACAGCCATCGACGACATAAAAGCTAACTCAAAGGTTCTTGTTAAAATAGGTGAGAAAACCGTTGAAGTTCTTGTAAAGCAGGATATACCGTTTGGCCATAAGTTTGCTCTGAAAAAAATAGGTAAAGGTGAGGAAGTAGTAAAGTATGGAGAATGTATCGGTGTTGCAAAAAACAACATTGAGGAAGGAGAGCATATCCACATTCATAATGTGGAAAGCACACGTGTTAAAGGGGGAGAATAGAAATTAGGTTCTTAGGATACAAAAGACCAGACGGATCTGTAGGTGTAAGAAATCATACACTAATATTACCTTCAACAGGATGCGCTAACAATATCGCTAATAAAATTGCATCTCAAGTAAATGGAGCTGTAGTTGCGTTACATAATCAGGGTTGTGCTCAGCTTGGGGAAGATAAGGAACAGACGTATAGAGTCTTAGTTGGGCTGGGTAAAAACCCAAATGTTGGAGCTGTTATTGTTGTTGGTTTAGGATGTGAACAAATATCCGCTGATAGGTTAGCTGAGGATATAGCTTCCTCAGGAAAACCTGTAGATTTTGTAATAGCTCTTGATGAGGGGGGAGTTACAGCAGCTGTAGCGAAAGGTGTTAAAATAGCAACTAAGATGGTTCGACAGATTTCGGAGGTTAAGAAAGAGGAATTTGATGTAAGCAGTCTAACCGTCGGGGTTAAATGTGCATTAACCGATACTACATCAGGTTTAACTGCTAACCCGGCAGTAGGATATGCGATGGACCTGATAATAAAAAAGGGTGGAACAGTAATTTTCGGTGAAACCCCAGAAATAATTGGAGCAGAACATATACTAGCAAAAAGAACAGTAAACGAAGAAGTAAAGAAAAAGTTGTTTGAAATTGTGAGAAACACGGAAAATAGGGTAAAGACTATAGGAGTAGACATAAGGGGGGCAAACCCCAGTCCAGGTAACATAAAAGCCGGTATAACAACAATAGAAGAAAAATCACTAGGAGCAATTTTGAAGGGTGGTACAAGCCCTATAAAGGGAGTCCTAAAATATGGAGAAAAAGTTAATGGAAAAGGATTGTTTATAATGAACGGTCCGGGGCGAACACATGAAGCTTTAACAGGTTTAGTTGCTTCAGGTGCTGTAATAGTAGTTATGCCAACTGGAGGAGGATCCCCAAGCGGCTCAACATTAGCTCCAACACTCAAAGTTACGGGTAATCCAAGAACCTATGAAAAACTTCCGGAGTATATTGATGTAAATGTTAGTTCAGTATTGGAAGGGACTGAAAGCATAGAAGAAGCAGGAGAAAGGGTGTATAACGAAATTTTAAAGGTTGCTTCAGGTAAAAAGACAAAAATAGAAAGCTTAGGTTGTGGTGCAACAGCAATATATACTCTTTGGTCTCATCTTTAAGTTTTATTAAATAATATGGTGAATAAAACTTGGAGTTTTTAGGATATCAAAGACCAGATGGAACTGTAGGGGTTCGTAACTATCTCTTGGTGCTTCCTACATGTGTATGTGTTACTCATGTTGCAACTCAGATTTCTGGGAATATAGAGAACTCTGTGGCTATTCAGCATCAGCATGGATGTGGTCAGTTTGGGGTTGACTTTGAACAAACCTTTAGAACTCTTGTAGGTGTTGGTAGCAATCCTAATGTTGCAGCAGTATTAGTTGTTGGTTTAGGATGTGAATCAGTTTCGCCAGAAAAATTAGCAGATAAAATAGCTAAAACAGGTAAACCCGTAGAAACAGTAATCGTGCAACATGAGGGGGGAACTATCAAATCTATAGAAAAGGGTTTAAGGAAAGGAAAAGAGATGGCTCTTGAAATTTCAAGGCTTAAAACAAGCTTGTTTAGTGTGGGTGAACTAGTGGTTGGTGTTGAGTGTGGAGGCTCTGACACAACTTCAGGTTTAGTAGCAAATCCTGCTGTTGGTGTTGCAGCTGATATGATAATAGATGGTGGTGGAACTGTTATATTAAGTGAAACAACAGAGCTAATAGGTGCAGAACATTTACTGGTAAAAAGAGCTGTAAACAAAGATGTAGCTGATAGAATACTTAAGATCGTCCATAGATTAGAGAAAAAGATTGTGGAGATGGGGGGCGATATAAGGGGGGCAAACCCCAGTCCAGGTAACATAAAAGCCGGTATAACAACAATAGAAGAAAAATCACTAGGAGCAATAGAAAAAGCTGGACACAAACCAATAGTTGGAGTTTTAGAGTATGGGGAAAAACCACAATCTAAGGGTTTGTATATAATGGATACCCCTGGGCATGATGTTGAATCAATCACGGGGATAATTGCTGGAGGCTCCCAGCTTATAGTGTTTACAACAGGACTTGGAACACCTATAGG
>Ga0180301_10001482_pt1 | contig 18574 bp, 19 predicted proteins | sample GuaBasSediGuay16_FD_121797 | JGI IMG/M metagenome (GOLD analysis project Ga0180301, IMG submission 121797) | Subseafloor sediment microbial communities from Guaymas Basin, Gulf of California, Mexico - Guay16, Core 4569-2, 12-15 cm | ecosystem: Environmental > Aquatic > Marine > Hydrothermal... | reverse complement strand
AGGGGTGGGATGAGAAAATCTCGTCCAGTAGCAGGTAGAAGACCCAAGAGGATGGGTGTAACGAAGATCACCCCGGCAAAATCCATTCAAAGGATAGCAGAAGAACGGAGTCAGAAAAAATTTCCAAATCTTGAGGTTCTTGGTTCTTATTGGCTTTGGGAGGATGGGCAGTATAAATGGTACGAGGTGATCCTTGTAGATCCCAACCATCCCGTGATTCAGAGTGATGGAGACATAAACTGGATCTGTGAAAAGCAACATACAAAGAGGGTTTTTCGAGGATTAACACCGGCAGGTAAAAGAGGTCGTGGCTTGAGAAAGAAAGGCAAAGGAGCGGAAAAGGTAAGACCGAGTATAAGAGCAAAAGGAAGGAAGGCGAAGTGAATTTATTTCTTTTTCATTATTTAATTCCAAATAAAAAAATATTAAACATGTTGATCATCATTATGCGGTATTGCTTCGCAATACTGCTCATCGAATTCATAATTCATCATGAATTAAAATTCATGCCAGTTGCCTCGGTAGCTCAGTTGGTGGAGCGTCTGGCTGTTAACCAGATGGTCGCAGGTTCAAGTCCTGCCCGAGGCGTAGAAAAGTTAGACACTATAGACACTACATAAAGGGCCCGTAGCTCAGTTCGGTTAGAGCGCTCGACTCATAGAGCCCTTTTCTTTCTTACAAAGAAAGAAAAGTGCTTCACTCCAAAAGAAATAAAAATTTTGGTGAAGTGGAAAGGTTTGAGTTATCGAGTGGTCGAGGGTTCGAATCCCTTCGGGCCCAAAAGAAAAAATAAGACGCCTTTGGCGTCTTTCTCATCCGACAGACTCGAATCCTTCGGATTCAAGCTAATAAGTGCGATAGCCAGTATAGGTGAAAAAAATGATAATGGAGGTTGGCAGGGTTTGCAGGAAGGTCAGAGGGAAGGATGCTGGAAAGTACTGCGTAGTGGTAGAAAGGATAGATAAGAATTTCGTGCTGATAGATGGAAAGGAGATGAAAAGGAAGAAAACTAATGTTCTCCATCTGGAGCCATTACCGAAGGTTCTTGACATAAAGAAAGGTGCAGCTACCGAGGATGTGATAAAGGAATTAGAGAAAGAAAATTTTGCCTAAACTCATTATGAAATTTGAAATTCTTAGAGAAATTCTGGTCAAGTCAAGAGAAGAGACCGATCCGAGGTATGGTTGTGATCCTGAGAAGAGAGAACTCAAGGAATATCTTGGGAATGGGATTGTAAATCTTGACAAGCCACCTGGACCCACCTCGCATCAAGTAACTTCTTGGGTTAAAAAAATTTTGAATTTGAAAAAGGCAGGTCATTCTGGAACTCTGGATCCAAAGGTAACTGGCGTTCTCCCAGTCGCTCTTGAAAATGCAACTAAGATTGTTCAGGCATTGTTACTTTCAGAGAAGGAATATATATGCCTAATGTCTTTACATGGCAATGTTTCTGATGATAAACTTAGAAAAATTTTTAATTATTTTCAAGGAGAAATATTTCAGACACCGCCCCTAAGATCTTCAGTAAAAAGGGGGTTGAGAAAAAGAAGGGTATATCAACTAAAGATTTTGGAAAGAGAAAATAGAGAGGTACTTTTTAATGTTCGGTGTGAATCCGGGACATACATCAGAAAATTGTGTCATGACATGGGTCTCGTCCTCGGTGTGGGGGCGCATATGCGTGAATTAAGAAGAACTAAGGCTGGACCCTTTGATGAAAATTCCATTGTTAAATTGCATGATCTGAAGGATGCCTATGAATTCTATCTTGAAGATAATGATGAGAGTTATCTTAGAAGGTATATCCTGCCGGTGGAGAAAGCAGTTCAGCATCTGAAAAAAATATGGATAAAAGATTCTGCAATCGCCGCAGTTTGTCATGGCGCAAATCTCAATGCTCCGGGGGTGAGTAAATTAGAGAAAGGAATTCAGAAGAATGAGTTAATTTCCTTATTCTCTCTAAAGAATGAATTAGTCGCCCTGGGAAGAAGCATCAAGACGTCGGAGGAGATCTATGAGATGAAAACGGGAACGGTGGTCGATCTGGAGCGAGTGATTATGAGCCCTGATGTATATCCAAAAAAGTGGCATAAAGCGGAGAAGATTGAAAATATTTAACTGAAATCTAAAATTGTAACATGGATAAGAAATTGTTGGAGATATTGGCATGTCCAAAATGTAAGGGGGATTTGGAATTTAGGGATAATTCCTTGATCTGTCATAAGTGCAAACTCAGGTACAGGATTGAGGATGATATCCCCATCATGCTGATTGATGAAGCAGAAAAGATTGAAGAGTGAAGCCGAGGTGGCGGAGTATGGCTTAACGCGCGGGCCTGCTAAGTCCGTTCCCCTCTGGGGAGCTTGGGTTCAAATCCCAACCTCGGCGCACCTTTTTCTTTCTTTAGAAAAGAAAGAAAAACGTGCACGAAAAAGAAAGAAAAGGAATTTACTCGCAGATTCAATAGTTTCATATGTGTTGAATTCATAGTGGGTTGCAAAATAACCCATTGTTTGGTCAACCTTTCTTAAAGGTTGATTTAGAAACCCGACTTCGCCAAATTGTCAGATCTAAAAATCCTTAGAATCTCTTTCAGACTTGAAATGACATAATTCGGTTCTTCCTCCTTATCTTTTGGCATTTGACCCCTGTATTTCCCCTTCACTATTTGGATAGTTACCATTCCAGCTCTATTGGCTCCTAGGATGTCTTTATCTAGCCTATCACCAACCATAGCTGTCTCCTCTGGTTTACAGCCTATCCTCTCGGCAGCCAATCTAAATATCTCAATATCTGGTTTTTCTTTTTTAATCTCCTCAGAGATTACCACTGCATGGAAAAAATGCTGCAATCCCAGACGAATTAATTTTTCCCATTGTTTTACTGCTACCCCATCGGTTATTATACCAAGTTTATAACCTTTGTCTCTCAATGCCAGCAACGTAGGAATAGTATCTGCAAAGGGCACCAGGTATGCTAACTTGGTAGTATGATAGGCTACGATTCCCGCGGCGATTATCCTGGGATTTTCATCATAGCCAAATTTTTTTAATAATTCATCAAAATGATATTGATAATTAGAACCAAATTCTTTCACGATATCTTTTAAAGCCTCAAGACCATCCTCCTCTCCTATATCCAGACCTGCCTCTATCATAGCCTTTATGGCATTTCTCCTAACCATCTCTGTCTGCAATGTGCTATCATAGAGGGTATCATCAATATCAAAAAACACGGCTTTAATTTTGTTCATTTCATTAATTATAATGGATACTGATTTAAAATGGGGATAACACTGAGATGTATAGATTGTGGTAAAGAATTTGAACCAAGTGGGATATATGAGTGTAGTAATTGCGGTGGTATCTTTGATGTGGTGCCTGACTTGGATTTCATAAGGGAAAAAATTTCCAAGAGATTATTTGATTCCAGATTGGGATCAAGAGAATTTCCCTACAGAAGTGGGGTCTGGCGCTTTAGGGAGCTGATTCATCCCCTAGTTAAAGATAAGGAAATTGTCTCAAGACCAGAGGGGGATACCAATCTGTATTCTCACAAAAAGGTAATCCAATATACTGGAATAGAAAATATCTTCATGAAACACGAGGGGGAAAATCCAACCGGCTCTTTTAAGGACAGGGGCATGACGGCAGGCATTAGTGAGGCAAAAAGGCTCGGAATGAATTTAGTGGCGTGCGCATCCACCGGAAATACATCCGCTTCTATGGCCGCGTATGCCAGTATGGCTGGAATGAGATCAATAGTGTTTATCCCAGAGGGCGAGATCGCCTTTGGAAAATTATCTCAGGCCATGGCCTATGGCGCCCAAGTATTTCAGGTTAGTGGAAATTTTGATGATGCCATGTCTCTTGTTCAGAAATCTTCTAGAGAATTAGGAATATACCTTCTCAATTCTATAAATCCCTGGCGGGTTGAAGGTCAAAAGTCTATCATGTTTGAATTGATACAGCAATTAAACTGGAGTTCTCCGGATTGGGTGGTGGTTCCAGCCGGGAACCTGGGAAATACATCGGCATTTGGAAAGGCATTTGATGAACTTGAAAAATTAGAATTAATAGAAGAGATTCCAAGAATTGCATCTATTCAAGCAACGGGGGCAGACCCATTCTACAGGACCTGGAAGGAAAAGAAAGAAGAACTAAAGCCAGTGAAAGATCCCGAGACCATAGCCACGGCAATAAAGATAGGCAATCCGGTAAGTTGGAAAAAGGCATTAAGGACAATAAAACTGACTAATGGTATTGTTGAGGAAGTCACAGATCAGGAGATCATGGATGCCAAAGCCGTGATCGATTCCTCGGGAATTGGATGTGAACCAGCATCCGCGGCTTCAGTAGCTGGAGCAAAGAAGCTGGTAGAAAGCGGTATGATTGACAAAAAAGAGAGGGTAGTTTGTATAATAACAGGAAATATCCTCAAGGATCCAGATGCCACTATTAATTATCATTTGGGAAAATTGAAAGGAATTTCTCCGAGATTTCCTAATAACCCCGTTGTGATAGAAGCAAGTTTAGATGCTGTGAGAAATGTAATTTAGTGCTCATAAGGAACGCCAATGTGTCATTAACAAATCTCACATCAAAAAGCCATTGCCTTATAGATTAGAGATAAAACAATCAAAAGAAGAACGAATCCAAGAACATAGAAAGCCATTGAATCGCCCTTCTCTGGAGGTGTTGGGATTGTAGCCGTGGTACTCGTTGATACTGCTGAGGTTGATGTCGATGTTGTTGTTGAGGTACTTGTAATCGTGGTTGTTGTAGAAGTAGATATGGTAGTTGTTGAGGTAGGTGTAGTAGTCGTGGTAGGGGAGTAAACCCTGAAATCAATCCTCCTTTGAATTCCGCCATAATTTGCCTCTGCCACATAATTCCCCTCTTCTCTTGGTGTAAAACGAAAATCTTCGTTCAGATCGCCAAGTCTACTTACGCCCCTGCACATGGTACACGAAGAGGTAAAATAGGGTCCTCCAACAAGTTTAAATCTATTCTTCTCAACCTCTTTCATGATGGTAAAACCCCCTCCAGAAGAACCTATATCATATACCTCTATATGAAATGTTATAGTCTCATTTAGCATCAACTCTGTCTTGTCTGAAGTGAGTATAACCGTTGTTGATGAAGCTGTTGCCGAGAAAACCATGAATACTATCAAGATAAATTTTTTCATCCTACCTTAAATTAATCTCTCCAGGATTAATTCTGCGGCCCTTTTTCCGGAGAGTAGCATCCCACCAAAGATGGGGCCCATTCTGGGAGCGGCGAAGACCGCATTGGCCGCCATTCCCGCAACAAATAATCCCGGATAAACCTCTTTGGTATTTTCAACCACTAACCTTTCAGACTTCTCAGCCCACATGGATCTTTCACCTTCAATCTGCCCCGATGGTGTATTTAGCTTTCCAACCTTTTTTTGTGCTACCTTACAAATCTCAGCATCATGACCAGTTGCATCTATCACAAATTTGGATGAAATTGCCAGTGGATCGACATGAAGACCCGCTATTTCCACAGCAGTCCAATTTACCACTACGCCAGTGATCTTATCCCTCCTTATCATCACATCTTCTACCGAGATACCATTAAAGATCCTTGCACCAGAATCAATTACCATCGAAGCTAATTTTGCCACCGATTCGATAGAATTTGCTATAAATTGATCACCATCTTTTTTATATTTTATTCCAAATTCTTCAAGGATTTGAACTGCATTCTCCTCAACCACTATTCTTGGGAAGAGCATCCCTCCACCCCACATTCCTCCACCCACAGAAAGTTTTCTCTCGAAAATAGCCACCTTCGCTTTACCATCTGCCAGATACCTTGCAGCTACTAAACCAGAGGGGCCCCCACCTACGATAGCTACATCCAATTCCAAACTGTCTAGAAAATCTTTAACCGCATTTTCTACTATAACCCTGGTGATTTTTGTTTCAGAGATCATTTTACCCAAATTCATTCTATTTTTTGATTTTTAAAGACTGCTACATTTATATTTATACTTTTATGATAATTTTTATGGTAATAGATAAAAATATCACAGAAATATCACAAAATGTATATCATCATTATCGGCTGTGGTGTCACAGGTGCTGCACTGGCAAAACACCTATCAGGCGAAGACCATGAAATAGTTATTGTGGAGAAAGATGAAGAAAGGGCCAAGACATTGGCAGAAACAATGGATGCCCTGGTGATCCATGGTGATGGTAGTGAGCCCGAGATTCTACAGGATGCCGGCATTGAAAGAGCAGATGCCGTCGCTATCCTAACAAGGGATGATAATACAAATCTAACAATCTGTCAGATCTTGAAGAAATTTGATGTGAAGAGGATTGTTTCCAGAGTAAATGATCCCAGTAAGCAAGACCTATATATCGGCTTAGAAATTACTGCGGCGATAAGTCCAATCTCGGCTGTAGTAAGTTACTTTAAGAATGCGCTAACTCTGGGAAAGAGTAGAAGCCTGGTATCAATCGCAAAGGGGAAGGCTGAAATCTTGGAGATAAGGGTTTCTGAGAAACTAGATGGAAGAAAAATCAGAGACATAGATCTCCCCAATGGGGCAATAATTGGCTTGATAACTCGCAATGGTGATGTTCTCATTGGTTCACCAGATGAAATTGTTAAAAAGAATGATCTCCTTACCATAGTTACTAAGACCGAAGCTTCAAAGGATGTTGTGACTATGCTAAAAGGATGATATTTATGCTGGTGATGGTATAGGCACTGGATACTCCTTAAGTAAGTCTCTTTTTCTGAGTTCCCTCATTAATTCATCGTATCTACTCTTTATTGCCGACTCGGGAACATCAGTAAAACCTTTAATTTTTTGAGCCTGCTTATCTTCTGTTATTTTTGCAGCTAGATATATAGCTGCCGCTGCTATACTAATAGGTACCTTGCCGGCTATAATTCCACATTTCCTTGCTTTCTCCAACAGCTCCATGGCCTTAGCCTCAGTTTCCCCAGAAATTCCTCTTTCGCTCGCTAACCTGGGGATATAATCTGCTGCTGTAATCACGGGCATTCTCATACCTAACCTTCTGCAAATTGTTCTGTAGCTTCTTCCAATGTCCTTCCTCGTTACACCAGATACTCCCTCTAATTCCTCCAATGTCTTGGGAACCTTATGAGTTCTGGAGATAAGGTAGATTATTGCAGCAATTACACTCTCTATTGACCGTCCCCTAACAATTCCCTTATTTACACATTTTCTATAAAGCCTAGCACATTCCTCCTTGATATTATTAGGAACATTGAGATGAGCACACATCCTGTCCAACTCAGGCAATGCTATAGAAAGATTTCTGTCAACAGATGTTCCCATTCTGGATCTTCTTTGCCATTTTCTAAGTCGGTAGAGTTGAGCCTTTCTCTCTGATGGAACGGCACTCCCTTTGATGTCTCTATCGTATCTGTCAATTTCGGTAGTTAGCCCAATATTCTGTTTTGCAAATCTTAAAGGACCTCCAGTCCTTGCCCGTTTATTCATTTGTTCTTCATCAAATGCCCTCCATTCGGGACCGAAATCGAATAGTGTATCAGCCAGGACTAAACCACAATTTCTGCACAGTACCTCACCATGCTTGTAGTCAACTATTGTCTGTTTACTTCCACACGCCTTACAGATATACATCTTAATTCACCACCATCACTTAGATATAAAAATGAAACAATTTACCCTAAAGGTAATCAAATGTCAAATGCTCAATACCTCAAAACTTTTGATCTCATACTTCTTGCAGTAACGCAACCACCTGTGAGAACATATCAACACAGGAAATATCCCATAACCTCTTCCCCTACAATATACTATATATGCTTTCACCTATAAATACTTTTCGGTTGAGTAGGCTTTGGGACAAATCTACCTTTGCCCTGTTCCGAAGGGAGCTTTGGTGAATTTTCAGATTGGCAACTTCCTTTATCCACAAAACGTTACCAAAAAAATTCACACAGGCAGCTCAATCTTCACTCTATCCCCATCCTTCAATCCCAGCTTTTTTCTCAGATTAAATTCACTTATGATCTCTACATCCTCTTTGTGATGGGTTCTCTTTGGAACTATCAAATAACAATTATACTTTTTTTGATTTATTAAAAGTTTTACTGGTGCAAATTTTATAGAACCGAATGTTCTGCCCCCTCTTTTGAATCCATTTATTATCCCTGTGGTGAATCTTTCCAGATTTAAAATTTTCTCCAATGGTTTAACATTCAATGTCCCAAGAAAGGGTTTTATTCCCAGGCTCTTCTCGATCTTTTCTGAATATTCCCTCACATAATAAGCCCCCTCTCCGATACCCGTAATTACGGTTCCCTCTATCAAATTTTTAGATTTTCCAGTTTCAATAAATTCCTTCAGGTTTAGATACATCTCATTCAAGATATCGTAACCCTTAGATGTCAATTGAATCTTCTGTCCCTTTTTCGTCTTCGTTCTTTTGATTATGCCATCATTTTCCAGTTCTCTCATGTAGCGAGAGGCACTCTGCTGTGAAATTCCCAGAAAATTTCCAAATTCGGAAGAAGAAATAGAGACCCTATCACCCGCAGACTTCATAACCCTACTGATTTCATATAAGAATAGAATCTTGCGGTTCATTTCAAAGAGATGTTCTGCTTTCTAGATCTCAATCCCCAATTCTCTAGCGATTTCTTCATACCTGTTCCTTATTGTTACCTCGGTGACACCAGCTAAGCGACCGGCAATCTCCTTCTGAGTTTGTTTGTCATTTGTAATCTTTGCCGCCAGATAGATTGCTGCTGCTGCCACTCCTGTGGGGCCCCTCCCGGATGTCACACCCTTCTTTCTTGCCTTCTCAAGAATTTCAATAGCCTTTGCCTCTGTTTCTCCAGAGAGTCCTAACTCAGAAGCAAATCTTGGAACATAATCCATTGGCGTAGTAATGGGCATCTTTATATCTAATTTTCTACAAACGAAACGATAGCTTCTACCAATGTCCTTTTTTTTAACACCAGATACCTTTTCTAGTTCATCCAAGGTCTTGGGGAGTTGATGTTGTCTCGAAATTAGATAGATTGTGGCAGCTACAACACTTTCTATTGATCTCCCCCTCACCAGGTGCTTAGCCACAGCTTTTCTATACCACATAGCACATTCTTCTTTAATATTATTTGGGATATTCAAACAGGCACACATTCTGTCTAACTCTGGAAGTGCAATGGAGAGGTTTCTCTGAACAGAATCTGACATCCTGGAACGACGTTGCCACTTCCTTAATCTATAAAGCTGGGCTTTTCTCTCGGGATGAATTAAACCCCCCCTAATGTCTCTGTCATATCTATCAATCTCGGTAGTAAGGCCCTTATCCAATTTGGTATATCTCACTGGACTTCCAGTTCTGGATCTTTTACTTTTTTGTTCTTCATCAAATGCCCTCCATTCGGGACCAGTGTCCAATAATTCATCATTAATTACCAAGCCACAATCTTTACACACCAATTCACCGTGTTTATAATCGGTTACCAAATTAAAACCATGACATTCGGGACATATCCCAATAATTTGTTCATTACCCTCGATGTCTTTCTCAGGCTTTATTTTTCTGACCATTTTACATAGATAGATTTGTTGATTAATTCATTCTTATATTGAAGGGAAATTTTTTTTCCTTTAGGTTGAGTAATAACTAAGTAAGGCTCATCAACCCTTCCAATAACATTAGAAATCTTTCCTATTGCAGATCTTGATTTAGAATTTTTAAAAACAGGTTTACCATATAATTTCTTAGCGGTTTTTATGTCTAAGGATTTTTCTGAAAGACGGAGAGAAGCAACAATTTCATTACCCGGACATGAGATAATCTTACCTATTTTCAAGGTAGCACCCTTAGGTAAGTTTTAGGTAATTATTCTAAATATTACTTAAGTATCTTACCTATATAAATTATAAAACATATCGCATTTAATTGTGTTGGGTATATGGTATTTAATATTATTAAATTAACTCATTAAATTAACTAAATTAACCCCCCAATTCGAGGGTAGATCAAAATGGAATTGCTAAAAGAGTTATGCACCATGGATGGAATTTCAGGATTTGAAAAAAATATTGCCAAGATTATGCAAAGGGAATTTAGAAAGACCTGTGATTCTGTTGAGGTAGATAATTTTGGCAACGTTATTGGAAGGAAAGGTAATGGAAAGAGGAAGATAATGCTTGCAGCACATATGGATGAAGTTGGATTGATGGTAAAGCACATAAATGAAAAGGGATTTGTAAGCTTCGTGAAGATCGGTGGGATAGATGATAGAATTCTCTTGGGTAAGAGGGTAGTGATAAAGTCAAAGAAGGGAGATGTTCAAGGAGTGATAGGATCGAAGCCCCCTCATCTACAAAAGAAAAAAGAGAGAGAAAAGATTATAAGGCATGAGGAACTCTTCATTGATATTGGGGCAAAGAATGAGAAAGAAGCCAAGAAAAAAATTGAAGTTGGAGATCCAATAATCTTTGAACCAAATTTCGGCAAGCTTACAGATGACCTTCTATACGGGAAGGCAATTGATGATAGGATAGGTTGCTATACCCTTATAAAAATTATGGAAAAAATTCCAAAGAATATCAAAGCCACTATATATGCCGTAGGAACCGCGCAGGAAGAAGTCGGACTAAAAGGTGCCAGAGTATCGGCCTTTAAATTAAATCCAGATTATGCATTTGCTATCGACACTACCATCGCTGGAGATACACCACAGATCAAAGAAACCGAGTCCAGCCTGAAGATTGGGAAAGGTCCTGCTATCACCATTACCGAGGCAGGTGGCAGGGGTGTAGTAACCCATCCCAGGTTGAGAGAACTCTTGATAAAAACAGCTAAAAAATATAAGATTCCGTATCAGATAGATGTCCTTGAAGGCGGAATGACAGATGGCGCGATAATATATCTGACGAGGGAAGGAATCCCAACGGGAGTTATCTCAATCCCAACCAGGTATATTCATGGTCCTACCGGAATCTTTAGCATGAGGGATCTGAATAATTCTGTAAGGTTATTGACTAAGGTGTTGGTGGAATTTAAGGTTTAAGATTACAATGTCCATAAAAGAAATCCTGAGAATCTTATTTGCAGTTCTTGCCGGTTCATTACTCTACATAGTCCTGATTTTAATTCCTATAATCGGTCCTTTGATTACGGGATTGATAGCGGGATGGATTGCAAAGAGTAAACCCAGGATTGGATTTTTTATTGGAGTCATTTCAGGGATTATTGGTTTTCTATTTTTGATTTTCATTGCTTTTCCAACATGGAATCTTAACCTGAATTTTTTTGTGTGGTGGATATTCTTGATATGGAATCTAATCGCTTTTTTGTTCACCGGGGTTGGAGCTATTTTAGGATCAATGATGTCTACGACAGCAGACTTCTTTTCCAAATTTGATAGGTCTGAAAGAAGAAAAAAAGAGGACATATACGTCTATGGGCCCGAGACACCTATCTTTGTAGTCTGTCCCAACTGTGGAATGAGCAATCCAGAAGATAAAGGTTATTGTAGTTCGTGTGGAACCCCACTTAGGAGGGGATGATAACCAATATCATAAATGTAGATATTTAGTAGGGAACTATACTTTTTTGATATATTTGTCTTCAAATCCTAATTTTTAAAATATTTTAAAATAGGAAGATGATTGGAATTATCGCCGATACCCATGATAATATTGATGCAATTAGAAGAGCAGTTGATTTTCTGAATTCACAGAATGTTTCTTTAGTCCTGCACGCTGGTGATTTCATAGCCCCTTTTACAGTAAAAGAATTCAAGAAATTTAATTCTCCTTTGGTTGGGGTTTTTGGAAATAATGATGGTGAGCGAAAGGGATTAGGTGAGAAATTCTCTCAGATGGGAACCCATCTTAAAGACTTCGTAGAACTGGAGCATAAAGGAAAGAGGATCGCCCTCTATCACGGAACGATCGAGGAATTTGTTTCAGCGCTAGTTAAAAGTGGTGATTATAACATCGTTATAAGGGGACATACCCATTCACCCAAAATTAAGAAGGAAAACGGCACATTGGTTATAAATCCCGGGGAGGTATGCGGCTATCTCACTGGGAAAAATACCCTCTCTATCCTTGATATCGAAAAGATGAAAGCAGTGATTCACGAAATTTAAACCCAAATTTCCTACTTTTTTGGTAACTAGGTCTTAGTTTTCAGTGTTTGCCTTCTGTGTGCCATTTTTTACTCTTTGTAAGAAAGAAAAGGGCTATGCTCCCGTCGGGATTCGAACCCGAGTCACCGGCTCGAAAGGCCGGAATGATTGGCCGGACTACACTACGGGAGCATTAAATGAATTTAGATTTGAATTGTTGAAACTTGCGAAGCAAGTTTCCTTTCTTTTCCGTCAACGCTTTTCTCTTTAGAGAAAAGGGTTGGGTGATGAAATATATACGAAACTTGTTTTTAAAAATCAAAAAACAGAGAAATAGAAATTCAGAATTCGATCCTTAGCTATCTAGTCAATTCGACCTCAATATGAACACCATCTGGAACCTGGACGCGCATAATCTGACGCAAAGAACGCTCGTTTGCATCCACGTCAATCATCCTTTTATGAATACGCATCTCCCATCTCTCCCAGGTTTCTGTTCCTTCGCCATCTGGAGACTTTCGAGTGGTGATCTTCAATTTTTTGGTCGGCAGTGGTATGGGTCCAGAATAGTTCGCACCAGTCCTCTCAGTAACACTAACTATCTGCTTTGCAACATTCTCCACTTCTTTGACATCCTTTCCGATCAAAATGATTCTAGCTTTTTCCATTTGATTCAATATTTTAGGAAAAATACAAAAAGAAGAATAGAAAAGTAAATAATAAAAAAATGGAACTGAACCAACCCCCTTATGTCTTCTTGGGTGTTACACTGATGACCATTCCGGCTGCTACTGTCTGACCCATGTCTCTTACAGCAAACCTCCCAAGTTGCGGGAATTCCTTTGCAGATTCAATACACAGCAACTTGGTTGGTTTTATCTTCACTACGGCTACATCCCCTGTCTTCAGGAATTGGGGCTTTTCCTCTGCAGTCTCACCAGTTTTTGGATCCACTTTCTTTATTAACTCTGTAAAGGTACACGCCACCTGAGCGGTATGCACGTGGAATACGGGAGTATAACCCACCGTTATTGCCGAAGGATGTTGAAGGACAACAATCTGGGCAGTGAAATCCTCCGCTACGGTTGGTGGATTGTCTACTGGACCTACCACATCTCCTCGTTTTACATCCTTTTTTCCTACCCCTCTGACATTAAATCCTATGTTATCTCCAGGCAATGCTTGTGATAGGGGTTCATGATGCATCTCGATGGTCTTTACCTCACCAGATACGTTAGATGGCATAAAGACTACCTTCATTCCTGGTTTAATAACACCGGTTTCTACCCTACCCACCGGAACCGTCCCTACGCCGGTAATAGTGTATGCATCCTGAATCGGTAGACGCAGTGGTTTATCAATGGGCTTTTCTGGTGGTTTGAAGTCATCTAAGGAAGCCAGGAACGTCTTTCCCTTATACCATGGGGTCTTATCACTTTTATCTTTAAGATTATCCCCCATATATGCTGAAATTGGTATAAATGTTATCTCATCTGTTTTATAACCAATTCCACTGAGTAATTTAGATACATCATTCTTAACCTCGTTGTATTTGGCTTCTTCATAATTTACTGTATCCATCTTGTTTATTGCCACTAAGAGCTGTTGTATCCCCAAGGTCTTTGCTAAGAAACTATGTTCTTTGGTCTGAGGCATTACACCCTCCTTTGCAGAGACTACTAATACAGCGGCATCCGCCTGACTTGCCCCAGTGATCATGTTCTTGACAAAGTCCCTATGCCCGGGGGCATCTATAATGGTAAAATAGGTCTTCTGAGTCTCGAACTTCTTATGTGCTATGTCAATAGTTAGGCCCCTTTCTCTTTCTTCCTTCAGGGCATCCATTACCCATGCAAATTCAAATGTTCCCTTTCCAAGTTTGTCGGCCTCTTCCTTATACTTCTTCATCGTCTGTTCGCTTACCTCACCCAGCTCGTATAACAGACGACCTACCAACGTAGATTTACCATGATCTACGTGTCCTATAAACACCAAATTTATATGTGGTTTTTCAGCCATTTTTATCCCTTTTTCTGTTTTCTGATATGTATCTTAAGTTATTTTATTAAATTTTAATCTATAATAATGGTCATAAAATGTGAAAGTTTAATTTTAATAATATTAACAATTAGAAATTTAAAAAGCCTATTCCATGAATTCCTCCGCCTTCGGTAGTTCCTTCTTTAAACCCTTCCTCTCTCTGACCTGAGAGATTACCTTGTGCTGTAATTCCATGGGAAGTTTATCAAAGCCCGCGTTTTCGGTAGACCAGAGTGCATGACCCTCGCTAGCACTCCTTATATCCCCCGCAAAGCCAAATGACTCTCCAATGGGCATCTTTCCTTCAATCGTCATAAGTTCTTCCTTCTGCTTCATTTCTCCTATGATGCCCCTTCTTTTTTGCAATTCCCTGGTGACAGAACCCATATAATCCTGAGGAACATCGATCCAAATGTTCTGTACCGGTTCCAATAAAATTGGACCCGCTTTAAGCATAGTAGCATAGATGGGTTTTCTTATCGCTGGATAGACCTGAGCGGGACCTCTGTGAATTGCATCCTCATGAAGGCTGGCATCCATCAATTTTACTTTGACACGGATTACTGGCTCTTTTGCCAAAGGGCCATTGTCCATTACATCCTCAAATGCATCCAGTATTAATTCCATTACCTCATCCAGGTGTTGAATTCCACGGGTCATATCCACCATAATATTCCCTCTGTAGATGTCTATAACCCTCCTGGCTTCTTCCCTGTCCATCCCGAGGTCCACTAATTGTGCCCTTATGTCTTTGCTTCTATCCTTTCTCCTACCCTCTGGAATCTCCCCAGAAACTATGGCATCATAAACAGTTTCCTCTAATGGTTCAATAGAAATCAGGAATTTATTATGTTTATTGGGGGATTTTCCCTCTATTGGACCATAACTCTTCGTTACCGTCTCTCTGTAGACAACTATCGGTGGCGATGTTTCTATATCCAAGCCGCCCGCTTTGATCCTATTGGTAATAACCTCTAGGTGAAGTTCGCCCATTCCAGAGAGTAAATGCTCACCAGTTTCCTCATCTATCTTAACTCGTAGGGTGGGATCCTCCTTCGCCACCTGTCTTAGAACCTCGATTACCCTGGGAAGATCCTTCATATTCTTGGCTTCAACCGCCATAGTGACTACAGGTTCTGATGTATAGACCAAAGCCTCGAATGGGGGGATATCCTCCACCGAAATCGTTTCTCCCGCAAATGCCTTCTTTAATCCAGTTATACCCACAACATTTCCCGCTGGCACAGATTCTGTATTTATCCTAGTAGCCCCCATATAAACACTAACCTGCTGAACCCTCTCGGTAGATTTTGCACCTACAAGATACACATCCTGACCTGTACTGATCGTTCCAGAGAATATCCTCCCGGTTGCAACTTCACCCTCCCTCTTGTCAAATACCTGAATGTTGGTAATCATCATGGCTAATTTCCCATTGGGATCAGAATTCAACATCGATTTACCTATATCACTCTCAATGTCCCCTTTCCAGATCTGAGGGATTCTGAATTTTTGTGCTTCTAATGGACTGGGGAGATGCCTTATGACCATGTCTAGAATTATTTCATAAGCATGAGCCTTGTCAGCCAGTTCCTTTTCATTATCATTAACACAATACTCAATAATATCCTTGAATGTAATCCCAGATTTTTTCATATAGGGAACATTTATCGCCCAGTTATGAAATGCAGAGCCAAATGCAACGCTGCCTTTTTCTACATTGACCTCCCAGTTAACCCCTTCTGGTTGTCTCTGTCTGATAATCTTATTCACATTGGTAATTATTCTTAGAAATCTATTCTGCAATTCCTCTGGAGAAAGCTTTAATTCATTTATCAATCTATCAACCTTGTTTATGAATAGTGTGGGCTTTACCCTTTCCTTCAATGCCTGAGCAATTACAGTCTTAGTCTGGGGCATCACACCCTCAACCGCACATACCACAACAATTACGCCATCCACTGCTCTCATGGCTCTGGTTACATCCCCACCGAAGTCAACGTGTCCGGGGGTATCTATCATATTTATCAGGTATTCATCATTTTCAAATTCGTGAACCATTGAAATATTTGCAGCATTTATAGTGATACCACGAGCTTGCTCATCCTCTCTAAAATCCAATGCCAATTGTTTTCCGGCACTTTCCTTGGAGATCATTCCGGCATGATAAAGCAGATTATCGCTCAAAGTAGTCTTTCCATGATCTATGTGCGCTACAATACCCATATTCCTGATCTTCTCTGGTTTATCTATCAGAGTTTTGATCTTCTTCATCATCTGTTCTTCTCTACCCATTTTTTACCCCTTATCATGCTTCAAATATCCTTATATATTGTCTTTGAGGTTTAAATATCCATTTGGATATGAAATCCAGAGTCCAATCCTTGGAGTAATTTGTTTGGTGGTTTTTTCATTACCGAGTTTATATTCCCCAAATCCAAATCTTAAAAAAAATGGAGAGAGAAAAACTAAAGAAACTGAAGCAGATGGGCTTTCTGGATAAGCAACTGGGTGATGAGGATAAGATCAGGGAGAAAAGAAAAAAATCAGGAATAAAACCAACATATAAGATGGTGGATACCTGTGCCGGGGAATTCGACGCGGTTACTCCATATTATTACTCAACTTATGAGACAGAGGATGAATCAGAGGTTTCTGAAAGAAAAAAGGTAATTATCCTTGGCTCAGGACCCATAAGGATTGGTCAAGGTATTGAATTTGACTGCTGTACGGTTCATGCCGTTTTTGCTTTGAGAGAAATTGGAATTGAAACCATCATCATAAATAATAACCCAGAAACCGTCTCTACAGACTTCGACATTTCCGATAAACTCTATTTTGAGCCAATAACCCTCGAAGATGTTCTGAATGTAGTGGAAAAGGAAAACAAGAATCTTCTTGGTGTAATGGTTCAGTTTGGGGGACAAACCGCTATAAATCTCACCATGCCATTGCATGAGCATGGGGTAAAAATTTTAGGGACATTACCGGAGAATATAGATAAAGCAGAGAACAGGGACCTATTTGGTAAAATTCTCGATAAATTAAATATGCCATCTGCAGAATGGGGAACTGGATATAGCTTCAAAGAAGTCAGGGAAATTGCATCCAGAATTGGCTATCCTGTCCTGGTCAGGCCAAGCTATGTCTTAGGAGGTAGAGCGATGGAGATTGTTCAGGATGAAATAGAACTCAGTGAGTACATAGAAGAAGCGGTCAGGGTATCACCAGAGCATCCCATACTAATCGATAAATTCATTCAGGATGCCATTGAGGTCGATGTGGATGTGGTCTGTGATGGAGAAACGGTACTCATAGGGGGCATAATGGAACACATAGAAGAAGCAGGTGTCCATTCTGGCGATTCTGCCTGCGTTATTCCCCCACAGACATTGAACGAAAAAATCCTGGATAAGATCAGAGAATATAGCAAGAGATTAGCTCTGGAATTAAAGGTAAAGGGGCTATTGAATATTCAGTATGCCGTAAAAGGCGATACCGTTTATACCCTGGAGGCAAATCTTAGGGCCTCGAGAACCGTTCCCTTCGTTAGCAAATCTGTGGGTGTTCCATTGGCAAAATTGGCTGCAAAGGTGATGATAGGAATGAAATTAAGGGATTTAGTTCCCGATCCTTATTTAGATCCAATGAAGAGGATAAATCATGTGGCGGTGAAGGAGGTGGTTTTTCCGTTCACCAAGTTGCCTCAGGTAGATCCTGTTCTTTCGCCAGAGATGAAATCTACTGGTGAGGTAATGGGTATAGACAAAGATTTTGCCATGGCATACTATAAGTCACAGATAGCGGCCGGAAATGAGCTTCCATTGCAGGGAACTGTCTTCATAAGTGTAAAAAAGAGTGATAAGCCAAAGATTCTTGAGGTTGGGAAAAAATTCTCAGAATTGGGATTTGAGATTATCTCCACCTCTGGAACATCCGACTACTTGACTAATAATGGTGTTGAGAATAGAAAAATTCTGAAAATCAGCGAAGGTGCTCCGAATATACTTGACCTGATGAGGGACAGAAAGATAGATCTGATAATTAACACACCCAGCATTGGAAAAAATCCCAAGAGGGATGGTTACAGGATAAGGGTAAGTGCGATAGAACTGGACATTCCCTACATAACAACTGTGGCTGGGGCTCTTGCTGCAGTAAATGCCATCAAGGATGTGCGAGAAAGAAGGATTAAAGTAAAGTCGTGGAATGAATATTTTGGGAGATAACATATGGTATTAAACGAAGAATCTCCAGTAAGGGGTCCAAGCGTAGTGAGGGCGAAGAGCGAAGCGACGAAGCGTTCCGCCCCGAAGCCACCATTAGATAATTCTATTTTTAATTCCATATTTCTCACACAACCTCCTTGATTTTTCTTCAAGCTCTTTTTGATATT
>Ga0180301_10001481_pt1 | contig 18595 bp, 11 predicted proteins | sample GuaBasSediGuay16_FD_121797 | JGI IMG/M metagenome (GOLD analysis project Ga0180301, IMG submission 121797) | Subseafloor sediment microbial communities from Guaymas Basin, Gulf of California, Mexico - Guay16, Core 4569-2, 12-15 cm | ecosystem: Environmental > Aquatic > Marine > Hydrothermal... | reverse complement strand
TCGAGCTTCGGCAACCCATTCATTAATGCTGTTAAACCCGCTGTACTTTAGCCATTCTTTCAGAATCTCACTATTAGTAGGTGCTACGTCTGCTATGATGCCATATCCTATGAGGTTGCCGTTACAATCTTTTAGTAAGATTCTTTGGTTTATCTTATAGTGCCAGTTTCTCATAGTTGCTACAAGGTTGTCTCTGGGGTTCTTAAGGTATTCAAGAACTTTTTGAGAGCAGAACTTCATTTTCTTCACCTTTTTAGGAGCTTCTTCAGCCTTTTCAAGAATCTGTCATAGCTTATTTCATGGCCGTCCTCTTTCATTCTGAGCCACACGTACTTTTTGGAGCCGTATTTGCCGTACTTCCTGAAGTACTCTAGAATTACTTTGTCTTTGACCTTTGGTGGCCTTCCCTTCTGCTTGCCGGCCTCCCATGCTGCTTGCTGTCTTTCTTTTCTTAGTTTGAGCTCCATTTCCGCCAGCCACGAGAATATCCTTATTAGTAGATCTCTTATGTTTTCATCTTCTATTTGCAACCATGTGTCGTTTACGGATATTATTCTTAGACCTAGCTCTTCCTCTATTTTGTCGAATAGATTGAAGATGTCTCTTAGGTTGAATCCCAGCCTTGTGAAGTCGAACACTACTACGTAGTCGACTATGTCTTTTCCTCCTGTTTCTAGGAATTCAACCATTTTTCTTGCTCCTTCACGTTGCCTCCACGATCTGGCCCTTTGAACCCCCTTGTCCACGAAGTACCTTAGAACCTCTATGCTGTGCTCGTGGCAGTACTTCTCTATTGCTACACGCTGGTTGTTCTCGTCTTGCTCCCTAGTGGAAACCCTGATGTACGCTACGGCGCGCTTCATGATTGCACCCAAGACGCTAGTAGGCGTAAAAACAATATATACTTTTACCTACAAACAGCAGAATATCCCAAACTTATACATGAAACGGACGTAAGACCACTTTCGCCAACAGATTTATATAATCCTATAGAAGTCTAAGCGGATTTATTAATGAGTTAAAGCTAGTTTCACGTATAAACTTGCGGTTGCGTCTGTAACCGTTTTTCTTCTTCTCTAGCCATGCTTGGTACTTCTTTCATTTTGATAGGTGCTCTAGGTACTTGTCTTCGGCTGCTTCTTGTTTGCATCACATCTTAAATACCGCGTCAGCCCATTTAAGGGTGGAGGATGCTCGCGGTGGCTGATGGAGGACCTAGGTATAGTTCCTATTATTACGATAGGTACATCCGCAAGTATCTTGTGAAGGTTCTTATCCGCAGTCCGGAGGAGAATCTGAGGGATGTTGCTAGGCTGATTAGGAAGTATAAGCCGAACTCCGTTCAGTTCTTTGTCTACCTCACTAAGCAACAGATAGCGGCTCTTAAGGGTGCTTATGGGGAAAAAATAGCGATAATTTATGGCGAGTTGCTTAGGAGGGATAGGTTCGACAGGGTGCCGGAGGATTTAGAGTAGGTGTTTTTGCTCTAGGAATCCAAGTTTTCCAGTGCAAATTCTGCTGGACGTGATGAGGTCATTTCATGGTGTTCTGCAAATGCCTCTCCGGCGCCTGGGCCCATAGCCGAATCCGCGCTTCTCATCAATCCTGTGGACTCTCCTGGACCCGCATCTGGGGCACTTAACCATGTTGAATGGAATCCAGGGCGTCTTAAACTCGTATCCGCAATCCATGCATGTCCAGCGCTTCTCCATATCTGTCACCACCTATTCTTCTTTGATTTTCCTCAGCTTTTCTATGAGCTCTTCTTTTGATGGCTCGAGGAGGTACACCATGTATGAAGCCCACTTTTCCGGCCTGTACATCTTGTCTACCGTGACGGCTTCAACGCCACTCTTGGTAGTTCTTATCCTGACGCAGATGTCGGTCCACCTTGAAAGCTTATTGGCAAAGCACAAGTACAGGGACTTCGCCCAGCCCCTCGGATACTTCCTCCACAGAACCTCAAATACGTCGATGACCTCGCTGAGGGAATCTTTAATTACGTCAAAGTAGTCCTTGTGAACTCTATATAGCCTGGGGCTGTCGGAGGAGTACTCCTCTATAGCCTTTGACACTATCTCCGGGATCTTCTCCAAGGGCTCAGGCTTCTCAAGCTCCATCACGAGATCCTTAAGCGAGTCGAGCAAGAACCCCATTACACGTCCCCGTAATATAGCTTCTTCCCGCTCATTAAAAACCTTATCATCAAATGAATTTTAACTTGGTTGCCCAACGCCATCTTTCACAAGCATAATAATACATTATAACTTATAGGAGGGCGACCTCCCCGCCACCATGAAGGACGTGCTTTCAGCTGTAAAGGCTTCTTGGGACTAGTCCACACTCATAACCCGAGGTTCCCCGGCCAGAGCAAGATGAATGCAGATGGATTCAGCATGACAAGCGTATATTAGGAGGATTGACAAATCTAAGTATGGTCTAGTCCACACATTTAAGGTGGAAATCCTTGGCCGGAGCCGGATCATCCGGAATCAGATTTAGAAGCTCTTGGAGGAGGAAGGTGGCAGAAGCAGTTTACAATACAGTTAGGGATCTAAATGATGCAGGTGTCCACAGGTTCACAGTGCGTCAACTCTTCTACCAGCTCGTATCTAGGGGGGTCTTCCAGTCAACCAAGCAGAACTACAAGAACTTCGACGCACTACTGGTCAGGCTCCGTGAGGATGATCCATGGCTCGACTCCATGTTCATAGACACCAGCAAGCCTAGATTCGACTTCTACATGGAGTCGTTCTGGGCTGGGCAAAAGTACTTCCCGGAGCTATGGATAGAGAAGGATGCCTTAAGGGGGTTCTTCGAACCCTACGCTAGGAGGTATAAAGTAAACCTAGTGGTCTGTAGAGGTTACCCCTCAGTTACTAGGCTTAGAGAAGCCAAAGAGCAGAGACATGTGCCTCCAGACGTTAGGTATGTAATCCTTTATTTTGGAGATTGGGATCCCAGCGTTACAGGGGATACGCCAATTCTGTGTAGGGAAGGCAATAGGATTTATGTAGATGAGATGCGAAACGTGGTGGCTAGGTTGATCGACAATCACGATATTGAGGTTCTGTCTTTGAATCTTGAGACCATGACTGTGGAATTCAGGAAGGTGAAAAGTGCGTATATTCATCCATCCAATAATATCTACCTAGTGAAGTATACAGGCGGTTTTATTAAGCTCACAGGTAATCACTCGGTCTACGTTCTCACACCAAGCGGTGAGCTGATCATAAAGGGTGCATCAGAGCTCAGGAAGGGGGATTTTCTAGTAACAATCTGTGATTCCGTGCTTCCCGCCTCTCGTATAGTGCTCGAAGTCCCGCAGATAAACAGGATGAGGAAAAAACTGCCCCGGAAAGTAATTCTTGATCGTGGGCTTTCAAAGCTCTTGGGGTATTATGTTGCTGAGGGGTATGTAAAGAGACAGTATGGTAAGCCTGTTGGCGTCTGTTTTTGCTTCTCGTCTGCTGAAAACAATCGGATAGCCGAGGTGGACTTTCTTATGAAAAAAGTGTTTGGCATCGCACCAACAAAGAGGGAGCCGAGATTGTTTATGTCTGTGCCACTTGCCATTTTGTTTGAATCGCTCTTTAAGGGGACAAAAGCACCTGAGAAGAGGTTGCCAGAGCCCCTATGGTACGCTGGTAGGGATGTTGTGATGAGTTTTCTGAGAGGATATGTGGGTGGCGATGGATACGTGAGACCAGAGGGGCGAAGAGAGAAAGGCGAATGGATTATAACGACAAGGAGCAAGTGGCTTGCAGTAGGGCTGAACTGGCTGTGTAGGCTGAAGGGGATACCGTCTAGGTTGCATACGGTTTATCAGAGAACCCATGTTTCTAAGAAGATAGGTCTTGTGAAGGGAGGTCTTACATGGTATGTCTCCATCCCCGCATCTTTTACGAGAGGATTAAAGACAACGCCAAAGTGCCTCCAAATACCTAATGTATTCAAGGAGGTGAGATTCCCACGACCGAGGAATTCTTGGTTGAGGGGGATGAGAACCGATTTATGGCGTGTAATCAACAAGAGAAACGCTAGGAAGATCGCATCAGTTGTGGATTTAGACGAGCACAAGCTAAGGCTGGTGAACTCCGCATTAGGGATAGCAGTAGTTGAGGATGTTAGGAAGCTTGAGACGACAGAGCTAGTTTATGATATTTCAGTGGAGGGGAATGAGAATTTCTTCGGGGGAGTAACGCCTATATTGCTACATAACTCAGGCGTCGACATCTTCAGGTGGATTAACGAGGAGCTGAAGCCCTATAACATCGAGGTAAATAAGGTTGCTCTTACCCGTGAGCAGGTTAGGAAGTACAAGCTTCCACCAATGATTCCTAAGAAGTCTGACCCTAGGTATAAGAAGTATGTGAAGAAATACGGTGAGGTTGTGGTAGAGCTAGATGCTCTACATCCCGCAGTTCTTAGAGATATCATTAGGAAGTCCATTCTTAAGTACATGGATGTGCATAAGCGATTAGAGGTTGAGGTTGCCGAAGGCATAGGGCTCGAAGCCTACAAGGTGGTAGATGAGGTTCTGAGAAATATTAGGAGGAGGCTGGAGGCTGTTGCAATCAAGAAGATTAGGGAGGAGGTGAACCTGATTCTCCCCAAGGTTTATCAGAAGCTTCTAGAAGCACTGCAGTGCGGTGAGGAGCTGAGGCTGGAGGGGCTCTACAGCCGTGAAGCAGTCATGCAACTCGTCAAGGAAGAGCTTAAGAAGGTGATGTAATTCGGTTGGAGTAGAGGTGAGGTGGAGTGGTCATACTGAGCATGATAACCTACAACTCGTACAGCAAAATGAAGGGCTCAATAGGGCTTGAAAAGGTCTTGGACTCCACGCTTCAAGTGCCTTACAAGAGCTTCATACTCGTTGACGACTCTGAAGATGAGACGGCGACTGTAGTTAGAAGGTGGTGTGAGAAGCATGGGAAGGAGCTCGTGGTTTCAAGGTCTAGGCTCTACGGCCACCGCAGACCTACACGGGCAACCGCCAGGCAAACCGCCATAGACATCTTCTTCGAGAGCTTCAGCGACGGGTGGCTCATGTTCGTCGACGATGATGTTGTGCTGAGGAGTGGATGGTGGAAGTGGATGATTGATAGCCGTGTGCTTGAAAACCCCAGGGTTGGCGAGGTCTGGGGGATCAACTGGGATTGCAGTCCCGAGAGGGAGAAGTTCCTCGCCTTGTTCGGCGTAAACCTCAAGGACTATTTAATTAGGAAGTTCAAGGAGAGAGGGGGAACCCACGACACCCTCTACCGCAAGGAGGCAATAGAGGGCGTCAGAATACCTCCTGAATTGCACGTCTACGAGGATGCCTTCCTCCACTTCTACGTCACATGCCATGGCTGGGAGAGCGTGGTGAATCCTGTGGGAGTCACACATTATCATCCAATGTACGCCTACACTAACATCAGGCAAGAGAGGGAGAAGGCCGAGGTGGCGATCAAGGCGGCTCTCCACTATGGCATCTGCGAGTATGAGCACTACAAAATTATCAGGGAGAGCCTGTCGCACCGCTTTAAGGCCTACTTGTCTCTGCTCAGGCCCGTGCTGGGCTTCCTCCCCATGCTCCTAGTCACCGCCAGGATTTACGGCTTCAAGGCCGGCTTCGCAGAGGCTGTGAAGAGGCAGTATCTGAAGCTGTGGTTCAGGTGGCGCATCCTCAGCACTTCTAGGAGGCTTGGCAGGATCCCCGACGTCTGCGAGGCGATTCTAGGATGATGTGCCTCGAAGTCGGCCCCGGGGCAAACAGGTCTTACGGCTTCGCTCCTAGAACGCCGATCTGTTGCACGGCAGTGTTCCTGGACATTGAGCCGCCGTCGGGAGGCGTGAGTGACTGTGGCATGTGGGTTGTTGCCGATGCGCAGATGCTCCCGCTGAGATCCAGCTCCTTCAGCCACGTATATGCATCACACGTAATAGAGCACCTCAGGAGCCCTGCAACCTTTCTCAGAGAGGCGAGGCGGGTGCTGGTGAGAGGCGGCTTCCTCGAAGTGTGGACGCCCAACTTCCTCTCCGTGAACGCCAAGCGGGATCCAACGCACCTGCACGTCTTCAACCTGTTCACGCTGTGGAGAATGGCTAAGTCTGTCGGCTTCAAGTTTCACTTGCCCATCCGAGTTGCATCTAGGCTTCCGAGACCGTTGCAACGCCTTCTCTCAATAATCGTCAACTTCTTCCTCGACGAGCTTCACGTAGTGTTAGAGAAGGTGTAGGGTGATGTGACTAACCATTATTTCCCAGCTTCCCTCATCGAACTTTATGGCGAAATTTTCCGCAAAGTTTATTTCCGTGAGCCTCGCCTTTCCTACTGTATGAGGCTCCTCAGCTCTCTAAGATCGTTTCTCCATAAAATTATAGAGGGAGAATTCGAGGTTGGAAGAGGCTATACTGGCAGTGGCTACCTAGCCTATGGGGGTACGTTGTTCGAGTATAATGAGGATACTGGTAGGTTCGAGTTTGCGGATTTCCCAGTGGAGTGGACCTGGATATCGACGACGAAAAGGGTGGGTAAAGCGAAGGTCGCGGTGCCCGTTGGAACCATACTAAAGCACATCCTGTTCAGGAAGAAAGGCAACATAGTCAAGTACTACTTAGCGACGGAGGAGGGCTTCAAAGAAGTGGATTACGAGGAGGAGAAGAAAATATGGGAGAAAGTTGGGGAGCATGAAATAATAGCCAAGTGCAACCGCCTCGAGGAATTGGGGGTAGAGGATTGCTGGCTGTTCTACGTAAGGGGAGTTCTATCCAATTATTTCAGACCTACAACAGACGAGGGGGAGGCACACATGATAGCCGAGATGCTGAAAAAAGCTGAAGGCGTCCTGCACGAAGTAAAGGAGAAAGTGAAAGATTTGACGGGGCATGAGCCACTTAAGCTCACTTTCTTGCCGCGAGACACCCTCTGCGCTAAACTGCCATACTTAGGTAGGGAGGAGTTTAAAAAACTCGCCCAAAAATACCCGTATAATAGCTGGCTCTCCTGCTTCGAAATACCTGTAAAGGAGGTTGGACAGGTGGCGGAGGAGTTGAAAAGAATTCTTTCCAAACGCTATTACCTCTTATATTCGCAGAAAACAGAGAAGTGAACTGAGGAATTATATGTAAAAAAGAGTTTTATTTTCTCTCTTTTTTCCTTACGAATCTTAGGTGCTCCTTTAGGTCTTCTATGGATTCTGTTAGGAAAGAGGTTTTCCTCTTCACGAACTTTCTTGACTTCCCCCTTATTTCGTATGCTGTGTGCGCTACTGCCCTGATGGCTGCTATTACGGCTATTATTATCACTATTATCGCTATTATTGTTAGCCACTGGTAGCTTGTCACGGTTATTGTGAATTCTTCAGCGTTATTTTCAGTGTATAGGTCGTATCCTGCATATAGTGCTGTCATGCTGTGCACCGTTGTGGGTGCCCTTATGAATCCGAATATTGCCGGGTTCTCCGGAGCTTTGGCTTCGATTTCAACTGTCATTTCCGGCTCTAGGCTTACTTGCACTCTCTTGAGCAAGGTGTCTGTTGAGTTATCTATTATTGACACCCACCCTATTGCCTTTCCTGGCTCAACATTGCTTGTAATGTTGACTGTTGCTTTGAATATTTGTCCTTCCATTAGGAATGTTGGCTTCTCTAGTACTCCGAGTTTCACGTCTGGGTCTATGGGTATTGTTACGTTGATGAAGTTGTTGTAGCCGAAGTCCTCCCATTCATGCGTCACGTTCGCCAGCAACATTATCTTGGAGGTCCAGGGCACTGTTGCAGTTACGTTTCTCCACACGGTTCCTGCTTCAATGCTTCTGATGTCCTCGAGCGCCCCTCTCTCTACGGTGAACTTTCTGCCCTTAAGGTCGTACTTCTCCAGTTGCCAGAACAGCTTGGCCGGTATGTTGGACGTGTTTATTGGCAACTTGATGCCTATGTCTATCTCTATGATGTCCTCAGGTAATAGGGTCCATGGCTGCTTCTGGTATATTGGCCTCCAAAGCACGAACACTTGGATGTCAACCATTGGCTTCAGGAAGACTGTTCCGCTCCAAAGCTCATTGTTGCTGAGGTTGGTGTCGGCTTCAAAGCTCGTTATGTTGGCGTGGGCCTTGACATGCATGCCCTCACTCGCATTAACGTCTATCCACTCCATCAGCAATGTGTGCCCCTCATTCAGCGTCACGGCCACGTCCTTGGCGTTGACCGTCTCGTTTGTCTCGGCGTTTACGAGTTCAAGCCTCAAAGTTATTGTTTGCGGGTGGTTAGTCCATAATCCTATGAGGATGAGGTGGCTCACGTTGCCGAAGTAGTAGCCTTGACCCCTATGTATGGCTACGTCGAGGCTTGTGAGCATCACTTCAGGCTCGTAGAGCCCGCCAGTCCAAGGCAATCTGAAGACGACCCAGTAGTGCTGGGTCATGTTCAGCTCCCTAACGCCGTAGAAGGTTTGGCTTGCGTTAAGCGGGTTGGTGGCGTTGACCTCAACCTTTATCCATGAGGCGTTAGGTATGAGGTAGTGTACGTAGCCTGTGCCACTGGTATTGCCTTGAAACATAACGCTGTTGTCGGAGGCGTTTCTAACGGTGACTATGGCGCCTTCGAATGGGGCGCCGTCACTCCATATGACTTGCGTCGAGAGCCACCAGTAGACCGTTTCATTGTAGGTTATCGGGTTCTCCGAGGTGTTTAGTGGTGGCTCCACCACTGGCGTTGCGCCGATAGGCGTCATCGGTATCCTGAAGGTCATGTTGCCGTAGACGTATAGGTCCGTGGTGTAGTTGTGGTATCCATCGGCTGAGGCATTTAGGCTCCACAGCCCTATGGTGACGTTGAAGGTCGCATAGCCCGTGGCATTTGTCTTGCCCGCGTAGCTGAGGGTTTCATTGAACACGGTTATCGTGGCGTTGGCTATGGCAGAGCCATTAATGGCATTGTAAGCGTAGATGGTTAAAGTGGCGTTTTGACCGTATTGCTCCACCAGTATGCTCGGCGGATAGTACACTACGGTTTTCTCGTCGTTGCTCTTATCGTAGTTGTATTTGGCCTTGGTTATCTTGGCGGTTATCTCCACGAAGGCTGGGGTTCCGTTGACGGCCATAGTCTGTACGGCCAGGTCTACGTGCTTCTCTATCAGGTAGCTCCTGTATGCCGATACGTTTGCCTTGCATGACAGCGTGTCCGTGAGGCTCTCCTCATATATTGTCTCTTCCGCTAAGCCACTCAGCCTCTTGACTTTGAAGGTTATGGTGTACTCGACGTCTTGGGCCCTAGTGCTGTTTAGCACTACGGTTGCATGCCTAGCCTTTGTTGAGGTCACTTGCGTCCCGTTGAGGTAGAGGTTTAAAGCCACGTCGGGAGGAGGCTTGTACAGGTACGTGAAGATGTAGGTTTTGCACGGTTGCATTATGCCTCCGTTGGCGGGGTCAATGAACTTGGTGTTCTCCCTAGTTGCGTAGTAGTAGAACTTCCCAGTTGGGCTGCTTGGGTCATCGGTTACTTGGCTCAGCTCAAACGCCTCAGTTATATCGTTCGTGAAGTTTCCGTAACGGTATGCGAATGTCCTGACCGCCTTAAGCATCGGGTAGGGCATGTCTGTGAACTCTATTCTCTCTATCCTGATCAGCGTGTCACTCCAGTCGTAGTGAAGTGTGGCAGTGTATGCGAAGTCCTCCAGTGGCTGCATGTCCTTCTTAACGAGCACGATGGCATCAGCACTTATGTCGGCGAAGTATCCAAGCCTTCTGCCAAAATCAATAATTAGCTTATCTGCCCCCAACTGTATCTGGAAGTCTGCGTAGGCTCCTGTCGCTCCGGCAGTCAACTCGTAATCCTTGCCGTTGATGGTGACCTTCTTCAGCAAGTCTGCTATTGTCGCTGGGTCATCGTATATTCTTCCGCCTGCCGTAATGGCTTTTGGCTGTATTGAAGCGCCAGCAACCATCGTTACTACTGGGACCTTCAGTCCGCCCCACACCCAGTCCCACAGGTTCGCCCAGCCGTGCACAAGTGTTTCGACAACTATCTTGGCGCCAGTTATCTTCAGCTCTCCCAGGCTGTATCCGTACTTGGTGGCTATTGTCGTTTCAACAGCGCTTTTTAAGTCTACTGTTGGCAGTGAGCCGGCCTCCAGTAGCGCCCTGTATTCATCCCAGTTCTTGCCCCACACGATGAACTGGATCCCCACATCCTTAATGCCGTATTGTTGCGCTGCGCTTTTGACGTGGCTTTCATACTCTCCAGCATAGTTTTGGATTTCCTCCAGCGGGAGGATTAGGACTACTGCCGAGTACTTGTTGCCATACGGGTCTTCAACTACAGGCATTATCATTACGAAGCTTCTAACGCTTGAATACGTTACGTAGTGGGAGTAAACTCCTAAGCCAGCATCAACTATTAGTGCTGCCCCTACAATACTGAGAACTTTGCCGCCGATTTTTGCGGCTGCTTTGGCGGCTGAGAGGGCTGCCTCCAATGCGTCAAGTGAGATTTCCGCGCCTCTCCGGGCAACGCCCCACAAGACTGCTTTTTCAACTGCTCTTTGCGCAGCTTTCGTCGCTAATGCTTTTCCAGCAGCGTAGCTTACTCCTCCGCTGACGAACTCCAGGCCAAAGACCCCTAGAAGCTCTTGCTTCCAGTCAAAGACTGGGGCAACAGCAACTATGGATATTGCCTGTTGCAACTTAATCTCGCTATATACATCCATAGGTGCAGAGAATGGTATATCTACGACTGTTGCCGATGACACCGTTGCCCCTCCGAAGCCATGGCCATTCCACCCGTACAGCGCTTTAACATTGAATAAACTGCTCATGGCGACTGTGTGCTCGGCGGTGAACCCTGCCTCAGGGACATCAATGGTTTCAAGCTCCAGCTTATCCACCGAGCCACTGCTCTCCACAACCTTAATTGCGTCAACAAGACCCCTATTATACATCTTGCCGAATTTGCCTTGAAGTATGTCTTGGTCGTCGGTCAGAGTGACTGGGATGCTCTCAGTGTAGATCTTGGATATCGTAACCTTGCCAGAATAGAAGTATAGGTGCCAGTCCCTAGCTGGAGCCTTAAACTCAATTGAAGATCCTAGATCTTGCATTCCACGCTCGAATATCATGTGCCCCCAAAATCTGACTCTGGGGTATCCTGATTGTACGTCCCTCTTTACCACCATGTATAGTGCGTTTCCAATGAAGATGTAGTTTGCCTCTGGGCTTACGGCGGCTGCGCTCCACTGCGGGGTTCCGGGGTCTGCGAAGTGGAATACCACTGTCTGGTTCGTCAGTACGTCGTAAACTATGCCGTATCCAGGCCTGCTGGAATCCCTGTGACTACACAGGGCGAAGACCTCCGTCACCTTCGGCATCCACCTCTCGTAGAACGGGTTGTAGAGCCATGAGTCGTCGGGAGCCTCCTTTCCTTGATATATGACCTTAAACTCATCCGTGCTGGGGTCGTAGCAAGCTATTATGACCCAGCCGTTAACTGTACCCGCAATAATGTAGCCAACGTCGTAGGGGTCGCTTATGCCTAGGCCGCCGATGCCACCTGTGTCGGGAAGCCTGTAGTGCACGGTTCTGACGTAGCTACCTATGGACTCATCGTACTCGAATATGTCTAGATAGCTGTAGAGCACTCCACCGACAACTATGACCTTGCCATCGAGGGTTATCTGAAGCCTCCTGCCGTAGTCGCCGTACTCCTCGTGCTCGAACGCCTTGACGTACTTGCCTTGAGCTGGATCATACTTGTAGACCAGTAGCTTGCTTGTGTCGTTGGTGTTTGAGGCACCTATATACCCTACTGCAAGGGTTGAGCCACTGTAGTCCAGCTGGATGGCGTAGAAGTGGTCGCCATCAGTATCCGTGAAGCTCCAGTCAATCGGTATTGCAGTCCACGATGCAGTATCCACTACACGGGCATCCGTCCCCCCTCTACGGGCATCCTCTATCATCCTCTTGGAGTCTGCGGAGAAGAAGCCGAACCTATCCCACTTCTTCACGGCTTGGAAGGGCTCCCAGCCCGTTACCTCCCAAGTGTCACCCCAATCATCATCAGTGTCAGCCGTAAGGTGGGCAATCAGCTCCCCCGTTGAAACCCTGTAAATCCACACCTCCCCCCCAGAAGCCCAAGCGCCAATGTATTTTCCATCTAGGCTGACGTCGCCGTGTCCTTCAAAGACGGCTACGTAGTCTTCTCCGATGAACTTAGCCATGTATGCTACGTGGCTCACCTCCCACAGCTTAACCAGCGCTACTCTTGGCAACTGCTGGGGGGTTGTGATATGGGCTGATGAGGAGGTTGCTGATGTAACAGTGGTTGCGGATACAAGTACTATAGGTGCCATTATAAGTACTAGGAACAGTAGAGCGAGTAATCTTCTAGTCATCACCTTATCCCCTCATATAAAAGATATGCGTGAGAAACTTAAATCATTAGTTCTGAATAAGTATATAGGGTGAATAAAAGTGATAGGTGAGCGGTTGAGGAAGGCTATCACCTTAATCATAATTACCCTTGTACTCGTAGGTGTTCTGCCAGTAACACCAGCTGTATATGCGTTTCCCAGCAACGGTTCTAATACATCAAACTTTGACATCGCCATAGTGAATCGTGCAAATAAGACGCTCTACGACTACCAAGTTGGTTTTGAGCTAGACCTAAGGGGTCTCCTAAAGAATAACTCTACCAGAGCCGACCTAGGAGACCTACGCTTCTATGATGGGGATACAGAGTTGCCATACTACATAGAATCCTATGCTAAGCTACGGCTCGTCTACACTAGCGATGCAGATGACGCACCGAACAAACCCGAGGGCACGACATTTGCTATTGTTAATGGTACTGTGTATGGCGCCTTCTTCTGGACATCGAACAACAGAATATTCTGGAAGTACCACATATCAAGTGATGAATTCGAGGTTGTCTATACGGAGAGTGCTACAGGTTCATACACGCTTTGGGGTAGCAAGTACGACCCGTATGACAACGTCATCTGGGCTACGGGTGCGTTCCACGATGGTACGGCTCTAAGGCTGGAGCTGTACAAGTGGAACTTGACATCCGATACCGTTGAGAGGGCATACGATGTTGCAACGGATAGGTACCATGAGGGTATGACGGTGGAGGTTAATGAGACACATGTCTTTATTGGAACGCTGAATGGGAAGCTCTACATTGTTCCTAAGAGCACATGGAGTGATACAAATACGTGGGTTGTTGCATGGCAACACCCGAGGGGTAGTAGTGACTACTACGGCATCATGGATTTGCAGTTCTTCAAGGGCTATCTCTACATGACTATAAGCAAGTGGGTTGCAGCAGACATATTCTCTCCTCCAGCTCCTCTGGAGGTCTGGAGGTATGACCCAAGTACATCAACTGTCGAGCTCGTGCTTAACTTAACAGATGTTATACCGCCTGACTACGCTCTTGGTCATCCGCAGCTTGGTGCTGATGAAAACTACCTCTACATACCCTATGTGAACAAGACTACGATGACTATCCATGTGGCTATCCATGACGGGAGCACAACAACGTTTATTGATACTGGTATAAGAGCCAAAGTTGCCTCAGGGTGCTTCCCATTCTACATAGGTGATAGGGAAGCGCTGTTACTCTATTCACATCACGGTGGCTCAATCTGGGTGTACTTCCCAGACTACGGCAACTACATTACTATTCTAAGACTCAGCGAGTACTGGGAAGGAGCGAAGGAGCTTACGGGAAGCACAGCGAAGTACTATCGAGTGGAGCTCAGACCTGAGGCAGTGGATAGCGAGAACCTGAGGTTCGCCTTCGTTATCATGCATTGGTATCACGGGTATGCGTACCTCGCTGAGTATGGCAAGGTAAAGGTGTGGGTTAAGGTTCCGTCAATACCTGCAAACAGCTACAAGGTAATCAAGGCTTACTACGGCAACCAGACGCTTACGTCCGAGAGCAACCCCTACGCTGTGTTCGACCTCTACGACGGGTTCGAGGATGGCGTCATAAATACTACGAAGTGGTATACTGCATACTATGTCGAGGAGAACAACGGTGTCTTCGCCACACAGACCGATACGGGCATAGACATCCTTGAGTTGCCCAACTATCTGAGCATTAATGGGACCGGAGAAGTCGAAACTGTGACGGAGGATGGAGTTACTTCTGGGTGGCTGGGGAAGTCGCTGGTAACTAGCAACACAATAGACCTTTCCCAGAGCTTTGTAGTAGAGGCTACTGTTCTGGTGAACGACTTCTACATCGGTGGTTCAACAGGTAATTATGGTTACAAGCTCGGTATTGAGCTTGCGGCGGATAAGGACAACAGATTTGATTGGGCTCTAAGTGCCTCGGGCGATAGTGTAGAGAGGGGGCTCTACACGTTAGAGGAGCTGGCTGGGTCAGTAACAAGGGGTACGGCACTATCATTCGATGTGGCTTTACCGAGCCAGTTCTTGCTGAGCGTGAAGTGGTATGGTGATGGCAAGGCTCTCTTCGAGGCTAACGTAGATGAAAACAGATATGTTGTTGGCAATACGACAACATTAAGTGGAGTGGCACGGCTGGGATTCTTTGCGGATGTTAGGGCAATTGGCGACAAGATAGTTGTGTGGTGTGATTGGATCAGGGTTAGGAAGCTTGTCGAGCCAGAGCCGATTGTGATTCCCTTCTGGTCTCCTGGGCTGAAAGGCGAGTACCGCATCCCGATTACTGTGGAGGAGCAGAGTGGTAATACCCTAGTGGATTATGCAGTTAGGCTGGAGCTGAACGGAACGAACTTCCCATACTGGGGGCACTTCGCCTCCTATAATGGCTCGGATATCTATTTCATGGACGAGCAAGAAAAGCCACTATATCACTGGATAGAAAAATTCGATCTCGCCAACAAGGAAGCTGTCGTATGGGTCAAGATACCAGAGTTATTGGCTGGAAGCTCTATCACCATTTACATGTACTACGGATGGGGGAACCCGTATCCCAGCTACTACAACGCAACCGAGGTGTTCTCGTGGTTCCTAGACGAGAAAAGCTTCAGAGACGCAGATAATGTGACTGGGGCATGGAGCATCACACTACTTGAGGATTCAATAATGTTCGAGAAATCGACATCACTCCCCTCAGGCTTTGAACAATGGACATACTATGTTAATGTCTCCACGCCTTTCGAGGTTGTCATAAAGGTTCTGTCCTCAACAAGTCAAGATGTAATCCATGTTGGCATGTTCGAGGTTCGTGGTTCGCCCGACATAATCCAGTTCTTCTTGGGCAGGAATGATAAGCCTACGTACTTCCCAGACGGTTTTGGATTCCGCTATGTATACGATACGGGCGGTGATGGTTGGGACAGCGGTGGCGGTCTAGGTGATGCCCAGTTGTACAAGTGGTACTATGTGAAGGGCAAGGTGTTCAGCGATAGGGTGGAGCTATGTGGCTTGCAGAGCACCTCGCTGAGCCTCTCGATAGGCAACAATCCAACGACGAAAATTGCTGTTGAGTCACGTGATCCCCTCAGCTATGTGTTATGGGATTTCGCCTTTGTCAGGAAATTTGTTGACCCAGAGCCGAGCATATCGCTAGGATATGAAGAGCTTTTGAGGGCTGTTTATCTTCCGTCAGAATCGGTTTACCTAGTGCATGAAATCGTGTACAGCCCCAACTCCACCCAGTTCAGCCACAGCTTCACGGCTATAAACACCGCTGTCGCTGGCTATGAGATAAACTATACTGATGCCTATGGATGGAGAGTGTATGCTTTACCCTACGACTCTACCGAGAATATGGCGTCCCTTGTGAGTGAGGTCAACGTAACACTTCCATATACTGAGGTTATTGTGAAGAACATTACTCTGCTAGCGAGGACTAATGGAACCGGTAGCTTTAGGCAACTATGGATTAGAGTGCTCAACTCCACTGGTGGGGTTGTTGCCGAGCTTACCAATGCATCTATCGGGTCTGGCTGGGCTGAGGTATCTCTGGTCGTTAATACGAGCCTTAGTGGTCAGATAACCCTATGGATTAACGCTACCATGAAGTCAACTGCCTCGGTAGGAGAAGAGATTGCGGTTAGAGATGTAAGGATATATGTAGAATACGACACCAACCCGAAGGTTATGGTGCCCTGGAGAATAGGTCTCGACTTCTTCAACTGCTCTGCGAGCCACTACGTTGAGCTGGACTCCTCCGAGTATCTAAACAGCTCAGTTATAACGTTCAAGCTGATTCAATATCTAACTCTTAATGCCACCGACTACCCAGTTCAACCAGTGTATGTAGGCAACGAAACAATAGGCTCCCATAGTTACTCGGTGTATAGGATTGAGCCAGCCGACTACAGCCAGTACCTAACAATATACGCTCTGCTAGAGAACAAGCTAAGGACGTTCAGAACGCATGTGAGGGGATACGATACCGCTGAGGCGCTGGTAGGTGAGCCAGTAACCATTGAGTTACCAGTGCTCGGCAACATAACTATCGTTGAGCTTAACAAGACCTTCATAAACGTAACGACCGTGACAATAAGGTTTGCCGAGCTAGGTGCCTACACGATAGAGGCTAACACGACGCTGATAGATACGTGGGAGCTGGGCTATGGAAGAAAATCAGTTGTTGTCAGATATGGTAGCTTCAGCGCTAGGCTAGTCGATGTTAGTGCTAAAACAGTTGATTATGAGGATGTGGTGCTCCAGCTAATCAACAAGACGGATGGGAACATAATCAAGGTGCTCACTGGTAACAAGCTGTTCAGTCTAGATAACCTATGGGCAGGAAACTATACAGTGCTTGTAAAGTTCAAAGACATTACTGTTGGGGCTAGGGACTTCGAGCTCAACACAACTACAGATGCATCAACCATTGACTTACAATGTACAATGAAGAGCCTTTCAAGTGATTATAGAGGCTTCAATAGAACAGTAATTTATGAGTACGGTAAGCAACTCGCAAGTATTGAAAACATGAGTTCCAAGTACCCGTACAGCAGAATGAAAGTGCTACTTAACGGGACTGGGTCATTCAAGCTATACATCAACTACAGGGGAGACCTCCCAACAAAGGTTGTCGTTGAAGGAAATATTACTGGTCTTAAGTCCTACTGGGATGGCAACTACCTAGTTATTGAGGGCAATCTTGGCAGTATTGGAGAGCTAAATATAGCGGACCTCTACAAGGTTAGGCTGGAACTCTACGATAGGCTTGGCAACCTAATGCCTTCATGGATTTACATCTACATTAATGAGACCAAGTACTCTGGCTCGGTTGTCGAGGACTACCTCTACCCAGAGGACTACGTAATCAAGTTGCCTGCTACAGTTAGTGGATTCGAGTTCTACGGCTTCTTCGATGGCTTTAACGAGAGTGTTAGGGCAGTAAGCATAAACAATAGCGACATCACCTTAAAGGCGTGGTATAGAATTCCTACAAGCATTGAGCTTAAGAGCTACCAGGTATCTGGCGCGTCAATCATCCCATTCATAAGGCAGGAGGGAGAAACAGTCAAGGTCTACGTTGAGGGCTGCCTTAAGGACTACTACGGCAACGGTGTGCCGAGCAGACCCCTAGCAATAAACGTAACCAATATTGAAACGGGCTACACGAAGAGCTATAATGCTACAGCCGATGTTGCAGGCTACTTCAGGAGCCCAGTAATGGAGCTGTTCAGGGGGAAGACCTACAGAATCGAGGTCACCTATAGTGGCGATGACATATATGTTGGAGCTATTGAAGTAGCTGAGGTTAAGCCGGAGGAGTTGCCAGTGGCGCCAGTTGCCTTTGAAATGCCAGTGAACTATCTTCTTGCCGCCGTCGGGATAGCATTAATAGCCATAGGGATATTTGCTGCAGTTAGAGCTACTGGGCACACCGTAGAGGATCTGAAAGAGAGAAGCAGGAGATTCGTTAGGAAGAAGCGTTAAGCCACATCCTCTTTTTTATAAAACCTTTATACTTCTGATTTGTCAAATTAGGTTGGTGTGGAGTTTGCGGATGCTCCTAGCAACAGTTCTACTATTTGCTGTTGGCTCGGCAACGGATAACTTGATGACTTATTGGCTGGTGGTTGTTAGGGGAGACTTCTGCGAGGCCAATCCCTTCGTAGCCTCTTTCGTATACTCGCAACCGCTGTACATGTGGTTTGTCAGGGATTTTGTCTTTCTGGCACTGACGATTGCCATTTCCCTAGGATGCAAGAGGCTAATACTTTGGCTGTCGAGGAGCGACCCGCCCTCCAGAAGGGCTGGGATTGCCAAGATGGCTTTTAGGCACTGGATAATTGTTTTGACAGTTGCTGTTGCCAGATTGTTGCCGGCAATTCACAATGTTCTTCTGGTTGCCACTGGCTATGAGTCTCCCCTACCCTTGATTTACAACTACACGTATAATCTCCTAGGCGGGTAGAGGCAGTTTAGGCTTCAATGCGCTTTGCTCATTCTGGAAATGCAATGTAGATTTCCTGAAGCTTGCTGATAATTGACTCCGCTAGAGCCCTGCCCTTGCCTGAGACAACCCTCTTTTTCAGCTCCTCCAAAGCCTTTTGGACCTGCTCTATCTCATTAAGTATCCAGCCATACTTCTCCAATCTCTTCCTGATGTATTCATCAACCTTCTCCTTGGTCCAGAAGAGCCCACAT
>Ga0180301_10001480_pt1 | contig 18600 bp, 16 predicted proteins | sample GuaBasSediGuay16_FD_121797 | JGI IMG/M metagenome (GOLD analysis project Ga0180301, IMG submission 121797) | Subseafloor sediment microbial communities from Guaymas Basin, Gulf of California, Mexico - Guay16, Core 4569-2, 12-15 cm | ecosystem: Environmental > Aquatic > Marine > Hydrothermal... | reverse complement strand
TGTTGTTGTTGTTGCTGTGGTTGTCGGTGAAGGTTTAGGTTGCATAGCAAAATATGCTCCACCAATAATTGCTATGATAACTATAATTGCGATACCTATGGCAGCTGTTTTTGAGAGAGCATACGTGTTCATGGGGGTATGGGCCTCCTAAAACCAATTGCCATGAGAGTTCTATTGCATAAGCTGTATTTATATCTATAATACCATAATTATCTGGAATCGTTCTTTACGAAAAGTTAAAATTCACTTGCGTTCAAGAGAAAAGTAGAAGTAAAGCTATTCTTCTAGGGGTCAATAGGCTATGAAGAAGCTAATCTTAGCTTTAACAATAGTTTTAACGTTAGCGTTAGCGCTACTTGCTCCATCAGCTGTTCTAGCACAGGAAAAGAAGCCTCTAGTTGTAGTAATAGCTCATGGAATGTTTGGCGAAGATGATCAGCTTAACTATATGATGGGTAACATTACTGAGGTTGAGTGGAAGGTAATAACGGGCGAAATAACTTATGACGAAATTAAAGATGCCGATATGATAATATATGTGCAAGTAGATACAGGTTTGCAAATAACCGATGAAGAATTAAACGCCATTAAGCAATGGTTCGATCAGGGAGGTAAAACATTATGGGTTACTGGAGATAGCGATTACAAGGGCGGAGATTATGCAAGAATACCTAACACAAACAAGATACTTGAAGCAGTAGGATCTGTTTTAAGAAATGACCATTGTGAAGCAGTAGATAGAGGAGTCAACTTCGGCAGCGACTACAGAGTAGGCGGCTTAATAAAGCCTGATCCAGAACTCTTCTTCTTAGCTGGCGGTGTACTTCACCCTGTTCTCTTTCACGGACCAGCCCCAATAACACTTTACGTCAACGGGGAATGGAAGCCGCTCTACGGTACAGGAGAAAAGCCCATTGAAAACGTTTACAGAATAGCTATAACATCACCTAAAGGTGCTATTGAAGAATTTGTAGAGCCACTACCACATGCTTATGAGGTAGGCGAGGAAGGATCATTCGCACTTATGGCAGCTGAAATAATGGATAAAGACAACATTGTAATTCTAAGTACTGAAGCGCCTTTTGATCATTACCAAGGAATGTGGGTTTCAGAGTATAAAGGAATTAAAGGTAGCGGTCCAGAATTCGTAAGGAACATTATATTGTGGGGAGTAGGACTATATGGCTCAAGAATTCCAGAATCAATAAAGTTTAAACAGCAACTTGCAAGTTTAAGTAAGGAAATCGATGATTTAAAGAGCCAGCTAGAGAAGTTACAAGGCGAAAAACAAAGTTTAGAACAGGAACTTGAGAATACAAAGAAAACATTGCAATCACAAATAGACACTCTAAAATCACAAGTAAGTGCGTGCCAGGAGGAGAAGAATGCTTTACAGTCAGATAAGGAAACCTTAATGAAGGAAGTAGAGTCGCTAAGAGGAGCGCTCAACACGTACATGATTGGAGGAGCAATAATAGGATTAATAATAGGGTTTGCCATAGGCTTCTTCTTAAAGAGGAAACCTTAAAACAAAACTTCTTTTTCTTTCACATCCTCTCCGGAGCAGCAATACCTAGCAAGCTTAGAATGTTTCTTAACACTATTTCTGATGCTTTTACAAGCATTAGCTTAGCCAGTTTTCTTTGATAATCTTTCTCGGCGAGAACCGGTATTTTTGCGTAAAATGAGTTAAATGAGTCAGCAAGCTTACCAGCATACTCCACTATAAGCTCCGGCTTTAGCTCGTCAGAGGCTTTTGCGAAAACCCAAGGAAACTTAGTTAATGTCATCAGTAGTCTTCTTGTTTTATCTTCTTCAAAAACGCTATAGTCTATTTCGTTAAGCTTACTGAACTCCACTTTTTCACCAAAGTTTTTAAGTATGTTTTTAGCTCTAGCATAAGTGTATTGAATGTAGGGTCCACTGTTTTTCTCGAAGCTTAAAACGTCCTCCCACTTGAATACGAGTGGTTTAGTAGCTGAAATTGAAACTAAAGCGTATCTTAATGCGCCAATACCTACTGCTTTAGCTATTTTTTCCTTTTCATCCCTAGGTAGCTCTGGATTTCTTTTTTCAACTTCGTAAAAAGCTCTAGTTATTGCTTCATGTATTAAACTATCGAAGTCAACATACCTTCCCTTTCTACCAGACATTTTAGCTCCAGGTGTTTTGACTATTTCATAGGAGTAATGTATTAAGTTAAGTGCTTCTCTCACAAACCCTAAAGCATAAAGAGCCAATCTAACCTGTAGTTGCTCAAGTTTTTGCTCAGACATTATAACATTTATTACCTTATCTGCTTCCTTAAACTTTACAATACTATATGCAATATCTCTTGTAGTGTAAAGTGTTGTTCCATCACTTCTCTGAAGAATTAAAGGGGGTATCTTGAACGATTTAGGTAATTCTATTTTCTCCCTAACCTCCCTAAGTTCCTGTACGTAAGATAAATCGAGCGCAAAAGCCCCCTTATATGTTGTTGCATATGGACTTCTCCTAGCTTTATCTAAAATATTGCCAACAATACTTTGCCATGCTAAATCACTTTCCCAATCCCATTTATCAAAAACTATGTCTACTTTGGAAAGCGTTTCTTTAAATCCTTCAATTACCTCCTCACAAATGAACCTTATGGTTCTAACTACCTCTTCATCCTCCCTCCTTTCATACTTCCTCATAATTTCTAGAATTTCTTTCTCATGATTTCTTCCTGAAAGTTCTTTGGCTAGCTTTTCAACAAAATCCTTCCTTTTCTCTTCAAGCTTAGCCAAGGCATCAAGCCAATCGTAAAGTTCATCCTGCAGTCTTAGGTATTCTTCTCTTTCACCTCGCTCCTTTGCTTCACTTATTTCCTTTTTCAACCTATCAATCTCTATTATAGCATTGGTTATCGAGTATATTGTTCCGAAGAAGTGGTCGGGTTTTCCTTCAGGTTTGGGCTTACCTAACGCCATATATCCGTAGGCTAGTATTGCTACCTGTTTTCCCATATCATTAATGTAGAACCTCCTCTGAACCTTATGCCCTCTTTTCATGAGCATTCTAGCTAAAGTGTCTCCTAAGATAGCGTTTCTAGCTGTTCCGATGTGAAGTGGATGTACAGGGTTTGCACTAGTATGTTCAACAACTATCTTCTCTATTTTCCCTGTTTTGAGAAACCCAAAAGAGTCTCCATACTCTCTTATAGCATTAAAAAGCATTTCAGCAATTTTACCTTCATTAAGGAAGATGTTTAGGTAGCCTCCAACAATAGCTACATTTTTAATGAAGCTAAGTTTTAGGTTTTCGGAAGCAGTCTTAGCCAGTTCTATAGGGGATGTTTTCATTGTTTTTGCAAACTTATATGTTGGAAGCGAAATATCCCCAAATTTCTCAATTGGTGGTTCCTCAAGTCCTAGGGCAATGTTTTCCCAATTAATTGGTATTCTAAATCTCCTCCAAGAGTCTGAAATGACCTTAGCTATCTCTGTTCTTAAGTAGCCGTAAATATCATGAACAATCATTAGCTAAATACACCCTAACTAAACAAGATAACGTAGTTGGTTATATAAAGCTTACATTCTGAAAAATAATATAAAATTTAAATGATCTCCAAAAATGATCCAAATTTTATATTATTTTAACATTATGCTAATATGAAATTATTTTAATATGTTAAAGGTGGAAAATTAGAAACATTAATAAGTAACAACTAAGTCTACTTTAGACTCGGTGTTGCCTATTGTTTGGTCTAAAATCGAAACCTTAAATAGAAAAGATCTTGAAAAAATCCAGATTTCTCGTTTAAAACAAACTCTAAAGAAAGCATATGAAAAAATCCCCTTCTACAGAAGACTTCTAAAAGGAAACAATGTGGACATAGACTTTATAAGGTCATTAGATGATTTAAGGAAGATACCGTTCACTTCAAAGGATGATTTAAGAAACAATTATCCCTACGGTCTGCTGGCAGTATCTTTAGACGAAATTGTTGAAATACACAGTAGTAGTGGAACTACTGGTAAACCTACGGTCATAGCTTATACACAAAGAGATGTTGAGAATTGGAGCGAAATTATGGCTAGATCTCTAGTAGCAGCTAATGTAACGAGAGAGGATATTATGCTAATATCCTATAGCTATCACATGTTCACGGGAGGCCTAGGATTTCATTATGGTGCGTTGAAACTAGGTGTTATAGCAATACCTATGGGTTCAGGGTACACTCAGCGGCAAGTTAAAGTAATTAAGGACTTAGGTGTAACGGTACTAGCGTCAACACCTAATTACTCGTTGAGAATAGCTGAAGTAGCGGAAAGCATGGGTATAGACCCTCTAAGTTTAAATGTTAAACGAGGAATATTCGGGGCAGAACCTTGGAGTGAAAATCTTAGGAAGAAAATTGAGGAAACTTGGGGTTTAGAAGCATACGATATCTACGGTTTATCAGAACTTTATGGGCCAGGAGTAGCTGTCGAATGCGAAAAACATGAAGGACTACATGTTTGGGAAGATCACTACATAGTTGAAGTTGTTGATCCTAGGTCTGGTGAGCCTTTGGAGCCCGAGGAAGAAGGAGAAATAGTAATAACAACGCTAACTCATGATGCAATGCCTCTAATAAGGTATCGTACAGGAGATTTAAGCTACATAATAGACTCTAGAGAATGTGATTGCGATAGAACACATGTGAGAATAGGGAGAATAAAGGGTAGAAAGGATGACATGCTAATAATTAATGGAGTAAATGTTTGGCCTAAAGCCATTGAAGAAGTAATACTGTCATTTAAGGAAGCTATACCGCAGTATCAGATAATAATTGATAATCAAGGTGTTATGGATAAATTAGAAATTATGGTTGAAGCAAACGTCAAAGGTATTGAAAGAGAGAAATTAGAGGAAAAAATAAGGAACGCTCTAAAAGAGACAGTACTTGTCACACCTGAAGTAAAAATTGTTGATCCAGGAACGCTTCTTAGAACTGATGGAGGTAAGGTAAGGAGGGTGATTGATAGAAGAAAAATCAAATGATTTCGAAAAAATTTATATACCTCTTATACCCGATAAAAGGGACAATACAGCCAAAAACAACGCTCAAGCGGAAAAATTTTAAAACACTGAGGGTAACTTCGTGAAAAATATTCATGGAAAATCTTTCCGTAAAGAAGCAATAGGTCCCTTAAAGACCGACTTCACCATAGCTAGCTTAAACTATTTACCTGTTTTTTCACTAATTAGCATTATTGTTTCTCTAATTATTATTCTAGGAATTATTCTAGTGAACCTATAAACTGGTCAAACATTTTCCCTTCCCCCGTCCTCTCCTCAATAACCCCTTCTTTGGGGGTGTTCTTTTACGTTCTCCATGCCCTCTATAATTCCATTAAAAACGCTGAAGAAAATGGGTGCGAAAGATGTTAGAAAGCTTCAGCTAGCCAAGTTAAGAGCTCAAATAAAATTCCTTTACGAAAACAACGTCTTCTATAGGAGAAAGCTTAAGGAGTCAAATATTCATCCTGACGATATAAGAACTTTTGATGATTTTGTGAAAATACCCTTCACTACAAAGGAGGAGGTAGTAAGAGATATCGTTGAGAATCCGCCATTCGGAAGTAGGGTAGGTGTTCCACGTTCTAAGCTTGTTAGATTCCATATAACACCTGGTCCTAAAGGAGTTTTTATCCCAATACTTTTCACTAAGAATGACGTTAAAGACTGGATAAAAGCAAACTCCAGAGCTCTTCTATGGGCTGGTGTGAGAAGAAACGATATTGTTCAGATAACCTTCGGTTACACGTTATTTATCGCTGGCATGATGTTTCACTTGGCAGTAGAAAATCTAGGAGCACTACCTATACCCATAGGCCCTGGAAACACTAAACAACAAGTTAAAATAATCAAGGAATACGGTTCAACTGTTCTAATCAGCACACCCTCCTACGCTCTAAGGATTCTTGAGGAATTAGAAAATAACGGTATAGATCCTGAAGAAACAAGGTTACGTAAGTTTATAGGTGCTGCGGAACCCTGGGTTACCGTTAAAGGGTTTAGAGATGAGTTTAAGAGGAAATGGAAGATCATAAAGTCAGCGATTGACTACTATGGATTAGGAGAATGTGCTCCGGTAAGTGTCGAATGCCCTAATGAGAATGGAGGACACATTGTTGAAGACTATGTTTATGTTGAAGTTGTTGATCCTAGGTCTGGTGAGCCTTTGGAACCGGAGGAAGAAGGAGAAATAGTAATAACTCATTTATCACGTGAGGCTACACCTCTTCTAAGATACAGAACGTCTGATGTGAGCTATATTATCGAAGATAGCGATTGCGAAATACCTTTCAGAAAGCTTGGAGGAGTTTTTGGAAGAATAGACGATACGAGAAAGGTAAAGGGTGTTAAGGTATTTTCGAGCCAAGTACTTGAGGTTCTAAGGAAGTACAATGTGTTCACCGGGAAATTCCAAATGATAATTTCTAAGAAAGGACCTTTAGATTATTTAAAACTCGTTATTGAGCATCATAAGGATAGGGAGGCTCAGGCAAGAGGAATTTTGAAGAAGCTTAGAGAAGATCTTAAAGAAATGCTCCTCATAAGGCCTGATGAAATAGTATTAGTTGAAGAGGGAAGCTACGACTTCTCAAAAACCATTGTTGATAAAAGGTTTACGGAGGGTTCTTAAGCGATGCTCATAGAGCTCAAGTTCTACGGTAGAGGAGGTCAAGGAGTAGTTACTGCGGCAAATATTTTAGCTACAGCAGCATATTACGATGGATTATGGAGTCAAGCAATCCCATTCTTCGGAGCCGAAAGGCGTGGAGCACCAGTAATCTCTATCGTTAGATTATCAGACACCCCAGTAAGGGTACACCATATTATTGAGAGTTCGGATGTTGCAATAGTTTTTGACCATAGATTACTGAATAGGGTTAAGCTAAATGATGGGGGAGTTCTTATTTTAAACTCTAGTAGTGATAATGTTCAAGGCAAGTTCGATACGCTATATGTTCTTGATGCTACATCTATTGCAATAGAGCTTAAGATGATTTCTTCAGGTATGCCTATTGTAAACACTGCCATGCTAGGGGCTGTTGCGAAAGCAGGTTTTGTATCTTTAAGATCCGTGGTTAGGGCTATTGAAAACTATTGGAAGGGTGGTTTGTCAAAGCTTAACGCTAAAGCGGCAACAATGGGGTATCATAGAACACATAAAATAAGGTGACGTGTCGATGGGTGACCCTATAACGGTAATTTCAAAACCGACCATTGGTGCTTCAGGGAGAACAGGTTTTTGGAGAACATTTAAACCTGTCATCAACTATGAGAAATGTACTAACTGCCTAATATGCTGGCTATACTGTCCTGAAAACAGCATTGAAGTTTCACAAGGAACTGTGGTAATAAATTATGATTATTGTAAGGGTTGCGGTGTATGTGTGAACGAATGTCCCTTTAAGGCAGTAGATTTTGTTCTCGAAGGTGAACAAAATGCCTAAGGTAGCCGTTATCACAGGCAATCACGCTGTAGCTTATGGTGTTAAACTTTCGAGAGTAGATGTTATAGCAGCATATCCTATAACCCCTCAAACAACAATTGTTGAGAAACTTGACGAATTCGTGGAATCCGGAGAGTTAGAAGCCGAAATGATCCATGTAGAATCTGAGCATTCAGCATTAGCTGCATGTGTTGGTGCGGCTTCGGCTGGAGCTAGAACGTTTACTGCAACATCTAGTCAAGGACTCCTATACATGCATGAAATGGTGTGGTGGGCGGCTGCTGCAAGATTACCCATAGTTATGGCTATAGTTACGAGAGCTATCGCACCCCCATGGAACATATGGTCCGATCATAACGACATTCTAGATCAGAGAGATACCGGATGGATTATTTCAATGGCTGAAACAAATCAGGAAGCACTTGACCTCGTAATTCAAGCGTTCAGAATAGCTGAGGACGAGAGGGTACTGCTTCCAGTGATGGTTGGCTTAGAAAGTTTCATAATGAGCCATACGGCAGCTCCCGTAGGAATACCAGATCAAGAATCTGTCGACATGTTTCTACCACCAAGAAACCCAAATAAGCCCTTCATTCTGGACCCTGAAAAACCCATATCACACGGTAACATTTGTGGTCCAGATTGCTATATGGAGTTCAAATACTATATGCATGAAGCAATGGCTAATGCTAGAAAGGTAATTTACGAAGTTGGAAGGGAGTTCGGAAAAATCTTCGGAAGAACCTATGAGGGGCTAATTGAAAAATATAGGCTAAACGATGCGAAGGCCGCCATAGTAACTACCGGCAGTATTGCAAGTGATGCGAAGGAAGCTGTAGATTCATTAAGGAGTAAAGGATTTGATGTAGGAGTCTTACGTTTAAGATACATTAGACCTTTTCCCTACGAGGAAATACGTGAAGAACTATGTTCTAAGAAAATAGTCATTATTGTTGATAGAAACATCTCCTTAGGCTCACATGGAATTTTGTTTACGGAAGTTAGGAACGCACTTTATGACTGCCCTGGGAAGCCTGAAATTAAAGGGTTCATAGCGGGGCTTGGAGGTAGGGATATAGCATATTTCGATTTTGAAAAAATGGTTATGAAAGCTTTCTCTGAAGCTGAAGAATACGGCAAAATAATTTTGCCTCAAGAATGGTTTGGTCTAAAACATACGGCTAAGGGGGCTGGTTGAGAAATGGTTACTTTAAAAGAACTTGTTGATAAGGAGGAAATAGTTTATCCAGGAAATGCAGCATGTCAGGGGTGTCCAGCAACTTTAGGTCTGAGGTTCTTAGGTAAAGCGCTAGGTAAAAACATCGTACTTGTTATTCCTGCAAGTTGTAGCTCAATAATTCAAGGTCCATATCCTTATTCGGCACTTAAAGTTCCTGTTTTAAACATAGCTTTCGCAGCTTCTGCAGCTACAGCATCAGGTATTTGGAGAGCATTTAAGAAGAAGGGGAGAAGGAATGTACAAGTTATCGTATGGGCGGGTGATGGCGGAACTTTTGACATAGGATTGCAGGCTTTGAGTGGTGCTGCCGAAAGAAATGAGAACATACTGTACATTTGCTATGATAATGAAGCATATATGAATACTGGAATACAGAGAAGTTCAGCAACGCCTCCCGGCGCATGGACAACAACAACGGTTACTGGGAAGAAGGAGTACAAGAAAGACTTAGCACTAATGCTTGTAACTCAGGGCGTACCCTATGTTGCTACAGCCTCCTTAGCTTACCCGTTCGACTTCATAGAGAAGCTTAGAAAGGCAAGTAGAATTGAAGGGTTCAAGTTCATACATCTTCACGCACCATGTCCTCCCGGATGGGGTTTTCCGCCCGAGAAACTAATTGAAATAAGTAGGTTAGCTGTTCTCACCGGGATGTGGATTCTTTACGAAGCAGAATATGGTAGACTTAAGCTCACAGGTCCAAGCCGCCACTTACTAAGCAAGTCTAGAAGAAAACCTGTAGTAGAATACTTGAAGATGCAGAAAAGATTTAGACACTTAAAGCCTGAAGATTACGAAAGAATTCAGAATTATGTTGATTACATGTGGGATAGATTGAAAGGTCTTTTAGAAGGGAGTGATGGTTCTTGACTCCATCATGTTTTTGACCTCAAACCTAGGAGGTGTAGGGTATGGGTAAAAGAAGAAGACATGTAAAAAACAAACTTAGATTAGGAAAAAGAGGTCTCTCTAAAACATTAACCTTAGCCATAGTAGCCATCGTAATTATCGCTATTATTGGAGGAGTTCTGCTGATTCAGCAAAAGCCCGTAGAAACCACCACTACAACACAGCAATCCCAGACTACGGTGAAAGAAGAGAAGATAATAAGGATAGGTGGACTGTTTGATTTAACAGGTCCTACAAGTGATGTTGGTGTTCCGTACTCTTGGGGTGTGAGAGACTACATAGCTTTAGTGAATGCTAAGGGAGGTGTTGAAGGCTACAAACTAGAGCTAATATACTATGATTACGGATACAAGATACCGCAAGCCGAAAGCCTATATAAGAGGCTTGTTGAAGTTGACGGAGTCGTAGCAATAATAGGATGGGGTACTGGAGACACATTAGCGCTTATGGACGATATAGCGAGAGATAAAATACCATATATAAGCGCTAGCTATGCTGCAAAACTAACCAATCCAAAAATAGCACCCTACAATTTCATAACAAACCCCGACTATTCAACACAGCTAAGAGCGGCACTGAAATGGGTTAAGGAAAATTGGAAGCAGAATAGACCTCCAAAGATATGCTTTATGTATCCTAACGTAGCCTACGGAACAGAGCCTATACCTGCAGGGAAAGAATATGCTAAAGAACTAGGGTTCGAAATAGGGCCTGATGAAAATCTCGATTTAAGAGCAACAAGCGCTTACGAACAAATACAGAGGCTAATGGGGTACGGTGCAGACTACGTATGGTTTGGAGGAACGATATCATCGTATGTTGTTGCGGCAAAGAATGCTAAGGAATTAGGAGCAACATTTAAGTTCATAGTCAATACGTGGGGTTGGGATGAAAGTCTAGTTAAATTGGCTGGAAAAGCAGCTGAAGGACACATATACGTTACAGGGACACTACCCTACGAATATGCTGTAAAGGTAGATCCAGAACTTAAGGAAGCAAGAGAAATGTTCAAACATGACCCCAAAGTCTACAATATACACTACGTTAAGGGATGGATTAATGCCAAAGTCCTTGTAAAAGCTATTGAAAATGTTCTGAAGAAGGGAGAGAAGGTTACTGGCGAAAATATAAAGAAAGAACTTGAGTCTTGGAGAAACGTTGATTTTGGAGTTGTAGCTCCAATTTCATACTATCCCGATGACCATAGACCAAGCATGAAGGTGTTCATTTTCACAATAAAGGATGGTGAATTCGTAAAACTAGGAGAAGTAGAACTTGAGAGGCGAGCTAAATGGCTAGGAAAGTAGTTACTGAACAAAGAGTAGTTGAGAAAGTAGATTATGAAATACGTAGAAAGTCTATTGTAAAAGAAGAGCCCATATTAGAGCTTAATAATGTCGAGGTAGTGTACGATAAGTACATTCTCGTCCTAAAAGGCTTATCGATGAGTATTCGTAGGGGAAGCATAACAGCACTATTAGGGCCAAATGGCGCCGGGAAATCAACAACTCTTAAGGCTATTTCAGGACTCCTTAAGCTTGAAAGGGGAGAAGTCACTAGAGGCCATATAAGATTTAATGGCGAGAACATAGAGAATAGAGATCCATTAACTATTGTTAGAAAAGGTATAGTTCACGTCTTAGAAAATAGGCATGTTTTCGAAGAATTAACGGTTAAAGAAAACCTCGTAGCCGCAAGCTACCTCTCACCGACTGGCGAAGTAGATTTCGACTACATATACAACTATTTTCCACAACTTAAGCTAAGAGAGAACGTTAGAGCGGGCTACTTAAGTGGCGGAGAACAGCAAATGTTAGCGATTGCTAGGGCTCTTGTTGCAAAACCTAAACTACTACTCTTAGATGAACCAAGCTTGGGATTAGCGCCTAAAGTTGTAGATGAACTTTATGGCATAATAAAGAGAATTAATGAGGAAGAAGGAATAACGATATTGCTTGTTGAACAAAACGCTGCAGTAGCTTTTGAAATAGCGGATTACGGATACATTATGGAGAACGGTAGAATAGTTTTAGACGGGGAAATTAGCGAATTAAGAGAAAACGAGGATGTAAAAGAATTCTACATGGGTCTTAAGGGTTCCTCGCGTAAGAACTTCAGATCAGCAAAGTACTATAAGAGAAAGAAGAGATGGTATTAGAAAGCTTTAAGGGTGATCCAGATTCTACATGTTAAAATCTTCGAATAACATCGTATCTGCAGGTTCGTCGTTGCTTCTAGAAGTTGTTGATCTCCATTTAAAATTCGGCGGAATTTGGGCGCTAAGAGGAGTTTCATTTAGCGTAAGTAAGGGTGATTTGTTATCAATAATAGGACCTAACGGAGCAGGCAAAACAAGCCTCTTGAACGTAATTAGCGGTTTTTACAAACCCAATAAAGGGAAAGTGTTCTTCAAGGGAAGGGATATAACAAAGCTCCCTCCATTTAAAAGGGCAGAGCTTGGGATAAGTAGGACGTTTCAACGTGTTGAATTGTATAGGGACATGACGGTTCTTGACAATGTAATTTCGGGGTTAATACCCAAGGTTAAGTATTTGAAGAAACGTTTTTCCACAGTAAAAACAGCGCTATGGACTAAAGAGGTTAGGGAAGAAGAGGTAAATGCTAGATATTTGGCTGAAAAAGTTCTTGACTATCTGGACATAAGCCAGTTTCGACATAGGATAGTTAAAACATTACCTTACGGTATTCAGAAAAAGGTTGAACTAGCGAGAGCACTAGTTATGGACCCTGAAATTCTCCTTTTAGATGAGCCTATGGGTGGTCTTAATTTTGAAGAAAAAGAGGATATGGCAAGATATATTGTTTCAATAAATGAGGAGTTAGGAAAAACTATTGTCCTCATAGAGCATGATCTCGCAGCAGTTATGGATCTTTCTGAAAGAGTCATTGTAATGGATTATGGGAGAATAATAGCGGAAGGAACACCTGAAGAAGTAGCTAACGATCCTAAGGTAATTGCTGCTTACATGGGCGAGAAAACGGGAAGTACGAGGTGATAAACATGGCTTTTAGATGGACCTCCAAGATCAATTACGTAGATGAAGAAGCAAGATATAGGAGTTTAAGGGAGAAATTTAAGGAGCTAAATACTTTTCCAAAACTTCTCAAATGGAGAGCTAGAAAGTATCCTGATAGGGTTGCTTTGAGAAAGAAAAAGTACGGTATATGGTGGGAGAAGACATGGTCTCAATTCTATGATGAAGTTAGGAAAGTTGCTGGCGGACTAGCAGTTCTCGGCGTTAGGAGAGGCGACGTAGTAGTAATTATAGGACATAACGATCCAGAGTGGATATATGCAGAGCTTGGAGCGCAAATTCTCGGAGCAATACCTTTGGGAATATACCCCGATAGCTTACCTAACGAAATATCTTACTTCATAAACTTCGTCAATGCGAAAGTAGTTGTTGTTGAGGATCAAGAGCAAGTTGAAAAAATACTTTCAGTAATCGATGAAGTACCGGATGTTGAAAAAGTTATTTATTGGGATAAGAAGGACATGTGGAGATACCGTGGAAACAAGTACTTAATGTACTTTGGGGAACTTGAAAACTTAGGGCATAAGTGGTTATTAGATAATAGCGGGGAAGTAGACGAGAATATAGATAAAACTTCTCCTGAAGAAATAGCAGGCTTATATCCTACATCGGGAACAACAGGTATTTCTAAGCTTGCAATGCTAACTTACGATAACATGATAAACATGAGCTTAGCTCTTCAAGCTGTTGACCCCATGGATGAAAGTTTTGAATATGTATCATACCTTCCTCTCCCATGGATCGGCGAACAAATGATGTCCATAGCTACCGCATTTACCGCGGGATTCAAAGTGAATTTCCCAGAGGAGCCCGAAACCGTATGGAGCGACTTCAGAGAAATAGCTCCTCATGTGATGTTTGCTCCGCCGAGGATTTGGGAAGATATTGTTTCAGATATTATGGCGAAAATCGAGGACTCAACTTGGCTAAAGAAGAAGGTTTACAGTTTCTTCATGAATTTAGGATACAAAATAGTTGATGAAACTATTGCTAAAAAAAGGAAGCCGGGATTACACCATAAAATATTGTGGTTCATAGGCTACTGGATTCTGTATAGGAGTATTCTTGACAAATATGGTCTTAAAAGAATACGTTACGCGTACACCGGAGGAGCAATGCTAGGACCTCACTATTTCAGATTCTTTCACGCAATAGGTGTTAATTTAAAACAAATCTATGGTCAAACCGAGGTTTCAGGAATAGCAGTTCTCCATAGAGATTACGATATAAAGTTTGAAACAGTAGGTAAACCACTACCTGAAACTAAAGTGGAAATATCGGATGAAGGAGAAATACTCATTAAGAGCAGAAGCGTTATGAAAGGCTATTTTAAGCAACCTGAGAAAACAAAGGAAACCATAGACGAAAACGGATGGTTACATACTGGAGATGCCGGATTCATAGATAATGATGGTCACTTAGTTATTGTTGATAGGTTAAGTGAGCTTTTTGAACTATCAAACGGGAAGAAAGTCCCTCCACAGTACATCGAAAACATGCTTAAATTCAGCGCTTACATTAAGGAAGCAGCAGTTCTAGGTAAAGGTAAACCATACTGTGTAGCTTTGATAAACATTAACTTTAAGAACGTAATGAATTGGGCTGAAAAGAGAGGAATACCTTTTACGAGCTATAGAGATCTAGCTCAGAAGCCTGAAGTTTACGGTCTAGTTAAAAGCATTATTAAAGATGTTAATTCTAAACTACCTGAACATATGAGGATAAGAAGATTCGTAATTTTACCTAAACAGTTCCATGCAGACGATGGTGAAGTAACAAGAACAAGAAAGATCAGGAGAAGATTTGTTGCTGAAAGATATCGTGAGCTAATAGATGCAATGTATAGGGGGGAGAGATACTATGAGTTCTCATTTACCATGAAGCTCGAGGATGGAAGAACGACAATATTTAAACAGAAAATTAGGATCGAGGAGGTTAAATGAAATGGATCAATTACATGTTTTACTTCAAATTTTAGCTCAGGGAGTAAGTATAGGAGGAGTTTATGCTCTTGTCGCTCTAGGTTTTGTACTAATTTATAAGGCTACTAGAGTACTGAATTTTGCCCAAGGACACCTTGTCCTTTTAGGAGCGTACCTTTACTTCTTCTTCGCAGTCGAGCTTAACCTTAACCCGTTATTAGCCATAGTTATATCGTCAGCTATAGCCGCGATAATAGGATTCTCCATAGAGAGGTTCCTTCTGAGAAAAATGCTTGGCGAACCATTGCTTTCAATTGTCATGTTAACTCTTGCCCTAACATACATCATTAGGGGTAGTGTCCAAATACTATGGGGTGGTCAGTACTTAGCGTTAGAGGGTAAGACCATATTTCCGAATGAAGCATTAATTCTGGGTCCTATAAGGCTAGGCTACCCGTATGTTGGGGGTTTAGCGGCATCACTAGTCATAGTGGGTGTTTTCACAGTTTTCTTCCTTAAAACACGCACCGGAATTGCTATGAGAGCTGTAGCTAATGATCAACAAGCAGCGTTTGCTGTAGGCATAAACGTATTCAGAATTTTCGCACTATCATGGGCTATTTCATCTGTCGTAGCCGTTCTCGGAGGGGTGGTTTTCGCAAACATTTTTGGCGGAGTAAACATAAACTTCGAATCTGTAGGAATAAAGGTTTTTCCAGCAGTAATAATAGGTGGTCTAGATAGTGTTCCGGGAGCTATTGTTGGAGGATTTCTCTTAGGGATACTTGAAAGCATAGCTAAACTATATCTTAACCCGGTTTTCGGGGGGAATTTTCACGAAGTATTTTCGCTTCTAATAATGTTAGCGGTTTTACTCATTAAGCCATATGGTCTTTTCGGAACGGAGGAAATAGAGAGGCTATAAGCAGGAGGTGTTGTGCTGAAGTGCCTGCTGGCGTGTTTAAAACAAGGTATGAGGATGAAATTAGCTACATAAAATACCCTATTCATAAAGTAGGCTTAACTATACTGATATTGTTCCTAGCAACCTATCCCCTACTTGTAAGTGGTAATCCATACTATGTTGGATTAGCTGTTAAAATAGCTGTATTTTTCACTGCCGCAATAGGGCTAAATATTCTCACGGGTTTAGCAGGTCAAATATCTTTAGGTCACGCTGCATTCTTAGCTATTGGAGCATATACTGTAGCTTACCTTTCAAACAACATTAACGTGCTAGGAAGGGAGCCGTTACTCACATTACCCATAGCTGGGGTTGTAGCGGTAATCGCTGGTTTGATAATAGGTATTCCCTCTTTAAGGGTGAAGAGGCTTTATCTTGCCTTAACAACTCTTGTTTTCCAATATGCCGTACTGTATGTGATAAGTAATCCTAGATGGGAGAATATTCTAGGTGGTGGCTGGGGTCTCAGCGTATCTGAACCTTCATTTTTTGGATTCAAAATTCCCTTAAAATATCGAGACATAGTCTTCTACTACTTCACAGTAATGGTAGCTTTCATCCTAGCTGTTCTTGCAACAAACATTTCAAGATCAATGATAGGTAGGGCTTGGAAAGCCATTAGGGATAGGGATATTGCAGCTGAAGTCTTGGGTGTAAACCTGTTCAAATATAAGCTTCTAGCATTCATGGTTAGTGCATTCTACGCTGCAATTGCAGGAGGAATTTGGGCATATTATCAGGGACATGTTAGCCCGGAAGATTTTGACTTAATGTTATCAATAGACTTCGTAGCAATAATTCTGATCGGAGGCTTAGGTAGAATAGTTTGGGGTTCATTGTTAGGCACATTTATTGTAGTAAGTGTGCCTGAGATCATTAGTGTATGGGTTCTACCTGCACTACAGGAAATTAACCCGGCATATGCTGGTATGTTACCTCCTCTAAGGGAAATAATATTTGGCGTACTTGTTGCTTCATTCCTACTTTACGAATCTAAAGGGTTAGTGGAATTGCTTAGAAAAATCAAGGAATACTTTAGATTATGGCCATTTCAATACTAATAATTCAGTAACGCCTTATACATTTTAAATGTAGAGAAGTACTATAGGGATATTATATGGGGAGAGCTATTGAAGCTCTTACCTCTATTTTAAGGTGTCCCAAATGTAAACAAGGTAGCCTATTTTTAAAGGAAAACATCTTGAATGCAATTTATGTGGTCACATCTACCCTATGCTTAAAGGGATTCCTGACTTAAGATTTGGAATTTACGGTTACAAACTTACTTTATGGAGGATGTTTTATGACATCTACGCTCCATTCTACGATTTCCTAGAGCATAAATTAGCTATTAAGGCTGGTTTTAGTGAGGAACTACTTAGAATAAACATTGCTAAAGCTATGAATCTTATAGATGGCAACTTTGTCCTTGAAGTTTGTACTGGTACATGTAGGAATCTTGCACTTTTCACATCAATAGCTAAAGGAGTTTATATTGGTATAGATTCATCATTCAAAATGCTTAGTAAATGTACCGCAAATCTCGCCTCGATAAGCAATGCAAATGTTATGCTGCCCCTCGCATATGCTGAAAATTTACCGCTCAAAAACAATGTTTTTCGATAGGGTTCTCATAGGAGGTTGTTTAGGGCACATCTCCTTTAAATGAAAAGCTCTCTTCGAGGAGTATAGAGTGCTTAAATCCGGAGGTTTATTAGTAGTGTTCGATCAAATAACGTTCATTGATAGGCTAATTAATAAGGTAGTTAGGGATTTAATGCTTAAACCTAGAAAATTAAAGCTTACTGACTTTAATTACCTCTTTGGTGGGCACATATATATTGCTAAGTTCATTAAATTATGAACTTCCAAGTTAATTGTGTAATTAATATTCGTTGTTAATGATCGAAGCATTAAAATCGGCTTAAGAGATAGTTTATGTTAGGCTTAGGTGTTCTGGAAGGTGTGAAGTATGGGACATAAGTTTGAGCCTTATAAGGAATATGTTGACACATCATATGAGCCTAATTTTGAAGAAGATGTAGTAGCTGTGTTTAGAATTAAGCCTGCTAAAGGCTTTTCCATAGAGGATGTTGCTGGAGGTGTTGCTGCTGAAAGTAGTACTGGGACTTGGACAACACTTTACCCATGGTATGATGTTGGAAGGGTGAAAAGGCTTTCAGGTAAAGCATATTACTTTAAAGATCTTGGAGATGGTTCATGGATTGTTAAAATAGCTTATCCTGTTGAGCTATTTGAGAAAGGGAATTTACCCGGATTATTAGCATCTATTGCTGGCAATATTTTCGGTATGAAGCGTGTTGAAAGTTTAAGACTAGAGGATATTTACTTACCTAAAGCTTTCCTAGAGGGCTTTAAAGGACCTGGAAAAGGTATTGAAGGAGTTAAGAGAATATTTAGAGTAACTAATAGGCCAATAGTTGGAACAGTTCCTAAGCCCAAAGTTGGCTATTCTCCTGAGGAAGCAGAGAAACTAGCCTACGAAATTCTCGTTGGCGGTATGGACTATGTTAAAGACGATGAGAACCTAACAAGCCCTAGCTTCTGCAAGTTTGAGAGAAGAGCTCAAGCAATTATGAGAGCTATTGATAAAGCCGAGAAAGAAACTGGTGAAAGAAAGGTTTGGTTCGCTAACATAACCAGCGATATAAGGGAAATGGAGAAGAGACTTAAGCTAGTAGCGGACTACGGTAACCCCTACGTTATGGTTGATGTAGTAATTACAGGATGGGTCGCTCTAACATACATAAGGGACCTGGCTGAGGAATACGGATTAGCCATTCACGCACATAGAGCAATGCATGCAGCTTTCACTAGAAACCCATATCATGGAATATCGATGTTTGTTCTAGCAAAACTCTACAGAATAGTAGGAGTCGACCAATTACACATAGGTACTGCTGGTGTAGGTAAGCTTGAAGGTGGAAAAATAGACGTTATAAGGTACGCTAGAATACTTAGAGAAAAACATTTCAAACCAGATCCTGACGACGAATTCCACTTAGAACAAAACATG
>Ga0180301_10001479_pt1 | contig 18604 bp, 17 predicted proteins | sample GuaBasSediGuay16_FD_121797 | JGI IMG/M metagenome (GOLD analysis project Ga0180301, IMG submission 121797) | Subseafloor sediment microbial communities from Guaymas Basin, Gulf of California, Mexico - Guay16, Core 4569-2, 12-15 cm | ecosystem: Environmental > Aquatic > Marine > Hydrothermal... | reverse complement strand
GAAGAGACCTTACCCTGTTCTGGGTTCCGGAACCGTATCCGCAAGAGGCAATCGCCAGCCATGTGCTTAAAAAACTTATGGTTTATTATCCGCAGCAAAAAAAGTTTCCGGCAAAAGTGAAAAATTTCGACAGCGAGGCCATTGTTTACTACAAAGGGAAAATTTATATATTTACCAAAAACAGAAGTGATACGCATTCTTCGCTTTATCGCCTGGACAGCGAATATTTGGGCAGAGAGAATCCGCTTACTTATATATCCACTTTTGACACTCGTTCGATGGTTACCGATGCCGATATAAGCGAGAACAAAAACAAATTGGCAGTTCTGACGTATAAATATCTGTGGGTTTTTGACATTCCTTCCGGCTCTGACAACTTTTTTGAGGGAAGACCGTTTTTTCTTCCGATTGAGGCGGGACAATGCGAGGGAGTGTCTTTTGAAGGGAGACACATATACATCACCAATGAGCAGAGAGAACTGTTCAAGGTAAAGTTAACGGATTTAATTCCACTTAAGAGAAAGTAAGAATTTTCCTTGATTTTGGCCGGGTTAATTGAATATAATTAGCTTGTAAAGGGGGTTTTATGATTTGCAGCGTTTTGATAATAGATGATGACAGGCAGCAGCTGGATATTCTGAAAAGATATTTGGAAAAACACGATATGAAGGTGATAACCGCCCTGGACGGAAGGGAAGGCATGCGCGTGGCGGAAAAGATAAAACCTGACCTTGTTATAACTGACATGGAAATGCCCCATATAGACGGAGGAAGCCTTTGTGAGAAACTAAAAAAACTTCCTGGCGCAAAAAAAACTCCGGTTATTATAATTTCAGGCAAAAAAATATCCGAAAAGGATATGCTTGAAGGCTATGCTAGGGGTTCTGATGATTATCTCATAAAGCCGTTTTCCCTGCCAATACTTGTGGCGAAAATAAAAAATCTTCTTATGCTTTACGAGAAATACTCGCGTGCTGTACAATCCTTCAAAAAATGGCGCATGCAAATTGACTTTGAGGCAAAGGAGATTAAAATAAACGGCAAAAAAACAAGACTTACCAGAAAGGAATTTGACCTTTTTGTCGTTCTTATGAAAAAGAAAGGCAAGGTGGCCAATATTTCTTACTTGCTTGAAAATGTCTGGGGATATGATCCTGCACTTTACAACAACCCGCATACAGTGGAGGTGCATATCTCAAGTATTAGAAGAAAGCTTGGCAGGAAGATAGGTTCCAGAATCAAGAAGGTTACAGGTTATGGATACAAATTCGAATATTGATAAAAAAAAGCGTGGGGGAAAAATTAAGCAGAACGGAATAGATTCCGCTGTAGCAAAAATTCTAAGCGAGTTTTTGAGAAAAGACAAACTTTCTTTCTCGGCTTTTTCCCAGATAACGCTTGATTATGCCCAGAAAGTTACAAAAAGTCCATACGGCTTTGCGGGTTACATAGATGAGAGCGGTTATATGGTAGCGCCGACTTTGACCAAGAAAATCTGGGACAAATGCAGAGTTAGGAATAAGAAAATTGTTTTCAAGGAATTCAGGGGGCTCTGGGGGTGGGTTCTGAAAAACAGGAAAAGCGTTATATGCAATAATCCGCAGAAAGATAAAAGGAGTGAAGGCGTGCCGACGGGGCATATACGAATAAAAAGGTTCTTGGCTGCCCCGGCAATGTGCGGTAAAAAAATAATGGGCATGGTGGCCGTCGCCAATGCCAAAAAGCCATACTTGAGCGGAGATTTGAAAAAAATTCAAACTCTGGCGAACTTTTATGCTGTCGGACTCGACAGAAAAATCAAGGAGGATAAAATAAAACTGAGCGAAAAAAAATATCGGCTTTTATACAACGTGAGTCCGGACATAATTTACACAATAGATTCCAAGGGAATCATTCGCCACATAAATGAAAGTGTGAGAAACTATGGTTATTCCCCGGAAGAAATTATAGGTAAGCCTGCCGAAAATTTTTGCCATAAAGATGATATCCCGCTTGCGTATGAAGCCCTGGACAGGGCGTTTAAGACGGGAAAAACATTGGAAACCGCCTTGATTTTTAGGATGCTCAGAAAAGACGGAAAGCCGTTTTATGTGGAGCAAAAAAGCAAGATGGTATTCAGGAGGGGAAAACCCCATCTTATAATCGCCTTTGCGAGGGACCTGTCTTTTAAAATGAAAATGGAAAAGAAGGTCAGGGAAAGCGAAGAATTGATTAAAACAATTTTTGATTTGGCCAAAGACGCTATTTTCATTAAAGACAGGCAAGGCAGATATATAAGAAGCAATAAAATGCATTCTTCTCTTTACCGCATGGCTCCTGAGGAGATGGGGGGAAAAACCGATTTCGATTTTATGGATAAAAAAAGGGCAGAGCGCATAAGGGCGCAGGATAAGGATGTTATGAAACAGGGAAAAACTCTTCTTTTTGAAGAGGAGCGGGAAACAAAAGACGGCGTTAGGTTTTTTAATATACTTAAAACTCCTCTTTGTGATTCTTCAGGGAAGATAATCGGCATGTTCGGAATAGCGCGGGATATAACGAGAATCAAGCGAATGGAAGAGGAACTCATTCATAGAAGAGCGATAGAGGAAGCCAGAAAAATAACCGATTCGGCAGCTCATGATTTTAACAATGTTCTCGCTGCCATAAAGGGCTATGCCATGCTCATGCTTGAAGAGATAGATAAAAAAAATCCCATGAGAACGGAAATAGAAGAGATAGCAAAAGCGGTCGGAAGGGCGGTGAAGATAACCGAGAAATTGCAGCCGGAAAAGTGAGATGAAAGAAAAAATACTTTTGGTTGATGACAATAGACCAATGCTGAAAACGATGAAAACCTATCTGGAGAATTATGGATATAGGGTTTTGGCCGCGGATAACGGTTCTATGGCTCTTATGATGATAAAAGAGGCAAAACCTCATCTGGTAATTGCCGATGCGGCCCTGCAGGATATAAGCGGATTTCAGCTGTGCAAGATAATAAAAAGCGATTCTTTGCTTTCTCATATTCCGGTGCTGATCATTTCAGGCCAAATGGTAGATGAAAAAAGTATTGTGGAGGGCTACAAGAAGGGCGCGGACGATTATTTGATAAAACCCTTTTCCTATAATATCCTTCTTGCAAAGATAAGGGTAATTTTGAGAAGATTCAATCCAACGGGCGCCAATAATGTGATTTCCAAATTCAACATTAAAATAAATCCATCCGAACGAACGGTGGAGAAAGCCGGGAAATTTTTAAATCTTACCAGAAAAGAGTTTGATTTGCTTCTTTTTCTTATTGGCAGGGAAAACCAGGTTTTAAGCGTTCCTTATATTCTTGACAATGTCTGGGGATATGACCCGGCTGTTTACAACGACCCCCATACGGTGGAAGTGCACATTTCGCGGCTTAGAAAAAAACTCGGCCCGGATATAGCGAAGCGCATCAAGAAGGTGCAGGGAATTGGCTACAAATTTGATTCAAGAAACACGGGCCCAATTTCATGAGAGATCTATTATATTCCATTTTTCCTGATATAATTTAAAAAGTTTGTTTTTCAGGGGGGCATGCTCTCGGCGTTGCAGATTAGGGTCTTTTTTGATTATCTCATCTTTATCTTCCATTGCCAATTTAAGCAAGCTTGAGTCTGAGTATATGTCAGCGATTTTGAAACGCATTTCGCCGTGCTGCCTGAGTCCCATCACCTCTCCCGCACCGCGCATGTAAACATCCTTTTCGCTTATTTCAAATCCGTTTGAGAGCGTGCACATTATATTTGTTCTTTCCCTTGCCTGCGGGGACATCTGACCACAAACCAGAAAGCATTTTGATTCATGCTCGCCTCTGCCTATCCTTCCCCTGAGCTGATGAAGGCTTGCAAGACCGAATCTCTCGGCGTTGTTTATGACCATGACGCTTGCGTTTGGCACGTCTATTCCGACTTCCACCACGGGAGTGGAAACAAGAATCCTGATTTTTCCCTTCAGGAAGTCTTCCATAATTCCCTTTTTTATGGAAGGTTTCATCTGACCGTGCAGCATCCCTGTTTTGAAATCCGGGAATAATCTGGTTACTTTTTCAAACTCCGATTTGACCGACCTGAGTTCCCCATCATCGCTTTCCTCTATTACGGGATAGACTATATATGCCTGCCTGCCTTTGAATAATTCTTTCTTTGTCTCTTCAAAGGCAGTTTTTTCGTCAACGCTGAATGTGCATACTTGTTTTCTTCCTGGAGGCATGTCTCTGAGAACGCTCAGGTCCAGATCCCCGTACAGGGCGAGAAAAAGGGTTCTTGGGATGGGAGTTGCGGTCATTATCAGTATGTCGGCGTTTTCACCTTTCCGTCTTAACGCCGCCCGCTGTCTTACGCCGAAGCGGTGCTGCTCATCTATCACTATCATTTTAAGATTTTTAAATTTTACACTTTCTTCAAGAAGGGAATGCGTTCCTATAAGCACGTCTATTTCCCCCTTTCTGACTTTTTCGATGATTTCTTTTTTTCTTTTTCCGGTTATTCTCGCCGTTAGAAGTTCAAATTTCAGAGGCAGATCGCCGAGAAATTTTTCAAACGTCATAAAGTGCTGCTCGGCTAAAATCTCCGTCGGAGCTATAAAAACGCCCTGATATTTGTTTTCAGCGGCCAGAAGCAAAGCGCTCATTGCGACCACGGTTTTTCCGGAACCCACATCCCCCTCAAGAAGCCGCGTCATCGGACTCCTGGACATCATGTCAGAAAAGATTTTATTAATGGCTATTTTCTGGGATTTGGTGAATTCAAACCCGAGTTTCTTTTTGAATTGGGAAAGAAGATGTTTTCTGATTTTATATTTATGCCCTTTGTTTATTGTTTTCGTTTGCCTTCTTTTAATTGCCCAGGCGAGAGTCATCAGGAAAAATTCCTCATAAATGAATCTCTTTCTTGCCTCTTTGAGATTCAGCGGATTTTGCGGAAAATGAAGATAACGCACTGCCAGTTCGTATGGCATAAAAGCTCTTTTTGCCGTTATTTCCGGAGGCAGCAAATCCGTTGTTTTTGAAGCATAGGCAGATATTGCCGCATGCATAATTTTGCGCATTAATTTTTGATTCAGTCCTTCAGTCAAAGAATAGAGGGGGACGAGAGTGGCCATACTTAGTTTTTTCTCTTTTTCGTCTGTGTCCAGGCAGTATTCGTCTACTCGTATTTTGGTGCTGAAAATGGGGTCCTCGGGCTTTCCAGTTATCCAAATAGTTTCGCCGGGGCGTATGTCTTTTCTAAGTTTTGCAAACACATCATATTTCGGCGTGTGTCTTTTGAACCAGAATGCTTCTATTTCCTTGTCTTCGCTGGAAATGATGGCTTTGAATATTCTGAGAGTGCCCGCGGTGTACATATCCCTGACTGAAACCACCTTGCCGCGAAATACGAAGGGTTTTTCTATGTAGGGTATATTTTCCTTAATCTGACTGAGCCTTCTGTCCTGCCATCTAACGGGAAAATGTTCGAGAAGGTCAAAGGGGGAATATATTTCCAGTTTGTTTAATAAAATGGCTCTTTTTGGACCCACCCCTTTTAAATATTGTATGGATGTCATAAGAGAAACAAACCGGCCAGAAACAGAACTGACAGAACCCACATAAGAGGCGAAACCTCTTTTCCCTTACCTGAAAAACCTTTTATGGCGGAATACGAGATAAAGCCGAAGGCTATGCCCTCCGCTATATTGTAAGTGAAGGGTATAAAGGTCATTGTTATGAAAGCGGGCGCATATTCGCTGAAGTCGTTCCAGTTTATGTGTTTGATTGAGCCGATCATTAATGCCCCCACGAAAATGAGAGCGGGAGCCGTTGCCGGGTGAAACAGAGCGTTGCCACTTTTTACGGAAACGTTAACAAAGGACACAAGGGGCGATATACAAAGACTGAGCAAAAACAAAATGCCGACTACCACGGCCACAAAACCAGTTCTTCCGCCGTTGGCCACCCCCACTCCGCTTTCTATGTAACTTGACACAGTTGACGTGCCGAGAATCGCTCCTATGGTGGTTGCAAAAGCGTCCGAAACAAGCGCCTTGGACACTCGTTTTAACTTTCCGTTTTTCATAAGACCTGCTTGAATCCCAACTCCGACGAGGGTTCCCAGCGTGTCAAATAGAGCCATGAAGAGAAAAATTATTATTATGGGTATTGAGTCGGGACTTAAAATTCCCCGCAGATCGAATTTCATGAAAGTAGGCTCAAGCGAAGGGGGAAAACTGAAAATCCCGTTGAAGGTAGTCAGTCCCATGAAGAATGAAAGGAGCGCCGAACAAAGAATTCCCCACAGAACAGCTGCCTTCACTCCCCGGGAAAAAAGAACCGATATTACAAGCAGCCCGGTCAGGGATATTATGGCGGGTTTTGAATGGAGATTTCCGAGTTTCATCATTGTGGATGCTTCAGGAATTATTATTCCGCCTTCCTTTAACCCTATGAGAGCGATGAAAAGCCCTATGCCTGCAGCTATTGAATATTTAATGCAATCGGGTACCGAATTCACCAATTTTTCCCTTATCCTGGTGAAGGTTAGAATGAGAAATAATACGCCGGATATAAAGACGAGAGACAATGCTTTTTGCCATGAATATCCCATGGCTAAAACCACGGTATATGCAAAGAAAAAATTTTCGCCCATCAGGGGTGCCTGTGCTATGGGGTAGTTTGCATAAAATCCCATTATAAAACACGCAATAGCCGAAGATAAACATGTGGCGGTAAAAACTGCCCCTTTGTCCATTCCGGCGGCTGAGAGAACCGCGGGCTGGACGAATATGATGTAAGACATTGTTAAAAATGTGGCAAGCCCGGCAGAAATTTCTGTTTTAATATTTGTTTGAGATTTTTCGAAACCGAAAAAAGAAGCAAATTTTCTCATATTCGAATTATGGTATGCCGTCTGCTTTGTTTTCGCCGGGACAAGAATAGTGTGAAGAAATGCCTTTTTATATTCCGAATATTTTTCTCCACCATGGTTTTTTTGCGGTTTTTTTCTCCTCTGTCTCTGCTTTAAATCTTTTATATATGGGTAGTGAGACTTTGAACACGGAGCCTCTGCCTTCAGCGCTTTCCAGAGATATTTTCCCTCCCTGCATTATCGCCATGGCCTTGACAAGGGAGAGCCCGATGCCTGTTCCGCCGGTTTTTTCCCCAGAAGCCACCTGCACAAATTTATCAAAAATCTTTTTCTGGTCTTTTTCTTTTATTCCACATCCGGTGTCTTTTATGGAAAAGGTTATGTAATTGGAAGGTTCTTTTTTGTCCCTGCATGCCGACAATTCCACGCTTCCGCCGCCTGGGGTGAATTTTATCGCGTTTGAAATCAGGTTTATGAGCATCTGGACCGTTCTGGTTTTGTCGGCATATATCTGTGGCAGGTCTTCGGTGATGTTTTGAGTGAAATTTAGTTTTTTGGACTCTGCCCAGGCGCTCATGGATTCATAGGCTTCGTTAAGCAGGTCGGACGGGTTTTCGGCGTTGGGATGAAAAACAATCTTTCCCGATTCAATTTTCGAAAAGTCCAGTATATCATTTATTAAAGTATTTAACCTTTCCGAATTCCTTATAGCGGTATCCAGGACCTTTTTCCCTGGTTCGTCCAGATCTTTCCTGCTTGCAAGCATCTCAAGCGATGCCCTTATGGAAGTTAAGGGAGAGCGGAGTTCATGAGTTACGTTTGCTACGAATTCTTTTTTGAGGGTTTCCGTCTCCTTTAATTTCGCCTTGTCCGAGGGTATGGACATTGCCCCGACTATTTTCCCCTCTTCGTTTTGAATGATGGCCGAAGATTTTCTTATTGTTTTTGAGAGGTCATTTTTCCCTTTGCTTAGAACTTCTTTACTTAATTCTTTTTTATCTTCTTCCTTTATTTCCCTGGCTAAGGTCAGCACCTGGTTTTCAAGATCCGAAATGTCAAAAATCGTTTTTCCCGCAACTTCCTTCAGTGATTTTCCGGAAATTGCCTGGGCGTCTTCATTCATCATTACTATTTTGCCTTCATTGTTTACAACCACCACTCCGTCCGCTATGCTTGACATTACCGCTTGTGTGCGGTAGGCGTCGTTTTCGGCCCTGCGTTTTTCGCGGGTATATTTCTCAACCACTTCCTTTATCTTTGCCCGGGTTTCTTCGTGCACTTTGCGCAGAATCAAATTTGTGAGATTTCTTCTTTCTTCTCCGCTCCGGGCTATTTTTCCGACTATTGAATCTATTGAACTTTTTAAATCCATGGCGTAGATTTCGGCGGTTATGTTTTCTTCCTTTCTTTGCGGACTTGATGTCCTTTTTTCCTCGCTTACTTTTTGGTAGATATCTTCATTGAGCAGTATATTCTTTAAGCCGGTTTCCTTGATAAAAGCAGACAGCGGTATTTTTGAATGCTGCGCTTTGCAGAAATTCACAAGTTCCTCCGCGGAAAGATCCCTGAGAAAGGTTATGCTTCGGAGGTTGAATTTAGTGAAAACATTTCTTATGGAGTTCGGGATTTTATCGGGCCCCAGAAGAGGTATGTTGTTGACAAGAAGTTTTTCACCGCTCATGGAAAGGGTCAGCCTGTCTGTGGAGGACAATATTTTGCCGAGAATCGAAAGTGTTTCACCTGCAGCCTCTTTTACCTGGGGATGCTCGGGATTGTAGAGATTTATCTGCACCAACGACCTGGTAAGACTTTTGAGAAAATCGAGCCATAGAATTTTGGCTTCTTTTTCATTCATAGTTTTTCCAGTTTCGAGTTTTTGACTTTGATGATGTTTCTGGCGTCAAAGACAAAATTTGAGTGTTTCATGAGAGATTTGTAATCTATTGCCGAATGCGGGGTTATTACAACCACGCAGTCGTATTTTTTCAGTTCTTTTTCGGTAAAAGGGACCGATTGGTATAATTTTCCGGCTATGTCGGTAGCGTTTATATAGGGGTCATAATATTTGACCTTTCCTTTTTTGCGGGTTAAAAGCGCGAATACGTCCTTTGCCGGAGATTCCCTGTCGTCCGTGATATCCGCTTTGTAAGCCATACCCACTATGAGAATCTTGCTGGTGCTTAATGCCTTTCCGTGACGGTTTAAAAGGTCAGAGATGCGGTTAACCACATATTCGGGCATCGCCGAATTCACAGTGTTTGCCAGTTCTATGAATCTTGGTTCAAAGTTCAAAGTCTTCATCTTCCACGCCAGGTAATGAGGGTCTAAGGGGATGCAGTGTCCGCCTATTCCCGGACCGGGGTAAAAAGGCATAAATCCGAAAGGTTTGGATGCAGCAGCTTTTATTATTTCCCATATATCCAAATTAAGTTTGTTTGCCATCAGGGCGAACTCGTTTATCATGGCTATATTTACCGCACGAAAAGTGTTTTCGAGAAGTTTCACCATTTCAGCCGTTTCCGTATTAGAAACGGTAATGACCGTTTGGGCGATTTTTGAATAGACTGCAGCCGCAAGATGCGTTGAAATTTTATCTATCCCTCCGACAACTTTCGGGGTGTTTTTAATTTTGTAAGTTTTGTTTCCGGGGTCAACCCTCTCGGGAGAAAATGCCAGAAAAAAATCACTTCCCGCCTTTAATCCGCTCTCCTCAAGCAGGGGTTTTACCACCTCCTGCGTGGTGCCGGGATATGTAGTGCTTTCGAGAATTATTATATGCTTTTTCCTTATATGTTTTTTTATCTGATGGCAGGCCGCGACTATATAAGAAACATCCGGGTCCTTGCTTTTGCGAAGAGGTGTCGGGACGCATATTATTATCACATCTGCTTTTTTTAACTCGTTAAAATTGTCAGATGCCTTCAGGAGGGATTTTTTTACAAGTTGTTTTATTTCTTCGCTGTTAATATCGGGTATGTATGATTTTCCCCGACGGATGGACGCGATTTTTTTTCTGTTCGTTTCAATTCCCGTTGCGTTTATTCCGTTTTTGGCAAATTCCACCGCCAGAGGCAGACCCACATAACCCAGGCCAATAATAGAGGTTCCAAAGTTCCCGGCGGTTATCTTATTTTTTAATCGCTCCAGCTTCATATACTCAATTTTATTTTAAATTATATATGAATTACAATCTTTTAACTTCAAACGTCCGTTTATTATCTCAGCAGTCAAGGCGGCGGGACATCTAAAAATTTAGAATAACGGGATTATGCATTCTGGCTTCTTCTTCCTCCATTTGCGCGTAGGACGCTATTATAAGAAGATCACCTTTTTGAACCAATCTGGCGGCGGCCCCGTTAACGCCGATTTCACCCTTGTTTCCGTATATCACATAAGTGGAGAACCTCTCCCCGTTATTTATGTTGTAGATATCCACCTTCTCGTTTTCTAAAAGATTAGTCTTCCTGCAAATATTCTCGTCTATGGTTATCGAACCGGCATAGTTTATATCCGTAAAAGTTACGGCAATGCGGTGTATTTTCGATTTTAGCATGGTTCGCATCATTTTTTCGCCTCCATATTCATTTGAACCGCCGCGTTAATTCCCCAAAGAACAAGTTCCTGATTTACATGGTTGAACAAATTTTCTCCTTCAAATATTTTCGAGTATCCACCGGTTCCGATTGATATCACAGAACGCTCGGGAAAGTATGCCTTTTTAATTTCGGCACATATGCCTTTTATGGCGTGGTAATTGGAGTAATAAAGTCCGCACTGAATGGCGTCAATTGTCGTTTTGCCTTCCATTTTTTCCGGTTTTATAATTTCTACTCTTGGAAGTTTTGCCGTTTCTCTGGCAAGAGATTCCATTGATATTTTGATGCCCGGCATTATCATGCCGCCGAGATATTCTTTTTGTGCACTTATGATGCAGAAGGTCGTTGCAGTTCCCATGTCCACCACTATCATATTTTTGTTTCCATAGAGAGCAAAGGCACCTATGGCGTTAGCAATTCTGTCTGCTCCTATTTCCGAAGGATTTTTGTATTTTAAATTCAGTCCGGTTTTGACGCCCGGACGCAAAACGAAGGGTTCGAGCGAGAAATACTTAACTGCGCTTTGACATGCTGAATAGGTAATGTCCGGGACAACGGAGCAGACGGCGAATTTTCTTATTTCGCCTAAATTAACATTGTTCTCGCGCATTATTGATTTCAGAAAAATTCCGATTTCATCGCTTGTGGATTGGTTTCTGGAACTTTTTCGAAATTTGAAAAGTAACTCGCCATCCCGGAAAACCCCCCCGAGCATATGGGTATTTCCGCAGTCCAGAGCCAAAAGCATATCGCCTCCTTACCTCGTAGTTGCTTTTTTAGCGATTTTTTCAATCCTTTCTGCCAGTTTTTCGGCGTTAGGAACATACGTTGTCTTTCTTTTTTTCATATAGATATGGAAAGGATGTTCTTTTTTTATTTCGCTCAAATCGTTTAATGCCACCGCGTCAGCTTTGACCTGAAAAGCGGCATGCCGCCTCTCTTTTCTATCCGCGTTACATGTAAGTTTAAAACCGAAGACAAAAATTCTTTTATTTTTGGAGATATTTTTTATTCTGTCTAATATCTTAAAATTCTTCCGAAAAGAAACTGTAAGGGAATTAAGCGAAGAAGGAATCTTTGTTTTGCCGCTGGGCTTGATTTTCAGGTTTCCGGCCATTATTCTGGACGGAGAATAATCGGCAACAGCCGCCGCCTGCACCAGAATATCCACATCCTGGGATGAGAGGATTTTTTTAATTTTTTCCCAGAGGTTTTTAAAATCGTTATAATTGATGATTTTGATTTTTCGTCCCCGGGGTATTTCGCTATTTTGACCGCGCAGATAAATAATTTCATGACCTTTTTCGCTCAGCCAGTCAGCTATGCGTGAAGCCGTCCTGCCTGTGCTTATATTTCCAACATATCTAACGGCGTCTACGCGTTCTGTTGTCCCTCCTCCGGTTATAAGGATTTTCATTTTCCGGTTTCCTTCTTGTTGACATCTCCGTCGGCAAGCGAATTTATTATCGCGGAATATATATCTTCCGGCTCTGCCATTCTTCCCCTGCCTTTTTTCCCGCATGCCTGCCAGCCTTCTTTTGCTTCAAGAATCCGCACTCCCCAGGATGAGATGGTTTTCAATGAATTTTGGGTCGTTGGGTGCTCATACATTTTTTCATTCATCGCCGGCACTACCCAATACGGCTTTTTCCTGTCGAAAGCCAGAAACACTGTGCTTATGTAATCGTCGGCTATGCCGACGGACAATTTATTTATCATATTAGCCGTGGCGGGACAAAGCACCGCGAGGTCAGCCCAGTCTGAAATTTCTATATGCATCGGTGAGAATTTGCCGGCGAACATGTCGGTTAGAACCTCATTTTTCGTCAAACCTTCAAGGGTAGCTTTACCTATGAAATTCAGGGCGTTTTTACTGCAGATTGTTTTTAGAGCGTATCCGTTCTGAACGAGTCTGGAAATAACCTGACAGGCTTTGTAACAGGCAATGGAACCCGTCATCTGAAATAATATGTTTGCTTTATATTTTGACATTGTCTATCAACCTCACTTTTCCAAGCCAGGCGGCCGCCAGCCTCCTGCCCCATTTCCTTTCAACATAGTCAACCTTAAAACCGCGGTTTTCAAGGTATTTTTTCACATCTTCGTCACTTTTGCGCATTTTAAGTGCTTTGTAAAGAAAAGGCGCCAGGGGTTTTTCTTTTGGGCCAAGGAGCCTGTTTCGCGAACTTGCGGCAAGCCCGCTTGTTTCCCGCACAATAGGACAAGAAATAATTTTTGTTTTCATAAAAAATGCTTCTGTCATTTCCTTAACCAGCATATACTGCTGAAAATCCTTCTCTCCGAAATAAGCCCTGTCCGGGTTTATAATATTCAGGAGTTTCATAACCACAGTCAGGACTCCCTCGAAATGCCCCGGGCGATGAGCACCGCAGAGCAAGCGACTCTTGCGATTTTCCAGGATCCTGAATCTGTATTTGTCAGGGTAAATTTCTGCAAAGGCGGGAAGGAAAAGAAAGTCAACTTTTTCCTTTCGCAGCTTGACGATGTCTTTTTTTAACGGACGGGGATAATTGATTAAATCCTTTTTGTCATTAAACTGCGTTCGGTTTACGAATATACTGACGCATGTCAGGTCGTTTTCTTTCAAGGAGCGGCGAATAAGCGACAAATGTCCTTCATGCAGGGCACCCATTGTCGGCACAAAACCCAGAGAGTTTCCCCTAAATTTTTTTCTTTCTGTGTCCCATTGCGCGGGCCTCTTTATTATTTTCATATTTTTCCTTTGGAAAGATTCCTTTCTTTACCTCTTCATTAAAATCGTTTATCGCCTTTTCCATTACCGAAAAAGCGTTGGCATATTTCTTGGCAAAGGAAGGGGAATTGGGGTAAAGCCCGATTATGTCGTGAAAAACCAGGACCTGTCCGTCCGTGTGAGGCCCGGAACCAATGCCGATAACCGGTATTTCCAGGGAAGCAGTTATCTCAGCCGCCAGCAACGGAGGAACGCATTCAAGAACGAGCGAAAAGCAACCGAGATTCTCGAGCGTCTTTGCTTGTTTTGAGATTTCCCCGGCTTTTTTTTCGTCCTTTCCCTGAATGCTGTATTTGCCTATTTTCTTTATATATTGAGGCGTGAGCCCCAAATGACCCATTACAGGTATTCCGGACCCCGTTATCTTTTCTATCGCTTTCTCATGCCCCAAAACGCCTTCGAGTTTTACGGCATCTGCTCCGGCTTTTACTAATTTCCCGGCTGTTTCTACAGCTTTTGCCTCTCCCTTTCTGAAGCTTAAAAAAGGCATGTCGCTTATTATCAATTTGCTTTTTATACCCCTTTTAACGGCCGCGGTGTGACACCTCATCATTTTTTCGTCAGCGTAAATGGTGGAGTTGAAGCCGTAGACTGTCATTGCCAGACTGTCTCCAACCAGGACACAGTCAACATCAGTTTTTTCTGCTATCAAAGCTCCGCAATAATCATAGGTCGTTATCATTGATATTTTTGGAGAGGTTTTCTTTTCATATTTGTAGAAGTCTGTTATCCTCATTTTTTGCTCCTGCTCATTTGCTTTGTCAGCGCGGCCGGTTGCAGGAAGGCACTGTAGATATTTAAAAATTCGCTTTTCCTGAGAACTTTTAGATGGGATTTTATAGTTCCTTCGTCTTTGCGGACAAGGGGGCCCGTGAGAGATTTGCGGGGATTATGAATGAAATTTTCAAGAGAGGCTCTGTAATAATCGAAAATTGCCTTGCGGGGGATGTGGAATTTTCCGCTTAGTTTCTCCAACGTTTTTGTCCAGAGTATAACCGGGAAATTCGAACCCATGCAGCACAAAGCGTGATAAAGAGGTTTATCGTTGGGTTTTATTTTTACAATTGGATTTTTCAGCCATGGAAGACATTTTCTTATTTCAGCGGGATTTTCCGAGACAAAATGTATCTTCTCGTATTCTCGGGGCATAATTTTGCGACCTGAAAAAGACATGAAAGGGTGCATTCCAAGAATATTTTTAAAACTTTGGCTCCCTGAAAAATGAATCAGTTTTTTGCCTTTCAAACAGGGATTTGTTCGGACAAAATCCGCAATTAAGTCATCTTTTATAAGCAGAAAGACGACTGCTGCGCCTTTTGCCGCTTTTTCAAGGGGGGTTTTTTGACGCCTGTGATAGAGGCGGTGGGGAATTTTCCTCCATTTAAGATAATCTCTCAAGGGTGCAGAGACTCTGCCTCCGCCTATAATCAAAATTGGCTTTATGGTCATATGGTACCTGTTCAGTGTCTGAATCAAGTCCAATTTTATTTTACAAAATTATCCTTCTTCACTCAATTTGATTTGGCGTAAAAAACGAATATAGAGCCGAATTAGACTTTCAGTCCTCTTTAATCTTATTTTTTTGACTTTTCCTCACTGTCTGATTTCTATCTTTTATGCCGGAGCGTTATGTTGCATTTTTCAACTTTTTCAGTGCCTTTAAAAGGTCTTTCAGTTTATACGGTTTCTGGAGGAATCCGTATCCATCGATGATTATCTTCTCCAGGATTCCTGCCTTTTTTATATGAGCGCTTGTGAGCAGGATTTTTACTCCTGGATTCTTGGCGCGGAATTCTTCTGCTATGCTTAATCCGTTCGCGTCCGGCAAAAATATGTCAATAAGGGCAATGTCAAATTTTTTGTTTTCTTTTGCCCATATTTCAAGAGCTTTTTCGCCATTTTTTGCTGTGAAGACTTCAAAGTTTTTTTTGTTCAGAAAACGGAAAACGGAATTCAAAAGTCGCACATTATTCTCTACGATAAGTATTTTCAAAATAGGTCTCCTTTGCCCGTACCCACGCGCGTTTCGAGTCGGATTTTAAGGTGTTTTCGCTTTTTCTTCTGTCCCTTAAAAAAACGCTTTTGCGGCGCATTGCCTTGTCTTTTTTGAGATAGGACTTTATCTGAGCGCAAATGTCCGCGAATTGAGCGTGGTGGGATATTCTTCTGCTTGCGTTTGTGGCTATCGCAATTGAAAGGGTCATAAGCGGCAATTTTGTTTTTTCGCCTTTTCTGTTCATCCATTCAATGAATCCTCTTTTTAAATCCTTATGATTATAAAGCGAGGGGACTTTCTTATCGAACGAAAGCGCTATTTTTTTCGCTATTTTTTCCGCTATTTTATCGGGGCTGATTATCACGAAATCATCTCCCCCTATGTGACCCGCAAAAATGTTTGCCGGCGAAATAGCCCTTGTGTTCTCTATGATTTCGCTGAGCATTAATATGGCCCGGTCGCCCTTAACATAACCATAAGTGTCGTTGTAGGATTTGAAATTGTCTATATCTATGTATGTATAGGCGATTTTCTCACCGCTCAGGATTCTTTTCTGTGCTTCTTCAGCTATAGCCGGCGCTCCGGGCAGGTGTGTGAGGGGGTTTGAGAAAACTGCCTGCCGGTTTCTTTTGTATAGGTTTTCCACTTTCATTCTCAATTCGCTGAAGGAAAATGGTTTGATTATGTAATCGTCCGCTCCTGCGTTAAAACTGGTGTTCTTTTTTTCGAAGTTATCGTATCCGCTAACCATAAGAATGGGAGTAAGTCTGGTCTTTAAATTTTTTCTCAGATGCTTTAACACGTCTCTTCCGTCCATTTTTGGCATGGCGATGTCAAGAATTATTATGTCGGGATTATTTTTAACGGCTGTGCTCAGGGCTTTTTCCCCGTCTTTTACGGCGTAAACTCTCCATAAACCGTTTTCGAAGAAACGTTTGAGGACGTTCAGCATAAAAATATTGTCGTCCGCTATCAAGATTTTCCCGTTCATTATCCCTCCCCGCAATTGTCTTTATATTCCTTTTCTTTTTTAATGACATATTTGACCTTTTCCCTTTCGCTGGGGGTAATTTGAGGCGTAGGAAACTTTTTCCAATACTGATTTAGCAATTGATAAAATTCATTCTTTCTGGCGGGGTCAAAGAATTCGCTGCCCGGGTTGCGTGTGATGTTTTTGTATGAAAAACCCGGAGTCCTAAGCAAAAATGCCCAATAACGCGCCTTCATTTCCAGGGTTTCCTCCTGCATTTTTTTGATCTCCGCGCGCTGCGCGGCGCAGTATTCAGCATTTGTCGGAGAGTCCGCAGGAGCATCTCTGAAAGATGAAAATGAAGGCGCGCTTATGTCGAATTCCGGGGCGTCCATTCTGCCGAAAGTTTGGGGAAAATCCTCAATTTTCACGGTTTTAGCCACCAGGACTTTTGCGCTTTCCAAATCTATGAGTTTAACTGACATCTCCGTGGCGGTATAACCTTCGTATATCGTGCCTGTAATGAGAGCGTCGCTTTTGAAAACTTTTTTAAAGTTTTTATGGTTACCGGCAAGGTAAGATATTTTTATTTCCTTAAACACGTCCTCCAACCGACCGCGCTCTATTACGTTTATTCCTTTTTTCATGCTTAGCTGCTCGGATATTTTGTCAGCCGGATAACTTGTTTTCTCGTTTCCAAAAAGACCTTCCATGCGAAAATTTGATATGGCGATATTTTTAATTCCGGCCTCTTTTGCGGCGGCATAAATCTCGTTTGCGATATTTTTATAGACATCGGCTGCTTGTGCCGGAAGGAGCGAAGAAAAGAGCAAACTTAAAGCGAAAAAACAAGACTTGAACGGTTTCTTGCTTTTTCGCGATTGTTTCCTTCCTTTCTTCATGCCCCCTCCTTCCATATATAGTATAGCGGACGGACTTAAACGCCCGCTTACGAAAAATTCAATTTTCGCTCAAATCTTTGTGAAAACTGCCGCCAACCTATTGGCAGATGGTAGCATAACGGGAATTAAAAGCCCATCTTCGGTCGTTGAGAAGAGTTATTCTTTAACGGGGTGCTATGCCAATATTCGGACTACTTATTTTTCGACCATATATGGGTATCTGTAATATTTCGGGGGAATGAAGTTTTCTTTTATCGCCCTTGGGGATGTCCAACGTATTAGATTGAGGAAGCTTCCCGCTTTGTCATTTGTGCCAGATGCTCTTGCTCCTCCGAAGGGTTGCTGGGCGACAACTGCTCCGGTCGGTTTGTCGTTGATATAAAAATTACCGGCTGCTTGCCTGAGTATTTTTTCCGCTTTTGCTATTGCCTGTCTGTCTTGAGCCATTATAGAGCCGGTGAGCGCGTAAGGAGAGGTTTCGTCGCAAAGAGAGAGGGTTTCTTCGTATTTATTCTCATCGTAAGCATATATCGTGAGAACTGGTCCGAAGATTTCTTCCACCATGGTTTTGAACCGGGGATTGCCTGTTTCTATTATGGTAGGTTCTATGTAGTAACCAACTTTATCCTCGCATTTTCCGCCTGTTATTATTTGGGCGTCCGGGGACTTGTCAGCGTAGGATATATATTCCTTTATTTTGTCAAAGGATGTCTTATCTATCACCGCATTCATAAAATTGGTAAAGTCGTCCACTGGTCCCATCTTTATATTTTTGATTTGGTCTATGAAATCCGCTTTTATCTTCTGCCACATCTTTTTGGGCAGATAGGCTCTTGAAGCGGCCGAGCATTTTTGGCCCTGATACTCAAAAGCACCTCTTATCAGAGCGGTTTTTAGAGATTCTATATCGGCGCTTTCGTGAACGAAAACAAAGTCCTTTCCGCCGGTTTCCCCGACTATCCTCGGGTAGGATTTGTATTTGTCTATGTTTTTTGCGGCCGCGGTCCACATTCCTTTGAATACTGCCGTGCTGCCGGTAAAGTGAATGCCGGCAAAGTCAGGTTGGTTAATGGCCGGCGTTCCCACATCGGCGCCGGAACCCTGAACCATGTTTATTACACCCGGGGGCAGACCGGCCGCTTTCCATAATTCCATCAGGTAATAAGCGGAAAGGACGGCGGTTGACGCTGGTTTCCACAGGACCGTGTTTCCCATTATGGCGGGGGCGGTAGGCAAATTTCCTGCTATTGAAGTGAAATTGAAGGGGGTTACAGCCAGAATGAAACCCTCGAGCGGACGGTAATCCACGTAATTCCAGGTTCCCCGGCAAGAATAGGGTTGCTGCTTGTAAATTTCCTGGGCGTAGTACACGTTGAATCTGTAGAAGTCGATAAGTTCGCAAGCGGCGTCTATTTCGGCCTGAAAGACGTTTTTCGACTGCCCAAGCATAGTTGCCGCGTTCAACGTTGCTCTCATGGGTCCGGCCAGAAGTTCAGCTGCTTTCAAGAAT
>Ga0180301_10001478_pt1 | contig 18608 bp, 11 predicted proteins | sample GuaBasSediGuay16_FD_121797 | JGI IMG/M metagenome (GOLD analysis project Ga0180301, IMG submission 121797) | Subseafloor sediment microbial communities from Guaymas Basin, Gulf of California, Mexico - Guay16, Core 4569-2, 12-15 cm | ecosystem: Environmental > Aquatic > Marine > Hydrothermal... | reverse complement strand
TTTGGAGAAGACTGCTTTATCGAGAAACCACTGCACAGGTCATCGATGTGCTGACCCAAATGAAGCTTAAGGTAATCGATGTCTTGAACCTTTTGGGTAATCGATGTCCTGAGCCTTATCAGTTACCCCTTAGATAGTCTCTTCCCTCTTTTATTATCCAAATTTTCCATTTCTTGGACTCTGTGATATCGACAATATGTACAACCCTTTCTTAGCGGACACGAAGGGCAATGAGGTGATCGTGGAGTACAAATCAAAGCCGTGTGGTCAAGAACCGCCAAGATCGAAGATTTTGGTTTTCTTCTGGAGGTATATCGCTTTGCGAGCCCTATGACATGGCGATCTCGCCGTCCCTCAGCAGTCGTTTCTATTCCGAAATACCTGCGAAATAAACGTACAATGTTAGCATCAACAACCCATTCAGGTTGATTGAAAGCGATTGAAAGCACCGCACCCGCGACATAATCCCCGACTCCGGGCAGACTGGTAAGCTCCTCACGTGACCGGGGGACGATTCCTTTAAATCTTTCAACAAGTTGAATTGCCATGTGTTTGAAATTGGGTATCCGCCAAGACAGACCGAGTGGTTTCAATAAACTCTCCAGATCATTTATTGAAGCTTTTGCCATATGCCTAGGAGAGGGAAATTGGTCCACAGCCCTGACGAAAACGGGAACTACCTGATCGGCCTTGGTTCTCTGGAGCATCATTTCAGCAAGTAGAACATGAAATGGACTGCAATTGTCCCGCCAAGGATATGATCTGCCGTTGCGTCTATACCATCGGAGTAATATGCTCCTGAAAACCTTTATTTCGGCGTCATTGGGAATCGCTTTTTCCTTTTTGATCCTGTTTACGTTTTTCACAGTGAAGACCCATTTATAAATTCACCAAAAAGCCCTATTTCTGGCTGGTCCGGAAAGCCCACAACCATAGCTCTGTCTAGCAATCTGTTCCCTTCTTCGCATGAAGTTTCAGGAAGGAGAGAGCAGCCATGACAGGCGGCAAGATTGCATGAGTCAGGACCTTGGCCCGAGCTTTCCATGCAGATCGGATCATAGGAACACCACATCGCTTTCCGGAGGGCTCTTACGAGTGTCCGTTCTAGGTTTCCCGGAGTTCCCTGCTTCACAAGACCGCCCATTGTACCTTCTGAATCTCCTGAGGCAGTGTAGATGAGAAAGCCGTTCATCGGCCGGGTTTCGTCTTCGGTGTTGCAATAAATTCTTTCACGCAATGATGAACTGCCGTAACCGCATTCAAAGCTAAGCTGGTTTATTAACAGGTGTGCTAGTGTATGAAGAAGAATGAATCTGGGGCTTATCCGCCGGGCCGGCTGACCGCGATCGACTCTGAGGCGGTTATAGTTATCTGCTAGTTCATCTGCCCGTGCGATGACAGAAGAATTATTCATCCACCATTCAACAAAATCGGTCTTCAATTCCAGAAAAATCCCTTCACCACGTACCACGATTGCTGGCAACCAGTTAATATGAGGATTAAGGCTGAGATCTGTTATTTTCTCACTCCTCGACCTAGTGTCATCAGGGAGATAGCGAGAAAAACCACAAAAAGCTCTCGTCTCCCGCAATTTGTAGACAAGTGTAATTGTAGAAAAGAAGTCCCGAACGGGGATACCATATTCATCTGGTTCCTTCCTTCTGGCAAACAGATCTGTCTGATCTCCTCCACGACCGCTTTTCAAAGCTTCATATTCTGCATGCCGGTATTCCTCTTCTGACTCTTCAGCCTCTATCTGTATGGAGCCCGCATCATCCAGTCTTCTCTGGGCAGCCTCCGCCAGTTCTTCAGGATTAATACCCATGCATTTCCCTGGCGTTTCAGAAAGAATGACGCAGCGCTGGAGATCTATTCTACCGTCAACCAGACCGGAAGTGAGAAAGGACCAGATTTCAGGGTCTTCAAGAAGTTCGACAACACGCCTAGTAGCCCTCTCTCCCCAGAGGGGCAGGTAAATCGAGCTCAATACGTGAGGGAAATAAACATTTGAAGCGCCTCGCTGAATAACCTGAAGACGCTGTCCGCATCTGGTTATCGAGCAGACGGTTTCGCCCAGCCAAGGTCTCTGTCCACCGCAGAGGACGCCAATATTCTGGAGCGCGTCATCAGAAAATGCTCCGGCCATTGTTCTTGATTGGCCGCACAGGCAATGAATTATAAAACCTGATAGCCCGGCCGCACTGCGGCCAGCCCTAGCGCGCAAACGGCAGTCAGGTGCCGGAGGCTGATCACGGTGCACCCATTCCATGAAGGGGAAATCCTGAATGTGTCCCCTCTGTTCGCATACAGCAACAAAGCGCATAGGGATCAAACGAGGGCGCTTTGTTTCAGGGAGAGAATAACAGGACAGACCGTCCGCATAGTTTGGGCCATTACACCGCTGGGAACCACCGAAAGGACTGAGTTCCTGCATACTTCCGCACCGGGGGCAGTAGTGCCATCTGGGAAATCTTACAAAAGGAATCCTCAGTCCGGGGTGTTGCACTCCCGGGCCTGGAATTCTGAAATCGGGCGGCAGTCGAAAATGATCAACCCTGAGCCTTGCCTGGAGTCTTTCTTCCACAATCTTGAAGTCAGGGGGACATTCCTCATCGGAAAAAGGCCATGCGTCAAGACCGCACGTCATCAAGGATTCGTCATTGGGAAAGTCTACCATTGCCCCTATCCCCCAAGGTGAAATGAGCTGTGATCGTCGTACTGATCTCATTCTGGAACCTCACCTCCTTCGGGCTTCGGATACTGGGCAATCACCCAAGCCTCACAGTTTGCATCCACGTTTCGCATTGAACTCGGGGTCGGCCACGATTTATTCTCCCAGTCCGGCAGTGGTTCAGTTCCTGCCGGATACATCAGCGGGATTTCCTGAGCAGGAGGGCCAAAATTCCCGTACCGTGGTGGCATAATCCTCTGCCAGTGGTCCATTCGATCTCTAATCAATGAAATTGTGAGCTGTTCCTCATCCGGATCCACACTCGAAACTCTCTGCCTAATTATCCCGGTTATCCTTTCGATTAGATCTCTACCGGGAAATGGCTGTGGGCGCTCCCTGTTCTCCGCTCCACCAAAATATCTGACAAAAGTGACGAGCAGCGCATGAAGGGCACGTTCACGCACAGGGGCGGCAAATGGTGTCACGCTGGTTGGCTCCACTCTCCTGTATATGCCGGCATGATAAGAGTTGAAGTGTTCATAATGTGAACGATCTCGGGGTTTGCCCGTATTGTATATTGTAACGATCAGGCCAGGATGTCTGCGACCTACACGGCTTGTTGCCTGTATGTATTCGGAAGTGGTCTTGGGCTGACCAATGACCGTCATCAGGCCAAGTCTAGGAACGTCAACACCTACAGAAATCATGTTTGTGGCAAGGCATATATCCACAGGCAGTTCATCCCCACTGGGCGGGTAGTTACGCTCGAGTTTTTGCAGAGATTCAGGGATCTCTGTTGTTGATATCCGGCTGGTCAGTTCAAGGGCATTTCTAATGAAACGTCTGACATCCAATTCTTCGCCCTCGGGCTTCCTTATGCCTTTTCTGAGCCACATGGCATTAAGATGCTCGCGAATGTCAGCTCTTATGAGTGTGGCAGCATGGCCAAGCTCCCGAAGGCTGTTGAAATAGCCAATTAATGTCCAGTAAGGGTCCCGGTCACTTTCCTTAGTACACTGTGAGGAAAGAGGCGCCTGCAGTAATGCGGACATAACACGAACTTGGGCGGTCACATGTGAGGGCAGGGCGGAAGCATGGACACCCACATAGGTCCTCCCCGGAGCAGATTCATCTTCATACGCAAAAAAGGATTCTCCCGCCCTCAGACACTGCGGTGGAAAAAGAAACACATTTTCTGTACCGCAGTTGTAAAGAGCGTGGCACTGTTCGGATGCTCTGCTAATTGTTGCTGTGGAAGCAATAATCTTCGGTTGGATGACTCGCTTTCCATATGATCTTGAACACAGTTCTTGAATTACCGTCTCATAGTGTCCGACCATTGAACCGAGCGGACCCGATATGAGATGCAATTCATCCTGAATAATTAAATCGGGAGGCTTAACACTTTCCGCCCTACCGAGTCCGAACAGTGACCGCGCATCTGGTAGCCAAGGTAACATGGCAAATTTGTCCACCGTACCGATGAGAAGCGTCGGGGGGTCCCTGTATATGTCCTCATCTATCACGGCAAGGGGAAGCACATTCCTCCGTCCGAATTGACAGTCACCATCCCTGCATCTAAAAATTACCGTTTTCGGTTGACCACCCTGCTCGTAACCAATCACACGGGTTTGATTGCCGGCTTTTACAGGTCCCATCTGCGCGCCACACCAAGGACACTTGAGAATTATAAAAGGATTTTCACGGGTTGTTCCCGCTGTCAGTTTCCGGAGCGCGTTTCTTGCACCATCACGTCTGTTGGGGGTCAGCCCCATCCCGACCCAAAGTCCGATGGAAATCGGGTCCATCCCCAGATCTCCGGGCATCTCCTGCCTGATAGTTTCCAGTGCACAGATGAGCGAAGCGGCCCGCTGGAACTGCTGGGCTGTGAGGAGCCTCAGGGTGTATCTCATCAGGACGGCGGTACCGCAATTACTTGGATTCTGAAAACGGCGATACAGGATTGTAAAAGCTGTTAATCCCAGATATGCCTCTGTCTTACCACCGCCTGTGGGAAACCATATCAGATCCACTATTTCTCTTTCCGGGTGGCGGGGTTGTGCTATAGATCGCAGATTCATCAAAATGAATGCAATCTGAAAAGGAAACCAAGAGCCCTTACCTTCAGGAGGATTCTCCATATCGGGCCATTGAACGGGGGCAATCCGGGGTGCACCGCCTTGGGAGAGCGACCATTCTCTCAGTGGAATAGAATAATGTAACTGCTGCATTAACATCGCCCTGTTGGCAAGACGAAAAGATCTCATTACTCTGTTGTCCTCCTGCAGCAGAGAAATACCCGATCTCATACGATTCAAACAGAACCGGCATTTTTCCAGGTGTCTTTCCGCTGTGTCTCTATATTCTGAAGAAAAATTCTCTGCATCAATGGCCACCCGCTGCTGTCCAATCCATGCCTCATATCTGTCGCAGAGAGCTGTTAAAAGAGAGATAACACCGGCTTCATCTCTTAAGTCACTCAGCTCAATCATCCTGAGATCAAGATCTTCGAACCGCGCCGGGACAATCGGCTTCATCTCATAGGCTGGAATAATCTCCGACCACACTCGATCGGCCCTTCCTTCTGTAACTTCATTCCAGCTGGCTGCACATCCGTGTCCTATGGCATAGGTTTTCCGGTGGCGATAGAGCAGTGTCATAGAGAGCTCCTCTTCATCAAGCGCTTCACCCTCTCTTTCCGGATATTCTATGAAACAGGCGGAATTGTCAGAAGCCCGCATCCCGAGGCCCACCTGAAAGAAGGATTTTGCGTTTTCAGATCGACCGGACGCTGAAGTCAGACTGTTCACCAGCGTGACGGTTAAGAGACGGAGTGTGCGATTCCCGTGACAGGGTGGACGGGGCCTGCTGAGTATCCTGAGCTCTAAACCGGAGTTACTGCCGTCCTCCCTGACAATCGCAGTTTTCCAGATCCGTGCCAACGGACCTGTCAGCGCAGATGATGGAACAGAGATGCTCTGTTCAAGGGGGACGCGAAGGTACTGTCTGCCCTCTCTTTCCTCGCCCCTTTCTGTTATGTAACGTCTTGCTTCTGCGCGATAAGTGGCAGCATTGATATCCACAACGAATCCATTTTCAGGCAGTTCGACAAGGCAGCTAATACCTATCGCGGATGGAAGGAAAGCATTTGTCAGAGAGATCGTTTCATCAGCAATATCCGTTACATCTTCCTCCGTGCCTTCGACCCTTTCTTCACCCTCGATCTCAGGCTCTGGCACAGTGTTTTCAGAAGGTAGAGATTCACTCTCAAGTCCTGTTGTTTCAGGGGTAGCCGAATCTATTGATAGATCGGCCACGGTTCCCTGAGGAAACAGAATGCCTGCCCCGTATCTGAGAGATGGGGGATCTGTGATGAGGATTTCTTCCCCGTCAGGCTGAACCCACGGAGGGACAGGATCTGGGCCAACAAGCTCCCTCCGTAAAAAATCGATGATCTGTTCTCTCATTGTTGTCTTACCTCCTGATGAATCCGTCTCTTAACAACATCGTAGTATTCATCCCTCGCCGATTCAGCCGCCACCACGTAAAGCCTCTGACGCGCCCGGGACATTCCTACATAGAAAAGAGACCTGTGCGGATTATCCATCAGGTGCTCAACGTCGGCTATGATGATGACCGAATTCTCAAGTCCTTTAAATGCGTGGATCGTAGAAAAAGTGGCAATGCCATCTCGAGGGTTTCCGATATTTTTTTCATTCAGCTCCTCGATGGGGCAGCTCACATCCTTTAATGGCGCTGATAGGCATGAATGTCTGCGTATTTTGGGCGAAAGAATGGTAATTAAATCGGCCGTGACACCATCGCCGATGAGAGTATTAATTATTCCCCGGATGATCTCTCTCTCGTTTTCAGTATCGGTAAAAAAACGGTATTCAACGGGGACTCCCTCAACATTTGCCGGCAGAAAGGGGGGTGCTGGAAATCCGGAGATTAAAGCAGTTTCCTCACCTATCGGACGGGTGTTTCTGCAGTTGACCATTAGATTGAAACGGGCATACCTGGAAACCCTTCTGTCAATTTCCGCAAGCATCTCTTCATGTGTTAGGTCAGCATAAATAGACTGACCGTGAAAATCACAGAAGATAGCCCATTTCCCTCCGGCCAGCCCCCCTTTAAGGAGTGAATCGAGAACGTCCAGATATTCCGGACGTATGAGATCTTGGCCTTCGTCTACCACAATGACATCGAACTGTTCTATTACTCCTTCGCTGATAGTCTCGAGTGCAAACAGCGGGTAGACTTCTTTGAAGACTTCTTCCTGATTGCGTGTCTTTTGAAGATGCTTAAACTCGGCTTTCCTGCCGGATCGCATAATGATGGAATCAAGAAAACGGTGAAAAGAGTCAACAAATACGGAAGCATTCGGAGCGGTGCGCCCGACCTCCTCAGCAATCCATTTACCAAGAAATCTGTTGAAACAAACAACCAGAACACGTCTCCCTGCCCGCGCCTCTCGGCGCGCAAATTCTATGGCAAGCAGGGTTTTTCCGGTTCCGGCCCCTCCCTGAAACAGGCATCTATCATTATTCTGAAGACCATCCAGGCAGCGGTACTGATTCTCTGTCAGGCGCATAAGCTGTAGCTCTGCCTGTGCCATCTGCTCTGCAGGTTTAATTACCACCTCAAAATCACCCCTGAGAAATCCTGAAAGAATTTCTATATCTGAGACGCTCGGACGGGACTTATGAGTATCGTACCATTTTTTATTTCTGACTTTTGCATGAGTAAATCTGGATAGGCGTTTTATGAAAACACTCACAGGTTCCCGGCGTGAATTCCTGTCATATATCTGCCAGGGTTCGTATTCGGGATCATCAATTTGAAAAGAGATATGGGGAAATATTACACCATAGCCATAAACCAAGCGGGATAGATGATGCTCATTTCCGAACTTACGCCTGATAGCTGCTATTAGAGAAAACATTCCTTCCTGTGCTTGGCGAAATGGACCTACGGTACTTGTGTTCATTTCACCGTAACGATTCCGGTATGTCCAGACACCGTTCTTACGGCTTACACTCCCGGATTTAACTTCCAGGCAGAAAATCCCCTCACCAGGTACCATCACTACAAAGTCAATTTCGCCGTACAGTCTCTTCACATGTCTTGCCAGACCCAGCGAATGCAGACATATCCAGCCATCAGTTTCCGGATCATTTTTAATGATGTTGAAGAGCTGTTTCTCACCGCTGCTTCTGATATCATCAGAACAGTACGGCGGGATCATACGCGACATTACTCTTCCTCACTGAACAGGCGATTTACTTTCGTGGTGTCAACTTCCTTCAATTCCTCTTCAATATATTCAACCCGGGCAACGACCGCCTTTCCAAGGCCCTCAATATCTACCTCCAGAGATTGTGAATCGCTTGAACCTATATATCCGGGTAGCGCTGCAAGCAGATTTTTAGCAAGGAAACGGGAGGCCTGCAGATGGGCTCCCCTGACTTCTTTAATGGCCCTCCGGACTTCTTGAAAACGCGTGTTCAGGTCCGTATGCCTCGTAACTTCGGCAATCGTTTTCAGGTCCTTTGCACTTCTTGGGCCTATTATGTCATCATCTGTCAGCCAGTTTCTGACAGTTTGTGGATGCCTTTTACAGCCTTTCTGCTTCAGAACCTCTGCAACAAAAAATGATACGTCTTCTGGCGAATCTTTTCCTGTCGTTACTTTCTGGTTTTTCGAGATCTTTTCTATGGCCCGGCCTGCAAACTCTTTCAAAGCGGTTTTCCATATTCCAGCGACCTCTCGCAAGTGTCCTTTCCCTGCTTTTTCAAGGCCCTTGCCGGCGATTTCCCGGATCAGGTCTCCCTGAGATCCCTCTCTGAAAATCACATAATCCCCGGTTCTAAGCTCTGAGACAGTTCTTCTTGGAATTTCATCCGATTCAGTTGCCTTCCCTGCAAACAGATCCGTTATTACAGGAACTCTATAGCTCTCCGTCAGGAAGGCGAATCGATCTTCAGAGAACTCAACGAACGTTGCATTTACAGTTACCTCACCCGAATGATCAGCTTCCACCATCGCCGCGCGCCTGTATGACCGGAGCCTGAGTTCAAATCTTGAAATATCAAATGCCCTGCTGGACCCCTCGGGGGGCTTTTCTTGCCGGTCATCTGGTTCGGCAGGTGGCAGGTCCTCCGGTCTAACATTCAGAAGTTTGGCCTTTCCTTCAGTACCGAGTCCCCTGACCGCTGCATGTTTCCATCTATCCATTGCGGAGTGTAACCACTTCCTTTCAAACGGATATGAAAGGATCATTACTTCCTCTGCTGTGTAGCTATCCATTATTTGTCGCATTCTTTGAGTACCAAGCCATCCGCATATGACTCTTTTCCTGTAATCCGTATAATTGTCGATTAATGTAGATGGACAGCAGAAATGAATCCGATTATTTCCGGCATGATTTTCTTTCCAGTAGTTCTCAGCCAGCATGCGTTCTGTTGGATCACTGGCTACGATGGAAACAGGGCCTTTTCCGTCCTCAAGAATGATTTTGCGAAGTGCCTCCACTTTTGCTGAATGCAAGGCATCTCTGCTAGACACAATTGCGCGGATATCTTTAAGAAACCCGCGTATGTTCTCCGTGGCGGCATTGCTGATCCACACCGCATTTCTTGACAGCTCAGATTCAGCCTTTTCTATTCGCTTCTCAATTTTTTGTTTCCAGTCGCTATTTCCGGTATACCACACAGGCCGTATGAGTCTGGCGACAGGGAGCAAACAGCTGTAAAGCTTCGCAAGTAAAAGATCAATCTCTGGAGATCCTCCCTCCATTTCCATGTGCAATGCCTCCAGCTTCTCGGCAGCTGACTGGATGACAGGGTCATTACAGAGAAATTCTCCCACCTTACGTCTGGCATAATTTTTTAAAGAGCGATTAAAATGAAAGAAAGGTGACCCGGTTAAAACGAAATGGCTTTTGTTTTCTTTCGAGATCAATGGTTGTATCTCTTTTTGGGACCACTTCCAGATTCCAAACGACCTGTCGGATAACAATCTAGTACCGTCCTCTTCTCCCTGTTCCATAACAGCAATGAATGGAAAGGACCTATCGAGAAGCTCGTCAAGTGCATCGAGATCCCGTGAAAAGGATGAGCTTCCGTCCAGTATTATCAGAGGTGAGGATCCGGTACCTTCTCGAAAATGTTCTCTTACTGAAAGAAGATCGGAAGCCACGGCAAGAACAGGTTGGGCATCTATTTGATGATGATGCCAAGGATTCATGATCCCGTCTGAGTTGATATTTCCCCATTGAAATAGATCTATTAAGGGAACAACGATTTTCTTCCCGTCTTTCCCCATCAAATCTGGGCTGACACAGATTTTGGCTGCAAACTCGCGTGTTCGTCCCTGAAAGGAAACGAGAATAACACTGTTTCGAAATAGCGCCCTGTTTCCATAAGACTGAATCTTCAGCAATTGATCAAGAGGATGTAAAGGGGGAGGGGGTGTATGTCTGTAAACGGATAACGGTCTATTTGTTGAGATCGGCTGAAAACGAAGTCGTTCCCGAATCGGAAAAGTTTTGCGGGACAGAGAAATGTCTTTCTGATTCTTAAATTTTATCCACATGAATCTCTGGCCATTAATGTGTTTCTCACCATCAAATTCGACCACATATTCATTGTCCAGAAGCAGCTTCTTACCCTTTAAAAACGGAGGATGTCGTCCGAGAGCATGAAGGAAATCATTTTTCATGGTGGCCAGACACGAACAGACGGCAAGCCATAAAGCAGATTCGAATGATCTGGGAAACAGGAACAATAGCCTTCTAATTCTAGCTTGGCCGGCTGCAATGTCGGCCGCCAAGGCCGAGCAGATCTTCAAAATATCAGGGATCTCAAAGTCTGAAGTACTCTCATCCCTGCAGACAGAAAGTCTGGATAGATATTCGTATCGCAGGTTAATATCCTGTTTGATTTTTTCACAGTACATCAGACCGTTCCCGTTATCGTTTTGTGTTAATCTTAGGCATTCGAGCCATCTTTATTTTGAAGTCCGGTTTTAAGTCTCGTTATTTTGCCCTCCTCAGAACATCAAGTACAATCGCTGCTATCTGCTTTGCAAGAAAAGGCGGAACGGCGTTACCTACCTGAACATACTGGGGGGTACGATCTCCGCAGAAGAAATAATTATCGGGAAAAGTCTGGAGCCGGGCGGCTTCCCTGACGGTCAGGCTTCTGCACTGAGACGGATCAAAATGGATATAATAGTGACCGTCTTTTGAAATATGGCTTGTGATGGTTGTGGCTGGCTGATCTGATACCTGTACACGAAAGCGATCGTTGAAGTTCCGTCCTTTGAGTGCTTTTGGAACACTGCGATGATTGGGTAACAGAGCTGTAGGGAAATCGTTCAATTTTGGCGACTTATTATAAACCCTAGAGAAACATGCCGCATAGAGGTAACGGTAGAGGTCAAGAACCATGTGTGCCCTCGTCGTATGATTACAGACGCCTTTGAGTCTGGAATCATGAAACCACTTCTTCATATATCGGGGTATTTTAGAATGAAAAAGAAACTCTCCACCTCTATCTTTCCGGGGGACTTTAAGATTAAGTACCGTTGAACACAGTTCTTCATAAACATCGGTCTGTTTTATTTTCCTGATCTCCTTCAGCCATGGCTCTTTCAATGCCTCTTTGATTCTATCTCGCCATCTGGTTTTACTGTCACTCTCTCTTGAAAGACCACTTCGAACTCGTGGTAGCGAATCAAGAACCGAAGCCGCTTTTACTCGCCTGTTGCTTTTTTTTAGGATTTTTGGGGAGATGGAGCCAAGATCGTTTCTTATTCCAAGGAGAATAACCCTATGCCTAGACTGCGGGATGCCGTATTCTTCGCATTTTATAATAAAATCCTGAGGACGGTAACTTGGCTTGCCAAAGAGGCCATCATTTTCTGAAGGCCTGACAAACGAAAAGACTCTGTAATTCACATCATGCAATTTCCCGTTCCTCTGACCGCTAAGACACAAAACAGCTTCTGCAGGATTTTGAAGATCATCATATATTCGTTCAAAAATAAAATCTCCATTGACTCTGGATGACAGCAATCCTTTTACATTTTCCATAACAAAAACAGGAGGTGCATGACGTGACAGGATTCTGAGATACTCCCTGTAAATATAGACGCGCGGGTCATCCGGATCAATTCCGCCGAGTCTCGCCCGTCCGATAAGTGAATAAGCCTGGCATGGCGGTCCACCGATAAGAACCCAAGTTTTTCTCCTCCCGAGGGCCTTCTCTATACGCCTATCAACTTCTTCGGGAGGAACTTTTCCCAAGGTGGCACGCCAAGCTTCCCTGGAAGCCTGTTCGGCCTCTCTCGGATACATATTAAAGAGTGTAGAACGTGAGATTTCTCCCCGAATGTGGATGTAATATTCATCAGGAACTGTTTCAATAGGAAACTGCCTGAAAAAACTTCGCAATTCCAGAGTCTGATGGGCGGAATAATTCTCTTCAACTGAAAGACAGATTTTAAAGTGAATCAGGCCTTCCTCACGTCCAAGCGAAGAAAATCCTTCTCCTAGGCCTCCTGGCCCTGCAAAAACATCTACCACCGGGATAGGCTCATGTTTCATGAAAGAAAAATATACACGGGGAAGTTTTTAGAAGCCATTTCAAACTAATGAAAATGGAGTCACCCATTAAAGGGCGGGTCAAGGGAAAAAACACTTCTCCCTGGGAAAAGAATCGGTTTCGTTTTTCCTTTGTCCCTGATTATGTTTCAGCGCGAGGTTGCTTTCAGCCCTGTTCGCACCCAAGACTTCTATCTAGTTGGTTGTACACAGACTTTGCTGATTTGCACCAGTCACCCATCAGGATCAAGGCGTATGGTGCTTTAGGTAATGCTAAAGCACTGCCCTTAGTCCGCTTGACGGACCCCAGAAAACTATCGGTACCATGCCGCGGCCAATTGATCTTTGACAAATCTTATGGTTGTTAGCCAACCCCTTGTTGGTTCACGGCATAGGCAAATCAGGACCTAAAGACAATCGCGTGAAGATATTCAGGTGCAGCAGGTGCCAATCAAGTCTTGTGGATTATGTACCAACCCCTTTATTGGTTCACTGCTGCACCCACAGCGATCAACCAAATAGCTTATCGGCATTGTACGGGACCTGATCCCGGATCACGTAATACGATGCGCGAGCCAGTTTATTGCTCAAGGCTTTTGTAGCCAAAGCTCCGTTGGCCTTGGCTTTTTTGCGTTGATAAAACCTTTGGGCTTTAGGACAGGTTCTAATGGCAAAGTGGGCCGCTTCCACATAAGCCCATGCTAGGTACCTGTTGCCGTTTTTTCGGTTTCCCTCTCCTTTTTTCTTGCTATTGGACAGTCTTTGGCTCTTTACGCACCGACAATAGGAGCAATATTTCCCAACAGTGGCGAAACGGCTGACTTCCCCAACTTCTTGCATGATGGTAAGGGCCAATATGTTACCGATTCCAGGGATCGTCAGTAGGGACTGATACTGTCTGCTGAGGGCCGCCTGGGCCTTCACTTCTTTTTCTATACTTTTTATTTTTTCGCTAAGAAAGTGAATCGTGCTGATGTTGTTCTTTGCCATCAAAAGCTAAATGAGATTTTTAAGTTGAATTCTTAAAACTTTACCTTCTTTAATGCATGCCCTAAACTCGGATTCACGATGCCTTGGTAAAAGCCTTGTATGATGTCCCGCCTCCCGAACGGCCTCCTCTACACTTATCGATTTCTTATCAAGGTCCATAAATGACATAAGTTTGATGGCGGCTTTATCACAAAGGCAGAATGTTATATCTTCTTCACCTTGGAGTATGTAGGCTATTGAAGTGGCCTCTCCTGACTGGATGGCCAACCTGGCCTCCCGTACCTCTCTTTGGACAATAGCTAAACATTCAACGCTAACGTCTTCTATTATAGCAGACCTTCTGCCTGATATTGATTGGTATTTTGACATTCCCTTTCCAGTAGTGGTCTGCTTCCTCGAAAACCTTGCTTGTGAGATGTAGGTCATAAGCCTTCCTCATTTTTTCAAATAGGCCAAGGCTGTGAAGATCGATGACAACATCAGCATCAAGCAAAAGCGATTTCTTCATAGTTGCTTTCCATGAATCCTTGCTCTTTCAGATAACGGTCTATCCCAGCCCGATCTATTCCCAGATATTCAGAAAATGTACCCCGCGAGATTTTACCTTCCATCAGACATCTCCAGGCCAGAGAAATATATCTTTCTGGAAACTTAGGCGGCCTATCTTTGTAATATAGGCCTCTGCGCTTCACACGATCTATTTCGCGGAGCCTTGGGTCATTTACGGCCTTCTCCACCTTTGATTTTTCCAATACTCTCAGATTAACAAGCCTCCAGAGGATTGCTTCGGTAGATACACCGAAGTCCTTAGCCAATTCAATAACATCTATGAGCTTAATCGGCTTGTTTATAGCTACCTCTTCAAGCGCATCCAAAAGATGGGATTTGGGCAACAGTAGGCTTGAGGCAAAGGCGTCAGCGTATTGCTCCGGTTTGGTTCTGACTGTCCCGTCACCGACCTCTTCATGGGTAAAAACATTCCAGGTTACAATATGAAACAATTCATGAGCCAGATCAAAATTCCTTCTCCACGGCGCATCATTGGCATTAATAAGAATACCAACCCCCAAAGTTTCATCTACAACGCACGCACCGGAAATTCCATTTTCCTGCGGTAAGGGCAAGTGAAGGACCTTTATCCGCAGATCATTTTCAAGTACACTAAGCATGTTTGAGGCTGGCCGGGAACCCAAATCGAGAGAATCCCAGATTTCGGCACCAAGTCGATCCGCAAGTTCGAATCCCCGTGCCGAAAAGTCTGCTTTGTCATAATTTCTTTGAATATCCTTCCACCGCCGTTCTAAACCAAGCAGATTCTCCAGATTGCTGTAGTTTTCTAAGAAGGAGAGGAATTGGCGTTGTATTTGTTTTACACTAATTTCTGTCGATTTTCTCCACAATGGAGTGGGATCAGGAGAAATCTCGGGTTCAAAAAAATAGTCCAGAGATCTTCCATACAAGCGAGCCATAGAGATCAATTCATTTGCATTTATTTTTCTTGTGCCCTTTTCAATTGCGGATAGAGTTTGATAATTGTTAAAGCCTAAATGCTTAGCCGCCCCGGCCAGCGAAAACCCCGCTGCCACCCTTGCCTCACGCGCCCTTGTACGGAAAATCTCCTCCACCCCTTTATTGGGTTTCATAAGAGCCTCCTTCTAGAGATAAGGATACTTTATGTTATCTCGCCCAGGTTTATATTTTAATATAACATATTCTTATTTCCCGGTCAAGAATTTGTCGGCGGGTTTGGGAAGGCGCCTCGCTAGGTCGTTTGGGTTGATAACGGGTTGCATCCAAAGAGTGTTTTGGCTATTGTGTGAACGTACGCATTGTTGGTTACCATTCACCCATAAGCTTGAAGGAGGGATGGTCGATGGCAAGGCATCTTTTTCGAATCTCTTTGGTATTTCTGCTGACGTTGGCCTGTACAGTAGCCACCCAAGACAAGGGGCAGGCTGATCAAGTGACGAAGTTGCAGGTTGAGAGTGCGGCATTCAAGGCAGGGGATACCATACCAAAACGATACACCTGCGACGGCGCCGATGTTTCGCCGCCCCTGGCCTGGTCAGCCCCTCCAGAGGGTACCGAACAACTTGTGCTGATCTGTGATGATCCTGATGCACCGGGGAGGACCTGGGTACACTGGGTGTTGTTTGGTTTGTCCCCGAACACATTGGGCGTCCCAGAAGATGTGCCCCAAGAAGAGGTGGTGCTAGTCGGTGCCAAACAGGGGCGAAACGATTTCGGCAGAATTGGCTATGGGGGGCCGTGTCCTCCCAGGGGAATGGGCACTCACCGCTATTTTTTTAAGGTCTATGCGGTGGACTTACCGCCCCATATCCCGGCAGGGGCTACCAAGGCACAGGTTATACGGATGATAAGGGGGCACATCCTCGCCGAGGGCCAGCTTATGGGGCGTTATGGCCGGTGAATACCAGGCTGTTTGAGAACAGTCTATCAAGCGCTAACTGCTGCGTTTCAGAATGCATTTAGACCCGTTAATTCATTCACAAAGTTGTGTTAAAGGTCAATTCCAGGTGTATTTGGTCGTATGGTTAAAAACAGGGTGCATTTTAGGGGATTTTGCTAACGATCTGATCTTGTAGGGTTATAAAAAGTCTGATAAAATTTATGAATGAACGGCATTAGAAGGCACCGATCAGCCGGGCGATAACAATGCGCAGGATTTCTGAGGTCCCTTCACCAATCTCCAGGAGTTTCTGATCACGGTAAAATCGCTCCACATCATATTCCCTCATGAGGCCATAGCCACCGTGGAGCTGTACTGCATGATTGGCCGCCCGGCGCATGACTTCAGAACAGTAGAGTTTTGCCATGGCAGCCTCTTTGGTGAAGGGCTTGTTTTGGTCCCTGAGCCAGCACGCCTTGTATAGCAGCAGCCGAGCGCACTCAATTTCCATGGCCATGTCAGCCAGTTTAAAGGCATTGGCCTGGAAGGTTGATATGGGCCGTCCAAACTGAACCCGCTCTTTGGCATATTTCATGGCCATCTCATAGCAGCCCTGGGCACCGCCTAGGCCCATGGCGCCAATACTGAGGCGCCCGCCGTCCAAAGTGGCCAGCATTTGATGAAAGCCTTTTCCACGTTCTCCGAGAATATTCTCTTTGGGAATCCGGCAATCCTCAAAATAAAGCACACTGGTGTTTGAGGCTCGCCACATCATCTTGCCATGCATGGGCTGTGCTGTATAGCCGGGTGTGCCGGATTCGACCAGAAAACAACTCAGTTCATTGCGACCGTCATCTTGCTTGCCGGTAACGGCCATCACTGTTACACCGCCGGAGATCTCTGTGGAGGCATTGGTTATGAACATTTTGCTCCCATTGATGACCCAGGTGTCGCCATCTAGGACCGCATGCGTCTTGCAGGCTGCGGCATCGGATCCAGCATCTGGTTCGGTAAGGCCAAATCCCCACAGCATCTCCCCCGTGCAAAGTTTGGGAAGATATTTCTTTTTTTGATCTTCGTTGCCAAAATAGTAGATGGGGCCTATTCCCAGGGAGTTGCCTGCGGCCACTGTGGCGGCCTGTGAGGCATCTACCCTTGCCAGTTCCTCCACTGCGATGATATAAGACAGATAGTCAAGCTCTTGGCCGCCGTACGCCTCAGAGACAAATATACCAAAGAGCCCCAATTCGGCCATGGCCTTGGTTAATGTATAAGAAAATGTTTCGGTTTCGTCCAATTCTTGGGCAAGGGGTCTGATCTCTTTTTCGGCAAAGGCTCGTACTGACTCCCTTAGAATCTTCTGTTCCATTGAGAGTGAAAAATCCATCAGATTCCTCGCATATATTCGTCAAAGGGTTGCCGCTTTCGGCCTGAAGGGCCGCCACTCAGAGAGTTGCGCAGCCGTTTACATTGACGTTAATTGGCTTTGGGCTTGAGGGTTATCATGATCAGCATGATAAGGCTGCGTCATCCTGCGCACGCCGAGATGCGCGCCATTGAATACAGTGGGTGAATAGCTGGCATTTCGGACATCTTAATTTAACAGGGGGAGCAGCGGAGCCGATCCTCAATCAACCTTCGTCTAATGGTTTTGCGTATAAGTAAAAGCTAAGTAGCAGAATGGAAAAATGTCGTCAACCGTGTTATCAAGACGAACATGAAGATCTTTTCTGGATAAAATAGAAATTAGCATAGAATTTTAAAGAAAATGACACATAATTGCTATTTAATTGTAAATATTTCTTTACTATTCGATAAATTTGTGATTTTTTGGATTTGCCCTATTGGCTATAGGGTATTAAATAAAAGAGTTTTTGGATTAGGGTACCAAAGGGCCATGTGATTGATAAAAGATCGTCATCCGCTTTGACGATCTTAATTTTTTCGCTGCTTAAGGGGGCCAGCGTAGCTCAGTTGGTAGAGCTGCTGATTTGTAATCAGTCGGTCGGGGGTTCGAGTCCCTCCGCTGGCTCCAGTACAACGGACGGCCATCGGTCTATATGGCCTCTGGGCCGGAAGGAGGGGTTCCCGAGCGGTCAAAGGGAACAGACTGTAAATCTGTCGGCGATGCCTTCGGAGGTTCGAATCCTCCCCCCTCCACCAAACCTCATAGTAAGTTGTGTGTAGGAGATGGCGGGGCATGCACTGCGGCATCACGTGGACTACATGCACTTTCTGCATTCGCCTTACTGTGTTTTTGCCCAGGAGCCGCAACCTCAGTCTGAAAATTTTGTAAAGATAATCTAAAGCTACGGATTTACCCTGCTTTATTGGGAGGGGGTCTTTGTCCTCGGCCAAGGGGGATTATCTCATACGGCAAGAACTGGGCCTTAGGGCGTTTGAGAGCGGGAATAGCTCAGTTGGCTAGAGCATCAGCCTTCCAAGCTGAGGGTCGCGGGTTCGAGTCCCGTTTCCCGCTCCAGGTGTTCCCTTCGCTCATGACTTCTATCTATTGGCTTCAACCAATAGCTATCCTGTAGCTATTTGAAGGCAGCGACTTGACCGGCTTGCTCCCCGGACGCGAAGCGCTGCCGCAAGGCAGAACCCCCATGCAGAAGCACGGGGAGGCTTCACTGCTTTCAAAGGCTACGCTGGAAATCTCAATATCGGGAAAAGAGGCGGGTCAACGGCACCAGAATATTGCCCACGTAGCTCAGTTGGTAGAGCGCTTCCTTGGTAAGGAAGAGGTTCACCGGTTCAAGTCCGGTCGTGGGCTCCACAGCATTCAAGATCACGGAACTCATACAAACCGCAGGGAGGGACGCAAGATGGCGAAGAAGAAGTTTGAGCGCGTGAAGCCGCATGTGAATGTTGGGACGATTGGTCACATTGATCATGGGAAGACCACACTGACGTCGGCGATCACGAAG
>Ga0180301_10001477_pt1 | contig 18608 bp, 27 predicted proteins | sample GuaBasSediGuay16_FD_121797 | JGI IMG/M metagenome (GOLD analysis project Ga0180301, IMG submission 121797) | Subseafloor sediment microbial communities from Guaymas Basin, Gulf of California, Mexico - Guay16, Core 4569-2, 12-15 cm | ecosystem: Environmental > Aquatic > Marine > Hydrothermal... | reverse complement strand
TTCAGTAAGTGTTCTTAGCTTATTGTATGCCTCAGTCCCTAGATCTGCTACGGTGATAGGGTCTCCATCTTTAATGACTGGTTTTCCTTGTACGAAAACATTACTCTGGAAATACCCATAATTTCCCGCAATAACGTTCCATTCTCTTCCTAATATACCTAAATTATAATATTTGTTAATAGCAGGTAGTAAGTCGCTAGAAATTGATCGAAGATTTGCTAAGGTTAGCCTCCTCTCAGTCATTCCATACAATAATTCTAAAGCATCAACTAACTGATTACCCCACAATATGGAAATTCTCGTTTTCGGCTTAGGCCTTAAATGTTCAAACACCATATTATTCATACCTCCTGTATTTCCATCTTATAAATCTCAAATACGAAATTTGTCTAATAGTTCCCAAAGCAGATATGACATCTTTAAACGACTCATACATTCCTTCCAGAATTGAACGCTCTAGGCCTTCAGCACTCCACTTATCTAGCCAGTATTTCTTGAACTCCTCTCCACTCATCGATACTTCCATTTCAGTACCCCATCGATGCGTTCCAAATAATCTTCCATAGATTTCAAGCATGGCTGACATGTATAATCGTAATTTCCAAGGAGGACAGTCAGGCTCTTTAGAGAGCACGTAGTTCCTAACTAGCGATTCAATCCTAAGCCGATGGGAGAATGGTAGAGCATAAGTTTCAGTTCGTGACGATCTGTAATACTTTCTCCTCTCCCATGCTCTCTGATAGTTTCCTACACCTAAACCTGTGTAGATATAACACCTTATAAAGTTTGTAAGTATTGTATCTCTTACTTTATCGATATTCGATTTAAGTTCTTTCTCATCATATTTATATGGATATTTTTGTGACCCTTCATCTCCTATCCAGTATGCATTATCCCAATATGATAAATCCCAATAACCACCAGCTTCTGCTTCAAGCATATTATCGTACTCTACCTTAACCTTTTCTCCAGAGTATGTTTCGAACTCAACTTTTCCTACACCTTCTTCCTCTTCGGCCCATTCACTTACGTCCCACCAAGCATAATCCCAAGTAGCAGCCTTTTTCTTAATTGTTTCTATAAGCATCATCCTATTGAAGGCATCCTCGATTAACGAAGGATGTATATTTAGTGTCTTACCTACTTTATCAAGCCTATTCCTTAACTCAGTTAGGGAGATGTCTTTCTTTGCATAAGCATATAGTGTAGAACGTAGGAACTCCCTAACAGCTTCAGGATCTACGTAACCCTCACCATATTTGGTTACTCCCACGATTAGCGGTTTACCTCGTGTAGCGATTATATTGTTAGCCACCTCATCTATCAAGAAGAATCGTAATGTTTCATCTACGTCGGTTAATTCAGGAAACGGTATTGTAATATCGAATTTTTCAAACTTAACTAGAATTCCACGTAACAATTCTTCAAAATCAGGAAGCACAGGTGTAAATGTTTGAATCCATGGTGTAGTCTCACTTAATGGTATTCCATAAAAATACACAGACATTAGAGATGAAAAAAGTGTATCTGATAACGTTATATCTGATCTAAATCTTGTCTCATCGATATTTCGTAGTGATTTAAGGAAGTTGATACCTATGGCCGTATCTGAAAGTGCCTTTTCGAAATACTTACGCTTAGCTTCCAGAAGCTTTTGAGCCTCCCTCTGTGCCATCCCCACCATTTATCACCTCCCCCTAGTACTCCTTCTAGTAGAAGTCCTAGTAGGACTTGAAAGCCCCGAAGTAATCTTCTGGAGGCTTTCAACAGCCTTCTTAAGATCATCAATCGCTTTGGTTAGATCTGCGTCAATCTTCTTTATTGCCTCTTCTAACGGATCTTTCGATTTACTTTCCGTTTTACTTACTCTTCCCCTTCTTCTTCTAGTAGACATCTAATCACCTCAATAAATTATACTATTAAGATCCATATATTGCTTCACGATATGCTTTCTCCATTCTGAATCCATCAATTATTATTTCAATCTCTTCATCTGACAATCCATAAGGTTTGAATCTTTGTAATTTTTGTCTTACTTGTGTTTCATTAATTACTCCAGCACAGTAAGCGTTTAGTAGCCTAGTCAGATACCAGCTGAATCTACGATACGCCTTCCTAGCTTTTATCAAGTGCTTATAGTAGTTCACCTGTTTCTCGTATTTCTTTGGGTCAATTCCTCGTATCGTGAGCCAATCTTGCAACTTGCTCTCCCAATCATCCATATACATCGCATCAGTTACGAAACCACGTATGGTAGGCACAAACGTCCTCATTATCCTGTAGAATCTACGTAACTGGAGATCTAGATCGAATATAGGCATTTCTTTGGAGGTCCAGCCACCTTTAACCATTAGATCCTTTACACTATCTACTAAGTCCTTAGGAACGGCGAAGTATTCTACGATTCTCCTAAATGTAGACACTAATGTATTGGTCTCGCTGGATATAGCTCTAGTAGTTATGTATTTATACCAGAATGAGGCCCAAGGCTCTACAATATTCCTCTCCTTGAAAGCTTCCTTAATCACATTATCAGGAATATCCATGTATTCTGAAAATGTCGCAATCTGTGAAGGCGTAGGTACATAAACTTCACGCTCTTGCTTCCTCATTATTTCGGCTAACTTCTTACCTAGTTCTACTACGGCATCTCCTAACTCTTTGTATACGTAGAATTTGCTTGTAAGTATGTTTACTACAGATCTGAAATCTTCCTCAGTTACCCACCCATAAGCTAACCTGTATAATAACCACCCTAATACACCTTGTGCTACACTACGTATTGCTATCTTCTTTTCGATATCCTGTATTTGTGATTCAATGTTTGTCCATATATCTATGTATCCCGCATCGATTTCTGGAGTTAACTTTCTTCCAGTAACGCTTTTTATTAACCCACTACCATAAGTAGCTAGATCTGTGATCATCTTCTGCAATATCTTCTTAGCGCTTTTTACATCATATATTCCATAACGTATTGATTTCCTGATCTCAGAATATATCTCTGCGTATAATTCTAACATCCTATCAAATATCGATCGTAGCTCAAGTAATTTGCTCTCTGCTGGTAGGAACGCAACTGGTACTTCTACATCTGAATACTTCCATTTATAATCCTTCACGTCATAATATCCTACCTTAAATTTAATTGTGAAGAATCCTGCCAATAGTTGATTTAATGTATTCAAACTGAATAGGCCTTTTTCAAAGAGATTCATAAATCCAGTTCTTAGTAACGTCCTCTCTTCTGTAAGAGCATTTATCGATTCTGCAATTCCTACCCAAGGAATCCAGTATGGATGCAATCCTGTAGCCTGTAATGTCCTACAGAATTGCCGGATATCGAAGAGTGGAGTAGGCTCTGTAAGCTGTTTATACAAATACTGTATTACATCATCGGCTTTAGTCTCACCTTGTGGTGGAAGCAACTTTTGCATAATCTCTTCTAAAGAAGTTTCTAATCCAATTTTCTTAGCACTCCAATATTCGAATATACCCCATCGGGTCATCCATCTCAAATCGATTTTGCCGGGTATGTCAGCTAGGAGATCTGTGATGATAGCGTTATCGGTAGGCCAACCGGCCGCCCAAGGAAATCTTGCATAATCATGCCACTTCATATAATGTTTAAGCATCTCGAATAATGTCTTTCCTTCGAAATTGAGTTGTCTGGGAGCAACTGCTTTCATCTTTTCAGGCTTAAGTTCGAAAGCGCTCATTACCTCGGTATCCATGGACGCATCAGGATTCCATAATACTCCTGCTATACCTCGCCATACGAAATCGGCTATTTTCTCAGGAGAAGGATAGCGATAGTGTAATAGATAATTGAATAGTGCTATATCACGACTGACGCCAAGCTTATTTAACCATTTTATGAAATCTTCAGGCTTTTTAATTATATCACGTACCATAAATGTACATACTTCAGATATCGAAGGCATTTCGTAAAGTGGCGAAAGCGGGATTTTACGCTTTACTTTGGTATATTCGGTAAAGCGATCTTCGATTTCAATAGACCATTCCTCGAGCGTCTTCATTACTTCATTTATATATGACTGTGGTAATCCTCTTATTTCTAGCATTGTCCTAAAGTATTTCCGCATTTTTTCAAAATCTTCCTTTTCATCCTTAGTAGTTGGATAGTACCTTTGTAGCAACTTCCTAAGTTCACTAAACGAAGGCACCTCAAAGAAGGCATCTATACCGTATTGTTTCATAAATATAGGTGTAAGTAGACGTTTCGATAAAGGCCTTACAGCGTACCGTAAAGGCTCGAATAGATTAAATGAAAGTCCTAATGCAATCTCATCTATAGTCCTTGAAACCAAGTCTTTTAACGTATCAGCTACTTCGCCAATCAGTTTACCTAGCTTAACTTTAATCGCCCCACCAAGACCGGCTATCTTACCCGAAACTTCTTGCTCTCCCGTAGCTTCAGCCACGCCTTTAGCGAGTACTGGAATAATTATTATAGGATACATTACGTTATAGATCTCTGGGATTAATGATGATAATAACCATAATTCACCGCCTTCCTCTTGTGCGAATGCCTCGTCAAAAGCTGTTTTAAGTAGTTCTACGAATGTAGATTTTACGTTTTTGATTGGAACTATAAATGTTTCAATAAACATCTTCTTAAACGTCTCACTTATTGTTTTTGCAATACTATAGATCCATGTTGATATTGTCTTACAGGCCTCGATTACTTTAGCTTTAATGAATGTTACTATATCCAAGACTTTATCCCAAATCCAACCCAAACCTGCTAATATCTTTTCACCTACGCCTTTCAGTACATCGTAAAACTTTCCCTTTGGATCTTTGATGAACTCCTTAAACTGATCATAGACATCTGTGATGAAGTCTCTAGCTTTATCTATGAAATTACGTATATTTTCTGGTAATTTTTCCCAAATCCATTCACCTATCTTTTCAAAAGCACTCTTTATCATTTCAGGAAGATTTGCTACATTATCGGCCATCTCCTTTATTTTATCTGGAATCTCTTTAATCTTTTCAGGAATTGTTTTAATAGTGTCCACTAGATCGCGTATCTTTTCAGGTAATGTTTTGGTAAAGAAGTTTACCAAATCAACTGTAAAGAATTCCTTCGCTCTTTCGAAGAATGTTTTTACTCCTTCAGGAAGTCTTTCCCAAATCCATTCTCCAATATCCCTTAATCGCTCTTTCAGAGGCTCCCATACATTTCTGATAAACCATCCCTTAGGATCAGCAATAAATGACTTAAATCCTTCATAAAATCCTATTATAGCATCTCTTACCTTCTCAAAGAATGACCTTATACCCTCTGGTAGATGCTCCCATATCCATGAGGCGAATTTCGACATAGCCTCAGTTAATGGTGCTACTAAATGCTCCCTAAACCATTCTGGAAGTTTTAATATTCCATTTACGAAGCCTTGTATCGCTCCTGATGCCTGTTGTATCCATGTAGCTACAGTTTGCATAGATTCCATAAATGCTGTTCTTACAGTATCAATAGCACCAGCAATCTTACTACTGAATGTTGCTAATGCTCCTTCAATATATCCCTTAAGTACACTAAAACCTTCTTTTATCGATGAGAATATGTTGGATAGTGCCATTCCTATGTTTCCTAGGAAGTTTGTAACATTCTGCAATCCTTCCTTCAAAAAGTCAATCCCCGAAGAAATAGCATCAATAAACGATCGCACTCCATTAATGATTAGATCTGGAATCGCTTCAATCTTTGATATTATAAGATCCTTCACACTATTTATGAATCTTCCTACAGCAGATGGTATTTCCTTTATTAGATTTATGAATCCTTCCTTTACTGTATTGAAGATATCAACTATAGTACCTCCTATGGAACTTAATATATCACCAATATTCTGTAGTCTATCCCATATTGAATATACCTGATCTTTAATCCATCCTACACCAGCATCTATAACGTTAATAGCTGGTTTTATGAAGTTCTCCCATAATGCGTTAACTATCGTTTCAATTCCTGATGTTATCCACGATGAGAATGCTTGAAGCTTTTCATATAACCATGAGGATATTTGTCCTATGATATCCGTAATACCAAACTCCGACACTACTAGAGCGTCTAGATCCAGTTTTGTAATATCAATCTCATCCATAATAGGGTAGTCAAGAGAGTTATCACTAACTACTGAAAGCATTTTCATTAAGTATTCTACATCTGCTATATCTACATTCTCAAACTCTAATTTCTCCCGATAATCCATATTCACCTATTTGATATAGTATAAAACCGATATATATTATATTCGCCTAACGCACTTTCACAAAGGGAGAAAGATTTCCCGTAAGAATTGCTAACTTCATCCTAGCGATTTCCAGATCAAGTTTGTTCTTGAAGTCTTGGTTATCAGAAACCTCTAGTATAAATTGTCTAGATCTATACCCTCTCCATTCTACTTCAAGTGAGAGAAGATAACTTCTCTCACCAGTAGGGAGATCAAAACGTTTAGCTCCCCAAATGGTTACCTTACATCCTTTATAATAAAAAGTATATGGAGTTATGTAAATAACTACCCTATTTTCCATCAGCTACTCCCCCTGGTACTCCCCCTGGATCTCTCCTTAATTAGTTTATGAAATCGATATACAGAGCGTACAACATTCCTAGCGCTCTCGAACAATTCCCGTAGATCAGAATATTTCTGAAGCAAATCGGGATCAATTGAGGCCAGTACGTATGATAGTTCCTGTGCCGAAGAAACTACAGATCCTAATGCATCTAAGAATGCTTTCTCTTCTTCCGTAAGTTCTCTCCTAACAGGCTGTGGAGGAGTAGGTGGTGTAAGCTGTGTAGGTGGCTGAAGTTGATATTCGGGTTTTCTATAGATTGATGTAGGTGTGGCTGGTGGCGTAGGCTGTGTTACATTTTGGGGGGTGGTGGAAGGAGTAGTAGTTTCCTTTTTCTCTTCTTTTTGTATAGTCTCATCCATAATACCTACCTCCTACTGGATATACTTTAAGAACTTCTTATATGTTTTATGCATATCGAATTGTTTAGCACGATTTAGACATAATCTCTCCTTTTCTTTTCTCTCTTTCATTAATTCATCTTTAGCTTGTATGATGAGATCACCAAACTCATTTGGATCGTAAAGGTGTAATTCATATATGATTCCAGTATGTTCTTCTCGCTCACCACTCCATTCTGAAACAGTAGCTACCTTACATCGATAGCTTGTAGACTTTGTAGTTATCTCTGAGAGAGGCTCATAATCTGGATGTACTACTACCTTTCCACAAGCTAGTGCTTCCAAGACTGGTAATCCAAATCCCTCGCTTAGAGAGGGCTGAGCATAGAGATCACATGCATGGAATAATCCTATTATCTTTTCTTCTGGTAAATTTCCAAATTCATCTGAAACAATGCAATTCTCTAGATCTGCATAATATTGAATTGCATTAGGCTGTGTCACTACTACAAATTTAATTGTATTATCCTTCTTTCCTACGTACTGGATGACAGATCTGAATAAATCATGTCCTTTTCTTCGATACCCCCCAGCAATATAAAGAACGATGAATTCCTTTTCTGAAGCACCTAGTTCACTTCGCATTATTCTACCCATAAACTTTAAATTCCTGTATTTACGGGTATCTATTCCATGATGAATTACGTCTAAAACCCTACCACCTTCTTTAGCGATTTTCTTTTTAGTATAATTCGAATTAGCTATGAACTCACATTCACGATATATCCATTCATCTCCTAGGAATCTTAGTGGTTTTCCCTCGATAGTAGTGTAGAATATTGTGTTCCATCCATCTGATTTTAGTAAGTAGTAAGCACAGAAGTAAGGCCTAGCCCAGATAGTATCGAACGTCATTACGAAGAGCACGTTTCTGCAATTTGCATAATCAGAACTTCTTACACTTGGAAATCCTAGAATATTCTTTACTTCTCTTCCATTACTCTCTAATGCCGTTTTAATGTCATTACTCACTTTTTGCAAAGATGTAGATCGATGAGATGTAACAATTACAGTACTCATATATTCTCCCTAGTGAAAAGAAGTTCTCCCTACTAGAATATGTTACGTGTAAAAAAAGAAAGAAAAGAAAAAAGTAAAAAAAGTGAATGTGATTAAGTACGCTTACAGTACTGTATATTGTGAAGCTAAGGACTCTAATAAGGTGGTAATGCTCCTATTATAGCTAATACAATCTTGTCGAGGATTGCTGGATCGGCCTTGTGGGCAGTTACCCATTCACTCTTCTTTCCAGATATTAGTAAGTCTAAGGTAGCACCAGAGTGGCTGAAGGTGTATTTTTGAATCACTTCAGCAAAGGCATAGTAGATACCATGCTGACCAGCTGGGACGCCATTACTCTCGAGTATCGTCCTAACAGTTTCGATTATGTTGACGATTGGTGAAGAGAATGCTTCATACCTTCTGTTCTTTATCTCCTCTACGGCCGTTAACCTAGCAGTTACGTTTGCACCATCGTATTTTAGCTCGTATTTCTCTCTCATATCACCAAATCTTTTAACTCCGGGCATCTCTCACTCACCTCCTTTAGCTTATCACCTCTCCTAATATCATGGATGCTATTTTCTTCAGTATGGTGGGATCAGCTCCCTTACCTGTGGTGAAGTCCTGTATCATACCATTCACGTAATCCTTGAGAGTAGTACCAGAGTGGCTGAAGGCCTTACTACGAAGCCTCATAGCAAATGCAAAGTAAACTCCCTGTTGTCCGGCTGGAACGCCTTCTTTATTTAGTACATTCCTTACTAGTTCTCTGAATTCTACTATGCTTGAAGCATACGCTGTAAACCTTCCTACAGCCAAGTCCTTAACAGCCCCGTATCTTGTACCAGTTTGATCGGCTGGTGTCTTAGCTATGTACTTATCTACTCGCTCTCTTAAGTCTTTAACACCAGGCATATCCCCATCGCCTCGAGTAACGAAAGAAAGAAATCAAGTTTTAAGAAATGGTGTAAAAATATTAATACAAAAAAATATTGAATAGTGTATATATACTCCTATAACAGTCTATTATAATGTGATGTAAACTCTAACTAAATATGAGGGGGTAGAAGATGCCTATCCACATTCATCAAGATGTAGAGTTTCCAGATCTGAGAATGATAAAGTTGTTACAAGCACTCATCCAGAAGCGAATGACTTCTATCGTATCCTATGCTTACTATGTTGCTAGACAATTAATCAGATCTGGAATTCACACTACAGTATCATCATCTATAAATCCACTACCTACAGGATATAGAATAACTATTGAATTTTCAGTTACTGCGATCGATAAGCACCTAGCAGAAAGATTTAGAAAACAGTTATACAGATCAGCATACGATCACGATGGTGCATATCATCACTTCAGGCAAATCGATAGAAAGATATTAAAATCAAATGATGTTATATTAATTGAGGAGATCTTGGATGGCAGTAAAGATAGAAATAATACTTCCAGACAAAGTATATCAGAGGCTGATGCAGGTAGCGAAGGAGATGAACATGGAAGTTCAAGATGTAATGCTGAGGATAATAGCAGAGTGGATGGAAAAAGTGGAGGTGGGTAGGAGATGAGTACTCCTTCACCAATTTTAAACGTATTGAATAAATACCTTTCAGGATCTTACTTTGCATCACAAAAAGCTGAGCTGTTCGGAATACTACGTGATGCAGCTCGAAGTATTGCACGTGGTGAGATTTCCTTCGAAGAATTTAGTGAATTATTAAAGAAGATTGCAAATTCAATAGCAATACATAGACAGCTTGCTGGGTTATCCACTAATGTGACACAGTTAATGAAGGATCTAGAAAGTGCAATTAAAACTGAAGTAGAGATGTTCCAGTTATCAGCTATTCGTGAAGAATACTCTAGGCTAAGGAGAAGGAGGAGGAGAAGGGGAGAAGAAAGTACGGAATTCTTCTAAAAAACGTTAGAAATTTTATTTTCTTTTAAGCGAAGTAGCTAGTACTGTATTTTTTGGATGTACTTATGCTTTCCTCAACTTTTGACACTATTACAATTTTTAATGTTTCTAGTAATCCAAGTAAGTTATGAAGTGAGAGTTTCGATCGTGACATTAATATGTAAACGATGTGTCCTAGAAACGATACTTTTATCTCGTTATCTTCTATCTCATCGATGCATTCTGATATTTTATCTATCTCCTTTTTCACCTTCATGAAAAGTTTAGAGCATATTTCAACTATTTCATCTACCTTCTCCTCTACTTCATTCTCCGTACTCATTTATATCACCATTACTTCCTTTGAGATCCTTAATATATGTTGTGGATCGCTCCATTCTTTTTCCTCAAGTATATGTATAGGTAACTCTTCGAGAAACTCTATAAAGTCATAGCCCCACCACCAAGTGAGAGGTAAACCATAGTACCAATCACGTCCAAGCTTTAAGTTAAAGTAACATACGTTAGCCCAATGTCTCCAGAGAAGATAATGTAAAGCTTCATCTGATAAATCATTTAGCCTATCTTTATGTATCCAGCATCGATGTACGTATGTAGTAAATAGTGGGACATAACCTAGTGAAGATAGGTAGTTAAAGACTTTCTGGAATGTTCCCTTAAGTTTCTCTTTCCAGTCGGGTCTAAAATCGTGATGTTCTATTACTAAGAATGGTTTATCTGACTTTAGTAGTTTTTCAGCTCCTTTAACTACCTCGAATTCAGCTCCCTCTACATCGATTTTTATAACATCTGCTTTATGTACTAGCTTATCTAATCTTTCTGCTTTTACTATAATATAGTCTTTCATATCATGTCTCCTAACGGTAGATGATGACAAGCCTCCTAAGTATATCGGTAGTGTAGTGCTTTTATCGTAGGCTGCATAGGGTATTACTATGACATTATCTACATTATTTAGCTCTAGATTTTTCTTAAGGATTCTTACATGTTCTGGTAAGGGCTCAATTGCATATACGAGCTCATACCACTTTGACATTCTTACTGTGTATCTTCCTACTCCTGCCCCTACATCTACGAATATACGATCTCTTTTTCCTAACATTACAAGTACTGTAAGAACTGTGCGTTCATCATAACGTAACGGATCTTTATGATATTCCTTTTCTACATAAAACTTAAAACCATCATAGGATGTTAATATCTCTCCCACGTTCACCACCATAATTCACTAGTATCTATAACACACCAAGGAATTAAACGTAGCTCCCACTCTTCACGCCCACATGGATGACTGAATACTGGTTTATCCTCTGGGCGTAATGGCTCTCCTAATCCTTCTCCATGATCGGATGTAATCACGACAATTCCATCTACTTTCTTTATTATCTCTGATACATAATCAAGCACTAACGCTAGATTGCTTCGGTAGGCCTTCGATAATATCCCTTTTCTATATGCTTCCTGATAGGCTTTCGTTACCTTTTCCTGTGGCGTCATTCGTTTCCCTTCCTCATCCTCGAATATTTTAATCAGTAATGTAGGATTAGATAAGAGAGGATGATGCGGTTGCAGAAACCATAGGATCTTCCGTTTATACGGTTTCATTTTATTATAGAAAAGATTAAACGCCGTCAGCATATACCAAGGTGGACAAGTGCCTAGCGTATAATCAAATCCCGCATCTATCACCTTATCGAATTTTTCTCTGAATGACAATACGAATGGATGCCCAGTTAGGCATACGCTATGAGGTATTCTGGATATTTTAGATAATACTTCCAAGGTGCATGATCCTAGCGATAATCGCGGTTCGATTTTCCCTATTTTCCATAACTTTACAAAATAGTCATAGCGACAAGCATCGAGGATAATTAGCCAGTCGTAGTCTTCGGTGTAGTCTACCTCTTCAATTTTAAGACTTTGAGACAACATAGACATACACATAGCAATATCCCGCTAAAAAGAATTGGTGAAAAAGTATTAAAATTTATTCCTTAGGAGCTAGTGGTCATTTCTTTCATTTCGTATTTGTAGATATATGTATAAATGATATCGAAAACTACCGATTTTGTAGCCATGTTTAATTCAATTCTGTTTTCAGTTTCAGGTTTACGTTGATAAGCTACTGCAGTTCTGTATACAATATCCGTATCAATCTTTAACCTTTCTTTGATCTGTGTTAATGTTTTTTGTAAACGCTCTAAGTTTTCTTTTGTAGGATTTTCTTTGAATGCCCCTACTGACATGCATAATTTTGCTATATACCATGATATCTTTTCAGTCACGGGTAACTCTGCTTTCTCATAAGGCCTACGTTTTATCCTGTTATACCATAAAACTGACTCAACTATTATCTTCCATGCAGGTTTCTTTTCTTCTTCCATTAATTTCTTAACGATATTCCTTACCTCTGTCGGGACTTTTATGGTCGTCCATTTAATTTTCTTCTGCATAGGTATTCACCGAGTATACCTTAGGTATACCTCCTATTTAAGCTTTTTGGCGAAAAGTAAGGGAGATCCAAAACGTATATACGCTATGGACCTCTGAAAGAAAAAAAGAGTTAGGAGTAGGATTTAGGAAGAAGATCTAAGTTAAAAACGAAATATCCTTTCCAAGATCGATGATAGATTATTCGTAGTAGTATTACTAATGGTATTGTCATGAAGTACCTCTTTATTCTAAGTACTTTTACTCTGTTATCTTTGGTAAAGATTAAGATGAGAAAGCCTTTTTTCCATTTTTTGAACATGTACTTTAAGTGGTTTCTATAGGATGTTAGTCTACTTACTTGTACAAATGTTCTTATCTCGAAGTCTATAGTAGAGAGTAGTTCTCTAATCATGTTTTACCACCTTCACCTTTAGCTTCTTTCCATAATGGACTCGTATTTGGGATAATATACTTCTTTGCATGACCAGAACGCTTCCAGAACTTGATTAATCCTTTCTCTTTAAGCATTTGTAAACGGTAGTCTATAAGGGATAGTATTACTGGTTTTGTACTTAATCCAGCTCGTTTTGCTATCTTTTTTGGATATACCATTATACAGGTTCCACGTGCTTCACGTATCATCTGTTTAATTGCATAGTCTACAAGTCTTTCTATATCAGAATACTTTATGTCTGCTGACATCATACTTTATTTTGAATGCTTCCTTAATATATGTTTATGGTGTTCTCCTTTGGAGGATAATACAAAGAAGATATCGACTATTCATCCCGTATATACGGGAGTTTCCTAGGGAGAAAAGCTTAAATATAACGCGGGTAATATTCTCCTATGGTGAAAGGAATATGAGTAAGAAATCGAATCTCAGATTAGTAAGTGTACATCTTCCCGAAAAGTACGTAGAATACTTAGAGAAATTAGTCGAAATGAAACTTTACCCATCAAGAAGTGAAGCAATAAGGGTTGCCGTACGTGATCTTATTAATAGGGAGTTATGGCGACAAAGAAATGGATATGAAAAAATGATAGCATAAGCTAACTCTTTTTCTACATTTTTCTATGGTGAACAGAATATGAAGAGAAGAGTGAAGTATAAGAAGATCACATTACGTCTTCCCGAAAAATACGTAGAAGACATAGATTACCTAGTAAAACAAAATCGCTACGAATCTAGAAGTGAGGCAATAAGAAGAGCAGTAAGCATCCTCATAAGAAGGTATTTATGTTACATAAAACCAAGACATAAACGGATGATTGCATAAACCATTCCTTTTTTCATAATATTCTTTCTCCCCTCAGGGATAATCTTAAATAGTAAGAATAACGTTTTTTATATTACGATGAGTAGTAAAAGTGAGTCTGAAGTAATATACGATTTAAGCTATACGACGCTTTCGGGCGTTATATTGCCACCACTTTCGGTAATATCGGGGATAAAGGTTAAGATACACGAAGTCATAGACTGTTTAATCAGATATTATTTTCCAAAATGTAAATCAATATGGGATTGTACATGCGGTACTGAAAACTACCAATTCCACGACTACCTAGTGGAGATAAACGGCGATTGGTATTATCATGGTAAAATATTCTACCTTCCTACTGATGTACGTAGGACAAAATGGACGAAAATGCTAGTCGATCTCTTAAAGCCTCCTTATCCTTTCAGGGATGAAGTTTTCGATCTTATCGTTTACGATCCGCCATTTACACCAATAGCCCGTACCGATAAACGTGGAGATGATTATGGTACTTCAGAAACACACTCTCCTTTATACATTAAGAAGTTCTACTCCGAAGACGTAATAAAAGAGTTCCACAGGGTCTGTCGCCAAGGAGTAATATTACGCGGTCAAGACTTTTATTACCCACCAATATCTGATAATCTTTTCCTATGGTTGCACGATATAATAGATCTCGAAATGCTCCGAAAATACTTTAAAATAGTAGCCGTACATGTCTATAGATTTTTCCATACGGCAGTCCCTCTAATAAGGACGCGAATAGGACGAGGCCTTATGAATAAAGGTTATCGCCGTGCGATGGTTACACATTCATATCTGCTTATAGGATATAAAAAGAGGACGTAAGCTATTGTTCTTTTCCACCACTTAGCTTTTCTACGAATTCAGAATACTGTTTTAGCTTACGTAATGTGTTATCAGATGGGATGCCTATTTTCTGGATGATTGTTAAGGCCTTACGTATTTTGTAACGTATCTTTTCGAGCGTATCATGCCACTCTATAGTCCCCCTACGGCATGATAGAATGTATTTTGATAGACGTTCTAAGTCCTGCATAATCGTATTTAATTCAGAAGATAGGAGTTTTTGCTCGATTAATGAAAGTGTCTTTAGGCCACCATTTGCAGCGACTATTTCAGCGTTTAGTAAACCGTTTTTCTTTAGATAATCATCGATGATGTCTCTAAGGAGCTCAGAAAGGGTAACTCCTTTATGGAATGCTAACTCGCGTAATATGTTATACTTATCAATTTCAATAGCAAAAGCTACTATACGATAAGGCCCTAAACGTGCTGGTTTAGGCATGTTTTCACTTATCTTTATAATTTATTAAAGAATATTTAAGAATATTGGTTTATGATTTGGTATAGTGTTTTTCCTTGAGCTAGGACGTAGGTTTTACTCCATCCATAGTATTTATTCGTATTGTATTCGGGATCTCTAGGATCGATAAATCGGTATAGCTTATCTTTACGATAGTAGACGCAAATATAGGCATGTCCCCCAGTAAGCTTAGCTAATTTTATTAAAGACTGAACTTTAGGCTTTTCAATATACAAGGCTCGAGGACCTGATAAAACCTTACATTCTATCAGGAGAATATTACGGTTTTTTATGCAGATAATATCAGGAGTATACCCAGTACGCCATCCACGTCCTGATGCAGGAGTCCTTATACTAAACCATCCAAGTCTCTTAAAACGGTGTACGAGGTATTGTTCGAACCGTCTCCCGACATCGTAAGGTTTTGTCATAATGGGATCAGAATGAATTTTTCTGAATCTATTTCTTTAGGAATGTAAACGATAATCTCCCTTTGTTCCCATTCGTATGTACGTCCTTTATATTCTTTCTTTCGTTTTCTACGTCTTACTTTCTCTATCAGAATGCCTTTTTTCTTTTCACCATTCAGTTCAACTTCGATAATCTTGGGCATCTATATTCACCGAGGGAATTATGAAAGAATAAAATAAATCTGTTACGTGCGAAATAGACGAAATGCAAAAGCTAAGGCTACTCCTGTTATGATTGCTAGTACTATAAGGTATACAGCTACACTTCCTAATGCTGATACGATTTTAGATGTATTTTCAAGAGTGTATGGATTCTCAATTTGTAACGTAGAGGTTATGATACTAAATACCTTCATAGCGATTAGTAGATGTATTATAATTGCAATTACGTATGCTATTGTCCTTTTATTCATTTCTAGCACCTACTTTTTCTTTTCTCTACGTATTAATAATACGAATCCTATGATCTCCAGTATTAAACCAATTAATCCATGATCAAGGAAATGCGGTGGGAATGTGTAGGTAGCTCCTGAGATTATCCATTTCTCAATTATCAGAGTAATACCGCTTATCATTAGGAATGCCCCAAAACGCCTTATCATCCTCTGATATGATCTGGTTATCCCTTCACGATATGCTAGTGCTTTATTAACCTGATGCATCTTTATGGTCTGACCTAAATAGTATGCTAATATGGCTGAGATAATCGTAAGGTAATGGTCGGGAGTTAGAATTCCTTTATATGTCAGTATAAAAGCGGTAGTAATTATGATAATGGATATTACATCTTCTCTATTTATCATCCTTTTCCCCTAATAATAATCTTGCATTATTCGTATTATTTATTTTTTTAAAGGATTCTACAAGTATTCGATACTTCGTTTTACTTTCAGTAGTTCTGAAACGTAGTAATAGGACTTTTACCCTCCCTTTCACTTCTAAACACCTATTAACGGTGATATCTGTTTAAATGTACTCCATATCACTATTTGTTTATTTCGCTCCTTAGCTCTCACTTTTTTCCATTTCTTACCATAAAATTGTATCCACGTTAGAATTGGCTTTACTTCCTCGTACTCTTTCTCGTTAAACCGTGCGAAAATTTCATATCGTATATCGTAAGATCCTTTGTAAGCCTCCTCCCGCCTCAGTATATTTGAAACGTTCTTTTCATGTATTGTAGTCTCAATGATATACCAATCTACTTTACTTGGAATGTACACTTCGGTCCATGCATGATAACCTAACAATCTATCTTTATAATACACAGCTCCTAGGCCTACGTAGGAAAAGAGCCCTAAACTTCTCAGTATGGATGTACACAATAGTGAAGTGTCGATGCAGATTCCGAATTTCATTAGTAAGCATTCAGAAGGAAATAGCCACATGTAATTAACGTACTTCTTGAAGTGCCACGAATAACAGAATTTACGAGACTTTAGGAACATTGCATCGCAGGATGGATTTTTGAAGATATCAAGTGGATAGTAAAACTCATCTCGAATGAATCTGGCTACCTTAATTACCGTTTCTACATCGTTCTTTCCTTTTAGTGTTTTTGCTACTGTTTTCACCATAAATGTGTAAGGCCTTACGAATTCTGTTACGTAGTATTTATCGCCGAATCTATAATCTACTACTGGAATCATACTTATCACGTTTAATCTCTTTAAATTTAAACCTATATTTCTTTCCTTTAGGTGATATTAAAACAATTGATGAAAGAAGGAAAAAATAATGAAGAGGTTTTGTTTCAGTTTTGTTAGTCTATATCGCTGAGTAGTAGTACAATTATCCACCCGATCAAGCAATCTGCAACCAGTACGCAAGTAGTAATGTCATAACCGCGGGATAGCAGCTGTGTTTTTGGTATATGTATTGTAATTATATCGCCATTATCGAGGAGGATTAACAATTTATCTCCGATTAGTTCTACGGTTACGGGCTTTACTTTTCCTTCAATTCTTACGGTGGGTTTTTCCCATTCGAGATAAAGTACGGGAGCTGTCGCTTTGAAATAGGAGCGGAGTAGTACTAAGAGGAATATACTAGTTAACCATATTGTTAAAGCTATAGCTGTCTTTTTCATATTACATCATAGTAAATAATAGTGTACTTGTAGTTTTAAGTTTTTTATGATTATTTTAGGAAATATCAGGTATTCTTTTAAGATGTGGTTTCTGAGTTTTTCTAGTGTATAGTAGTAGTACCACAATATGCAATATTCCCGTATTAGGTCGGCGTAGTTATGTTTTATTATGTATTCAATCGCTTCTTTATCTTTTCTCAAAAGCCACCTTTTCAGATATAAGTTAGGTATTAGTGAAGAGCTGATATAGGATGTGTCTAGTTCGTCAATTTGTTTTTTAAGTTCATTATCTTTTAAAATGTTTTGTATTATATAATTTGAGGCGGATATCATTTTAGTTCTTACTAAGGAGGGTATTTCGTAGTAGTCATCGTCTGATTCTCTGTGGGTTTTAAAGGTGATTCGATAAACCATTAGGTCTTGTATTGTGTTTCGTATCCCTAAGAATTTCTCCTCGAATTCGGAGTTATAGCTCCAGATGGTGTATTTTTTCAATCTATACCATAATATAGTGTTTCGGAGAAACCTTCTAAATTTTTCAGAATCATCGGGATCTGGCAGGAAATAGATTATTATTTTTCGTTTTTTGCAATCGAAAAAGCCTCCACAAATAATAATATCGATCTCAGGATCTAATCCTGTAGTCTCTAAGTCTATGATTAGTTGCTTATCAGATGGTAATGGCGGCAATAATTCCTTATCAATGTAGTAAACGTATTTCTGGAAACTCATTAGACTACCCTATTTTCAATTGGCGGGAATATTAGATATTTAGCTATCTCTTAGTTTTTGCACCTTAAGAAAAAGTGATAGTAGGGAATAATAAAAATATTGTTTATATTTATTAATGTGTTATCGTTTTTTATTTTAGGTGATAACATGGGCGGTACTAACATATTGTTTAAGAATATGAAAGGATTTTATAGTGTATATCAATGTCCTAATTGTTTAAAGGTGGTCTTTCTGAAAGTGGAGCGCTTACACTAAAACTAACGAAAAAAGAAAAAGAAAAAAATTTAGATTTTTTCCCAACCAATACGCCATCTCGATGGATGTTCAGTCATCCACTTTGCCACCTTGTCGATTGCCTCCTCGA
>Ga0180301_10001475_pt1 | contig 18609 bp, 19 predicted proteins | sample GuaBasSediGuay16_FD_121797 | JGI IMG/M metagenome (GOLD analysis project Ga0180301, IMG submission 121797) | Subseafloor sediment microbial communities from Guaymas Basin, Gulf of California, Mexico - Guay16, Core 4569-2, 12-15 cm | ecosystem: Environmental > Aquatic > Marine > Hydrothermal... | reverse complement strand
TTAGCCACGGTGATCGTGTCTCCCCGACTTTCATCATAACCTGTGGCGGCCTTGATTATGGAGGTAAGCTTTTCCATCTCTTCCTCGCTTCGGGGAATATATTCCCTCTTTCCATCCTTGGTGGTTCTATAAGTTCCATCAATCATTACCGCTATGGATAGCTTTTCTATATTTCCCGCCTCCCTTATGAGATGCTCAACTGTCTTGTTCAAGGCGTATTGAACGCTGCTTTTTTCCCTTCTTTCCTCCTGGGGAGCTGTGCTATTGGAAATGGATTCATTTCCTATATTTGAGCTTACCCCGGGAACTCCTGCGATGAGAGAGGCCATGCCTCGTCTCAGTTCCTCATCTCTGGTCTCACTTTGGACCACCTTTCCCTTTGGACTATATCTTTCCTCAGTTCGCTGTATATGGTCGAAGTTAAGCTCAGCATTTATTCTGGCCACGACCTTGTTTGGTCCCAGCACAGAAGTTAACAAGGAGCTAATCTTGTCAGTAAGGTATTGTTCCACACTCCTTTTCAGTTCTAATTGAGAGGAGGTAAGGTATGAACTATCCTTTCCGCCAAAGAGCATGTTACCTTTCTCATCTATGATGGAGACATTTTCAGGCTCTAAGCCTTCCACACTGCTGGCAACTAGATAGGCAATGCCGTAGATCTGGTTCTTGTTTAAACGAACGCCTGGTCTGAGCTTCAGGACTACAGCTGCCGTAGGGGGTTTTTCTTCTTCGATAAAGGGAGTTGGTTCAGGGATCGTCAAGTGCACCCGTGCCTGCAGGACCTCACTTAAGCCCTGAATGGTGCGAGAGAGTTCTCCCTGAAGGGCTCGCTGATAATTTATCTTTTCCATAAAACTGCTCATCCCCAGGTTTGTCTTGTCAAATATCTCAAATCCCACCTCCCCTCCCTTAGGAATACCTTCCATAGCTAAATCTATTCGGGTCTCGTATACTTGGGAGGAGGGAATGAGAATCGTCCTTCCCTGCTGCTCCAGGCGATAGGGGATTTTCTTTTCCCTTAGCTTATTTATCACATTTCCCGCATCCTCAGAGGTGAGGTTGGAGTACAGGATACCATATTCAGGTTGCTTGACATAGCTTACCAGAAGAAGAAGGCTGATCAGAAAACCTATCATTACTGCCAGTATGGTCAGCTTTTGAGAGACTTCCAGTTTTTTCCAGATGGATGAGATCTGTTCGATTAGCTGTCTTAGAAAATCCATATCTTTTCCTTAGATTAAACCCTTCACTCTTTTTATATCTTAGCGTACACTACATTTGCATGCGCATAATTTCTTGATAGGCCTGTATCAACTTGTTCCTTATCTCCATCATCAGTCGAAATGTCAGATCTGCCTTCTCCACGGCAATCATCACCTGATGGATGCTTTCCGCCTCACCACTGACCAGCTTCTGAATTGCTTCATCTGCTTTGTTCTGCAGGTCATTTACCTGATTTATTAAATTTCCCAGTATCTTTGAAAATGTGCTATTCTTTCCCTCGGCTGAGCGTATCTGTTTGAATCCCTGAATTAGCTTCTCAAGAGAGCGATCAATCGGTCCAATGGGATTGTCCTTCATATTAATATCTCCTCCCTATTTCTAACGCCTTAAGGGCCATATTTTGAGCGGCCTTAAGGGCGGATACGTTTGCCTCGTAAGAGCGGGTAGCTGAAATCATATCTATCATCTCAAGGATGACGTTGACGTTGGGCATCTTCACATAACCCTGAGGGTCGGCATCGGGATGAGATGGATCATAAATCACCTTAAACGGAGAAGGGTCGGGGAAAATTCCCAGCACCTTTACTCCCTCTCCTTTACCTGCGCTTTCCAGGACAGCTCCGAAGATAACCTCCTTTCTTCGATAGGGACCTCCTTCTGGAGTGTGCGTGGTCTGTGCGTTGGCGATGTTGCTGGCGATTACGTTCATTCGAATCCTTTGAGCGCTCAGTCCTGAGGCGCTAATTTCCATTGCCGAAAATAGGGAGGATAGGCTCATTTTTTGCCTCCTGTATTTTATCTTATTTTCCCTGTATAGCGGCTCTTAGTATTCCCAGTTTGACGGTGAGAAGTTGAGCGTAAATATTATATCTTAAGGTGTTCTCCGATAACCTCACCATCTCCTTTTCTATGTCCACGTTGTTGAGGTCCTCACGCAGACTCGATTCCTCATCCCTTACCAGCTCGGGTCTTATCTTCTGGAGCTCTGATGGCAAGAGACTCTCTTTTAAGGCTCTTTTTAGCTTTTCCTCGAAGATGACCCTCGATGCCTTAAATCCAGGAGTGTCCACATTGGCGATATTGTTAGCGATGACCTTATGGCGTAATGCACAGACGTCCAAAGCCTTTTCCAGCAAGAGAAGCGTCAGGTCATCATTTATCCATCCCATTTTTTTCCTCCCTTTTTCCAGTGGCAAAATTTGTGCCAGCTCACATGCCATATTTTTTTAACTTGTTGCGCACGGTCCTCACGCTTATTCCCAATATTTTTGCCGCCTCAGTTCGATTTCCCCCTGTCCTTTGCAAGGTATGGAGTATCAGTCTTTTTTCCATTTCCTCTAAGGTAATTTCTTCCGGAAAGGATAAACCCATCTTCTGAACAGGCGAACTCAGGGAAATATTTTCAGGAAAAATTGTCTCTCCTTCGCTCATCACCACAGCTCTTTCGATCACATTTTCCAGCTCCCTCACGTTTCCCGGCCACTCATATTGCATCATCATATCAAGGCACTTTTTGGACAGGGATTTTATCCTCAGGCCGTTCTGGCGGCTGTATTTTTCTAAGAAATGCTGAACTAACAAAGGTATGTCTTCTTTTCTTTCTCGCAAAGGGGGTAGGTAAATAGGCAGCACATTTAACCTGTAGTAAAGGTCCTCTCTGAACTTTCCCTCCCTTATCGCCTGTTTCAGATCCTTATTGGTGGTGGCGATTACTCTCACATCCACCTTAATGGTCTTGCTTCCTCCTACCCTTTCGAACTCCTGTTCCTGCAGGACTCTGAGCAGTTTTGCCTGGAAAGCAGGGCTGGTCTCACTTATCTCGTCCAATAAGAGGGTGCCCCTGTCGGCGAGCTCAAACCTTCCCTCTCTTTTGCTGACTGCACCGGTGAAGGCTCCTCTCTCATGTCCAAATAGCTCGCTTTCTAAAAGGTCCTCGGGTAGTGCGGCGCAGTTTACCTTTACAAAGGGTTTGTCTTTGCGAGGACTGCGATAATGGATAGCTCTGGCCACCAGTTCCTTACCGGTTCCGCTTTCCCCTTGAATTAACACTGTGGCGTTGGTTGGAGCTACTCGATCTATCATCTCATAAACTCTTCTCATCTGAGGGCTTCTGCCTATTAGCTGTTCGAAGTTGTACCTCTGGCTTACCTCTGAGCGGAGGTATCTGTTTTCGTTCAAAAGATTTTTGTGCTGAGAGGCCTTTTGTATGGCGAGCTTGATTTGTTCCGGAGAAAGAGGCTTGGTAATGTAATCACAGGCTCCATTTTTCATAGCTTCCACCGCGTTCTCTATGGTTCCATAAGCGGTTATCACCACCACCAGGGTGGAAGGCGATCTCTTCTTGACCTCTTTTAGGAGCTCAATTCCGTTCATCTTTGGCATTCTGACGTCGGTTATCACCAGGTCGATCCCACCTCTTTCTACTTCTTTTAAGGCGGAAAGGCCATCTTCGGTGGTGAGAACTTCGTAATCCTCGGCCTCCAGGACCTCCTTCAAAAAATTCCTTACCAGAGGCTCATCGTCCACTACCAGGATTTTCTCTATGGCCATCTTAACCCTCTAATCCGAGCTGTTTAAGGGTAAGCGAACGGTGAACACACTTCCTTTATTTAAGCTGCTTTCGACCTTTATATCTCCCCCATGGCTTTGAACAATCCGCTGAGTAATGGCCAGTCCCAGACCTGTCCCCTCAGGTTTGGTGGTGTAGAAGGGAGAAAATATTTTTTTCTTCTCCTCCTCGGAGATGCCGCATCCTGTATCGGAGAACCTTATGTAAATGTTTCCCCTGGACCTGTTGACCAGGTAATCACCCCTCCACTCCCTGAGGAACTTATAAGGGGTAGGATAGGGATGAATTTCCTTCTTGATGGAGATGGTTATCCTTCCTTCTTTTGATATGGACTGGACAGCGTTCAACATCAGATTCAGAAAACACTGTTTGAGGAGATTCGGATCTGCCTTCATCCTCGTTGGCTCCGGAGGGAAATGCTTGTAAATCTGGATATCGAGCTTTTCCTTTTGAATTCTCTGGTAGACGAAGGGTAGGACGGCCTCAATGAGCTCTTCTATCTTCACTTCCCGAAAGTTGGGCCTTAGGGGACGAGCAAAGTTCAAAAGGTTTGTGATGATGTTGTTCAAGGTTCTGGTGCCCTTTACGATGTTCTCGACCCATTCTCTTTTCTTTTTCTCTTTTATGGCATTCCGCAAGAGGAGGGCAAAGCCCTCAATTCCACTTAAGGGATTTCTGATCTCATGGGCTACGCTTGCCGCCATCTCCCCCAATATTGCCAGCCTGTTTTTGCGCTGGATTTCCTCTTCTAACTGTCTTATGGGAGATATATCCCGAAAGACCATCAACGCTCCCTCTATCTTTCCCTTTTTGTCCTTGATCAGGTTAGTGGTCACCTCAAGGGGGATGACCTTATCCTTACCTATGTACAGCTCTTTTTTCCCCATCAGGGGTCTGCCTTCCTTCAAAGTCTTTTTTAGGATGGAGACGAAGGAGTCGTTATTTTCTCCCAGAACTTTTGAAAGAGGCCTTTGCAGGATTTTTTCAGCCTTTAAGTTGGTGAGGGCTTCTGCGGATTGATTGAAGAGGTTTATCCTTTCATCTTCGTCAACGGCGATAAGTCCATCCATCATACTGTTGAGGATGTTGTTAAGGTAGCTTCTGGTTTTATCTAACTCCTCTACCTTCCTGGAGAGTTTCTCATTAGCCTCGGCTAATTTTCGGTTTAAGGTGGCAACTTGCCCTTTGAGGTCCTGATAGCTTTCCTTCAGCTTCTGCGTAGCCCGGGTAAAGGCGTTGAAGGCCGTCACCAGAAGGTCTATCTCTTCATCCTTCTTTTCTACTATAAGTTTTTCCTTCATCTTCATCCTTTCTGGTTCATAAAGCGAGATCTTTCTTCATCTCCTCTTTTATAAGCCATCTTGAGGGTTTTTCCGGTTTGGATATTTTTCAGCTCTATGGCAGTCGTGCTCAGGTGATTTTTGAGGAGAAGCTCATTTTTTTTCTCCCGGGATAACACTTCTTCTAACAGGGAGGCTATTTTTCTCATCAGGATTGATATCTCCTCCTTTAAGGCAAACTCATCCTTACAGTTTTTCCATTTTTCCTTGAAGGGAACAAGGCTCTTTTCTATCTTTTCTATCTTCTCCATCATCTTTGCCTTCTGGCAAATAAGCTGAGACAGTTTTTTCAGGTCCTTTGATTGAATGCTTCTTTCTTGCTCCCTGGTGATCTTAAACATGGATTCATAAATTTCCAGCTCTTTCTCATATGCTTTTTTGATATCGATCTCGTTCATCTTTTCTCCTGTTTTCTGTGGCAAAGGGGCAAGCCTAAAGGTCTGTTCCACCGCTCGTGGCCAGCTCGCTCAGTGTTCTGGCCATGTCCGCCCAGAAGGTGTCGGGAAAGTCCTTATTTAGTCTTTGGTAAAACTGTTTTGCCTTTTGCCGATCTTTCAGACGGCGGTAGCAGTTTCCTATCTGATAAAGCCCCCAGCTTACCTTCTCATCGCTTTCGGCCTCTTTTAATGCCTCTTGGTAAAAGGAAGAGGCCTGTCTGTATTTTCCGAGGGAATAATAAAGATCTGCAAGGTGAAAGAGCGAGTTTTCTCTTATCTTACGTGAGGAGCTGTCCTTAAGACCTATTATCTTTTTGTATGTCTTTATGGCAGAGGAAACATCTCCTAAGCTCTCCTTTATCCTTGCCATCTTGTAGAGGATAGAGATTCTCTGAGCTATCTTGAGCTTTTTCTCATTTATCCTCTCGTATATCTTGAGGGCTTTCTTTTCCTCTCCAACGGCGCAGAGGATATCCCCTATTCGCTCGCAGTCTCCGGATGAAGGACTATATTTTGAAAGCTCGCTCAAAAGTTCAAGGAGAAACTTTCTGGCGGAAGCAATATCTCCTTTCTTCAGATGACAGTCGGCTATTTTCAGTTCAATGCTTAACCTTTCCTCATTGTAGGAGGAAGGAAGTGCCTGAAAGAGTGCTTCTTTTGCCTTATCCCAGAGTCCTAACCTTAGATATCCTTCTCCTAAGAGATGATAGGCTTTCCTGATTCGGTCTTCTTTTATAAAAGGAGTTCCAATTGCCTTTTGAAGGGCTTTAATTCCCTCTAAGTAGAGGTTTTGTTTGAACAGACATTCACTTAAGGTCATATAGACTGAGAAGATGTTCTCAGAGGTAGGAAAATAGTCTGCGAACTCTTCAAGGGTCAGGACTGTGTTTTCATAATCACCCTTGTCCTGGTAAGTTTGGGCTAATTTCAGGTAGATCTCCTCTGCATCCCTGACATAGGGGAAATCTTTTAAGATGCTTTCGTACGCTCTTATTGCTCCGTCGAGGTCTTTTTGTATAAGACATATCTGCGCAATCCTTTCCCGAGCTCGAACTGTAAGGGTAGGGCTGTCCGGATACATCCTCTGTATCTCTTGAAAGACTTGGATTGCCTTCTCGTATTCTTTCTTTTTTTCCAGATTTTCACCTATGAGAAAGAGTGCCTCATCCCTCAGGTCGCTCTCGGGAAAACTTTCCACCAGAAGGGAAAGAAGAGGCAGGGCTTTATCTATATCATTTCGGGACAGATAACATCGGGAAAGGTTAAACAGAGCCCTGTCCTCCTCTTCAGACTGAGGATATTTTTGAAGGAGGGAGGTATAATAGATGATGGCTTCTGAATAATGCTTCTCTTGCAGGTAAATGTCTCCTATCCTCAGATAAGCTTGAGGAGCCTGTCGAGATTGAGGATACATCTTTATAATCTTTTGATATGCTGCGATGGCCGCCTTAATATCCTTTTTCTTCAGATGTTCCCCCAAAGCAAAATAAGCTTTAGGTACTATTCTGTGCCCGGGAAATTCTCGGATGAGTTCTCTTAGCATTTGGGACGCCCTGTCCTGGTTTTCTGCCTTTTCATAGCAAAGCGCCAGGCCATATTTGACTTCGGGAAGATACCTTGATTTGGGATATTGGCGGATGAACGTCTCATAATAACATATGGCCTGGGGAAGAGAGCCGAGCTTCCTGTAACAGTTGCCCAGCTGATAATGTGCCCACTCTTTTTCTTGTGCACTCCAGGATGGGTTTTCTAAGACGTCCTTGTACATAATCCTTGCCTGTCCATAGGCACCATTCTCATAGAAAAGGTCCGCCTGCTCCAGGTAGCTTACCTTTCCCTTTTCAGAGGGGATAAAGTGCATCTTTACTGTCAGAAGGGCAAGTATACTGGCCAGCGCTAAAAGTCCTGCCCTTGCCATCCTCCTCAAATACGCTCTCCTTTTGAGAGGTGCGATGAGTTGCTTTAATTTTCGCAATATCTGAAATTCCTTGATCATTCTTCAGCTACCGGATATCTTTCCGTTTTTATACTCGCAGGCAATATTTATCCTGTTCCCACAGGAACAGATCACCTCTATCACTCTTATTATCTCTCCTTCCCGGTGGAGGTTAATCCTTACCGCAGATTCCGTCTCCTTAGGTTTGATCAAGACGGGCTCATCTTCTAAGCGAATTTTTTCCTTTTTTATCACGGTGCCTTCAAAGTTGAGGATATCTTTCCCCTTGTTTTTTCTCATTTTTTATCCCATTCCGGTGTACTTTAATTGCCGATTTGACCACCCTCTTCATCTGATTTATGTCAAATGGTTTGGTAAAGAAATAAAAGATGCCTTCGGCACGAGCTTTTCTTTCGACATCGAGGCAGCTGTTGCCGGTGATGACTATGATGGGAAGATGAGGATTTATCCTCTCTATAAGGGAAATTGTCTCAAATCCGTCCATTCCCGCCATGTATATGTCGAGGATGAGGACATCGATGGATTCCTGGAGAATTTTTCTAATCGCCTCCGTCCCGCTTTCCACCGCTTGTATCTTATAGCCCTCTTTCTGGAGGACATTTCGCAGATGATCCCGGAAAAATTTGTCGTCGTCGGCGACTAATATGGAGTAAATTTTTCCCCTCCTTTGCATTTTATCTACCTTTTACCTTCTATATTTCGTCCCTCAAGGCGAGGCTCATCTTAGTAATAAGCAAATTATATGCCAACCTTGAAATTTGGAAAAACTTATCTGGCAAGGTTTTTATCTATTTCCCTTTGCCATCCTTTATCTTTCTACAAAAAAAGAGGGTAGTGTTATATTTTTTCTTACAATGGAGAAGATATTTTGACGAAAATCATGGACGGGAAACCGGAAAGCTTGAGAGCTTAAATTACAGTAAAACTTCGGAATCAGGTTAATTACCTGGATATCGTAGTTTTTGATAAAAATGAGTGTTAGCTTATAGATTACACCTGTTTTTCTTTCATTACATTATACGGTTATGAACGGAAAGTCGGTGCTACATTTATTTTTCTTCAACGAGGGTTAGTTTCTGTAATCTTGGGCCTTGATGCTGTACTTCTTCATCATCTGGTGAAGGTAAGGCCGGCTTAGCCTGGCCAGTTTTGAGGCCCGGGAGACGTTACCCTTGTTCTTGTAAAGCAGGTCTTGAAGGTATTTTCTCTCAAATGCCTCAATGGCCCTTTTTCTGGCCTCCCGGAAGGGTAGGTTCTCGAAAAAAGATTGCGGGAAGGAGGATTTTTTTAATTTTCGAATGTACTCGGGCAGGTGTTCGGGGATTATCTTTTTCGAATTTCCACATAAGACAGCTGCTCTCAATATGACGTTCTTAAGTTCACGCACGTTACCCGGCCACTCATATTTTAAGAGGCACTCAACGGCTTTGGGCGATATCTTTACGTTTGAATACTGACCGCTCCTTTGTAAGAAATATCTGATGAGCAAAGGGATGTCCTCTTTTCGCTCTCTTAAGGGAGGCACGAATATGGGAAGAACGTTCAAGCGATAATAAAGATCCTCACGAAATTTTCCCTCTTCAACACACTTCTTCAGATTCCTATTGGTGGAGGCGATGATCCTGACATTTACCTTTATGGGTTTTGTACCTCCTACCCGTATAAATTCCCTGTTTTCCACAACCCGCAGTAGCTTTGCCTGTAGTTCAAGACTGGTCTCAGATATCTCATCCAGGAAAAGGGTGCCTGCCTCAGCGGCGGAGAACAGGCCCTGTTTGGTGCTGGTAGCTCCGGTAAAGGCCCCTTTTTCATAGCCGAAAAGCTCACTTTCCAATAGAGAATCAGAAAGGGCGGCGCAATTTATGCAAAGAAAGGTTTTATTTTTTCTCCAGCTCAGGTTGTGGATGATTGAGGCGATTAGCTCTTTGCCCGTACCCGTCTCCCCCTGGATTAAGACGGTAAGGTCGGTCTTGGCTATCTTTCGTATGATGGCGAACACCTTCCTCATCTCGTCGCTTTTGCCGATAATGAACCTGTCAAATTTTCCCCTTATCTCCAATGCAGATTTTTGTCCTTCGTCAAATGCCTCACCTTTCTGGAGCGCCTTTCTCACCAGTATCTTCAGCTCATCTTTCAGAAATGGCTTCTTGAGGTAATCATAGACTCCCTCTTTTATCAGCTCCAGGGTAAGCTGAACATTAGCGAAATCGGTGAGAAAGATCACCCTTGTCCTCAAGCTTATCCTTCTTACTCGCCTGAGAAACTCTACTGGCCCCATATCCGGCATCTCAATCTCAGAAATGATCACCTCAAATTCCTTCCCCTTTAGCTTCTGTAGTGCCTTATGTGCACTTTGAGCTGTGCTGAAAAGATAGCCTTCCTCCCTCAGCGACTCATTTATGAGGTTTAATGTGTCTGTCTCACCATCGACGACTAAAATGTTTGGTCCTTCCGCCATAGCTAATCCTTCTTTGCGAATTTCAAACATAAAAAGCCAGACACATCTTTTGTGTCTGGCTTTAATTGTCCTTAACTATGGGTATTCTCTCGTGGATAACTTCGGCAATCCAGCCACCTCCCCGGGCCTGTGATTTTGCGTCCTATTCTTACGAATAGTTTGCCCTTTCGGTTACCCACTTCTAATGAACATTTTAAAAATATCATAAAAAATGTCAACCGCTATCAAGTTGACATAATCTGAAGGTTTTGCTATAGTTTAAGAGGAGAAAAAACTTAAGCAAAGGATTAGAAGATGAAGAATGCTTATTGTGCTACAGGGAGAAGAAAGGAAGCCACAGCTACCGTGTGGCTGAAGGCGGGAAGTGGCAAGATTAGGATTAACAGGAGGGATGTAAAGGACTATTTTCGGCGCAAGGTTTACGAGGCCATGATAATGGAGCCTTTGAGGCAAGCAAACCTGTTGGGAAGGTTCGATGTGGAGGCGAAGGTTAGAGGAGGAGGAATGACCGGTCAGGCAGGAGCTATTCAGCTTGGCCTTGCGCGAGCCATCCTGAAGGTCAATCCTGATTTCAGGAAGACATTAAAGAAGGCGGGTCTTTTAACCCGAGACCCCAGGATGAAGGAGAGGAAAAAGCCTGGACTGAGGGGAGCAAGGGCAAGACCTCAGTCTCCCAAAAGATAACCACATAAGTGTTTGGTGGTTCAATATTAGAGATAACACACTCTTTTAAATTCAGACCAGATTAGATGAGATTAGACGAGATAAGCCAGGGTGAGGGGATATGGTGTTTTTAAAAAAACCGGGCTTATCGTCCGGTTTTTTTATTGGGAGGTAGAAAAATTGTACTGCCCCAAAGAGAGAGAATTTAAGGAACTGTCAAGGAAAGCCAATCTTATCCCTGTTTATAGGGAGGTTTTCGCCGACACGGAGACGCCTGTCTCTGCCTTCAAGAAATTAGGAGAGGGAGGAAAGTTTTCCTATCTTCTGGAAAGTGTAGAGAAAGGAGAAATATTGGGAAGATACTCTTTTTTAGGCATCAGCCCCTTCCTTATCCTCAAGAGCAAGAAAGACAGGGTTCAGATAATCAGAAAGGGTAAAGTTGAAGAGCTCCTGGTACAGGATCCCTTAAAATTTTTGAAGAAGGTGATGGAAAAATTTGTAGTGGTAAACCTCTCTGGGCTTCCCCGGTTTTCCGGAGGAGCAGTGGGTTATCTTGGCTACGATGTAGTGAGGTTCTGGGAGAAAATTCCCCAGGAAAATGAGGATGACCTGAATCTACCTGATTTTTTCTTTATTTTTAGCGATACCTTGCTTGTCTTCGATCATATAGAGCATAAAATGAAGATTATTTCCTATGCCTTTTTAGATGAAAAAAAATCAGCTCAGGCAGCTTATAAAGAAGCCAAAGATAGGATAGATGGGATAGTTACCAGGCTCAAGAGAACTTCCCCTTCATATCCATCATCTGAAAATCGCCGAAGGAAGGTAGGAGGAAGTAGCTTTCAATCTAACTTTACTCCTCAAGATTTTATGAAGAGGGTGGAAAAAGCCAAGGAATATATTAGAAAGGGAGATATCTTTCAAGTGGTCTTATCCCAGAGATTTAGAAGAAAGGTTAATGTTTCTTCCTTTAATATCTATCGTGCCCTAAGGTCCCTTAATCCCTCTCCCTATATGTATTACCTAAGATGTGGAGATTTTGAGATCATAGGTTCCTCGCCAGAGATTTTAGTGAGAAAAGAAGGGGAGAGGGTGATCTTGCGACCCATTGCTGGAACAAGGCCACGGGGGAAAAGTGAGAAGGAGGATAGAGCTTTAGTTAAGGAGTTATTAGATGATCCTAAGGAAAGGGCGGAGCATATAATGCTGGTGGATTTGGGGCGAAATGATTTAGGAAGGGTCTGTGAATATGGAACAGTCAGGACCACGGAGCTACTTTATGTGGAGAAATATTCCCATGTAATGCATCTTGTCTCCAACATCGAGGGGAAGTTAAAAAGGGGAATGGATCAATATGACCTTTTAAGAGCTTGTTTTCCTGCGGGAACCGTCTCCGGAGCTCCCAAGGTAAGAGCTATGCAGATCATCGAGGAACTTGAAAACCGCCTTAGAGGTCCTTATGCTGGAGCTTTGGGATATTTTAGCTTTTCGGGAAATATGGACACCTGCATCATCATCCGCACCATAATCGTTAAGGGAGGATTTGCTTACGTTCAAGCCGGAGCGGGAATTGTCGCTGACTCCTGTCCTAAAAGAGAATATCAGGAGACGCTGAACAAGGCTCGTGCTCTTTTTAAGGCAATTGAGATTGCCGAGGAGGGTATAGAGTGATTCTCGTCATCGACAATTACGATTCTTTTGTCTACAATCTGGTCCAGTACTTAGGTAAACTGGGAAAGAAAGTAGAGGTTTATCGCAATGATGAGATCGGTCTTAAGGAAATAGAGAAAAAAGCTCCAGAGGCAATTGTTATTTCTCCTGGTCCAGGAAGACCGAAAGATGCTGGAATCTCCAAGGAGGTAATAGAACACTTTGCTCCCTATATTCCTATTCTGGGGGTCTGCTTAGGACATCAATGCATAGGAGAAGTTTTCGGGGCGAAGGTGGTGTTAGCAAAAAATCTTATGCACGGCAAAACTTCCCTTATTTATCATAATGAAGAGGAGATCTACCAGGGTATTGAAAATCCCTTCGTAGCTACTCGCTATCATTCCCTGATCATCAAAAACGACAGCCTGCCCGATTGTTTGGTAAAGACTGCCTGGACAGAGGAAGATGAAATTATGGGAATCAGACATAAAGAATATCCTGTTTTCGGAATGCAGTTTCATCCTGAGTCCATCTTAACCAGGGTAGGTGAGAAGCTGTTGAGGAATTTTATTAAGCTGGAGGAATGTATTCATCTTAAAATCTGGAGAATGCCCCGTCGGTAGTTTTGTTGCTTTCCGCCCACAAAGCGGGTGGGCAAAAGAGATAAGAGGAGAAGAGAAATGATCAGAAAGATGATAGCTAAGGTAACAGAGGGAGAAAACTTAACCGAGGAGGAGACGAGAAAGGTAATAAGTGAGATTATGGAAGGAAAGGCTACCTCTGCTCAGATCGCTTCCTTTCTGACCGCTCTGCGTATGAAGGGGGAGACGGTGGAAGAGATTACCGGCTGCGCCAAAGAAATGCTTAACAGGGCTTCTTCTTTCGACCTGAGCGAGGACGTCTTGGTGGACACCTGTGGTACAGGTGGAGATGGAAGTAACACCTTTAACATTTCTACTGCTGTTGCTTTTGTAGTAGCCGGGGTAGGCTTGGTAGTGGCCAAGCATGGCAACAGAGCTCTTTCGAGCCGGTGTGGAAGTGCTGATGTCCTCGAGGTCTTGGGTGTAAAACTGGACATTTCCTTAGAAAAGCTAAAGGAATGTCTGAAAAGAATAGGGATAGGGTTTCTTTTTGCTCCCCTATATCATCGGGCGATGAAATATGCCCTTGGCCCTCGGCAAGAGATAGGGATTAGAACCATCTTCAATATTTTAGGTCCTCTTACCAATCCTTTAAGGGCGAATGTGCGTCTTTTGGGAGTTTACCATCCTTCCCTAACCGAGCCCTTGGCCAGGGTGCTGAAAAACTTAGGAGTAAAAGGGGCCTTTGTTGTTCATGGAGAAGATGGGTTGGATGAGATTAGCCTTTCAGCAAGAACCAGAATAACCCAGCTAAAGGAAGGAAGAATAAAAACTTATTATATTAAACCAGAAGATCTTGGAATGAGAAGAGTCTCTCAGGAAGCGATAAGAGGAGGGGACGGGAAAGAAAATGCTCGTATTCTCAGAAGTATTTTAGAGGGAGAAGAAAAGGGAGCGAAGAGGGAGATCGTCCTTCTAAACTCTGCCGCTTGTCTGGTAGCAGCAGATATGGCTAAGGATTTGAAAGAGGGGATTGAGATGGCAAGGGAGTCCATTGATTCAGGAAGAGCTAAGGAAAAACTGGAAATGTTAATCGCTCTTACAAATGCTTAAGGAGACAAAAATGTTAGAAAAGATAGTAAATAATAAACTGAAGGAAGTGGAAGAGCGAAAAAAGAAGTTACCCCTGGAAGTTTTAAAAGAGAAGGTATCTATATCTGATCTTTCCTCCAGAGATTTTAAAAAAAACATATCCTCTACGGGCAAGATCAACGTTATTGCCGAGATAAAGAGAGCTTCCCCTTCAGCAGGGATTATTTTAAAGAATCTTGATTGTTCCTCCTTAGCTAAGATCTATCAAGACAACGGAGCTTCGGCTATATCTGTGTTAATGGACGAGAAGTTTTTTGGAGGAAGTCCGTCGGACTTAGTTAAGGTCAGAAAAGCGAGTTTTCTTCCCATTTTAGCTAAGGAATTTATCCTGGATGAGTATCAGATTTACGAGGCAAAGCTTTTGGGAGCAGATGCTATTCTTTTAATTGCCTCTATTTTGAGCAAGAAGAAGCTGGAAAAGTTTTTAGATCTGGCTTCAAGGTTAAATTTAGATTGTATAGTGGAAATTCATAAAGAAGAAGAACTGGACAAAGTGAGGGATCTTCCCTTTGATATTATCGGAATCAACAATCGGGACCTGGAGACATTTGAAGTGGATTTGAAAACTACCTTTGATCTAATCGAAAAGATAAGCCCTGATAAATTGGTGGTGAGTGAAAGCGGAATTAGAAAAAAGGAGGACATTCACAGGTTAAGAGAAAAAGGAGTAGGTGCCTTTTTAATAGGAGAAAGTCTTTTAAAGAGCAAAGATATAGGAAGGAAGTTAAGGGAATTTTTGAGATGATCAGGATTAAGGTTTGCGGAATAACCAACGAAAGGGATGCTTTATGGGCAGCAGGGTTAGGTGTGGATGCTCTGGGCTTCATCTTCGCGGAAAGTCCTCGAAGGGTGCATCCTGAGGTAGTCAAAAAAATAGTTTCGCTTCTTCCCCCTTTTGTTAGTAGAGTAGGTGTTTTTGTCAACGAGGATGAGGAAAAAGTGATGAAGATAGCTCGAACTTGTTCTCTGACAAGCCTGCAATTTCATGGAGAGGAGCCTCCCTCTTATTGCGAGAAATTCAAAGGATGGAAAGTTATCAAGTCCTTCCGGGTCAAAGATGAGAGGATACTTAAGGAAATTCTTTCCTATAAGGTGGATGCTTACCTGCTGGATACATATTCTGCTGATAAGAGAGGAGGAACGGGAAAAACCTTTAACTGGGAAATCGCCAAAAAGGTAAACAGCTTAGGTGTTCCTGTTATTCTCTCTGGAGGTTTAAATCCTGAAAATGTCGTCCAGGCAATAGTTAAGGTTAAGCCCTATGCTGTGGATGTAAACAGCGGGGTAGAGAAGGAAAAGGGGGAAAAGGATTACCAGAAACTAAAAGATTTTGTAAGGAAGGTGAGGAATTTTTATTTTACGCATGAGTTTGACATAAGGTAAAATTATAGTATACTTATAAGACGAAAGGCAACATTTGGACAGAGGGAAGAGGGTGGACCAGGTAGTTTTGGCTGATTTTGTGGTGATTAAGGCGCTGGAAGATGGAGTGACCATCATAGGTTTAACCCGTGGCGAGGAGACGACCATTCATCATACAGAAAAGTTAGACAAGGGTGAGGTCTTAATTTGTCAGTTTACTGAGCATACCTCAGCCATAAAGATAAGGGGCAAGGCTGAGATTTTCTCAAAGTATGGGAAAGTAGAGTCTGAATAATTAGACGTAATAGGTGGAGGGGTGTCCGAACTGGCAAGGAGCCGGTCTTGAAAACCGGTGAAGGGCGAAAGCCTGTCTGGGTTCGAGTCCCAGTCCCTCCGCCATTCAAAAGCTGATTTTAGCTGAAGTTAATCCTTAGGGAGAAAAGTGTATGCCTGCATCTGCTACAAATATAAAGTTTACTTATCAAGATTACCTTCTTTTGCCCGAGGATAAGCGCTATGAGTTAATCGAAGGGGAGCTTTTTATGGTACCCGCGCCGGCTCCTTATCATCAGGAGGTATCTAAGAATTTATTTTTAGCACTGAACAGCTATATAGAAAGTAAAAAATTGGGTAAGGTATACTATGCTCCTTTAGATGTTGTTCTATCCGATAAAGATGTGGTTCAGCCAGATATTTTATTCATCTCCAGGCAAAGGTTGTCTATCATTACTAAAAAGAACATACGGGGAGCACCAGATTTGATAATAGAAATCACCTCCTCCACGACGAGGAAGAGAGATGGTGTTTTAAAGAGAAAACTTTATGCTAAATTTGGTGTGAAAGAATACTGGCTGGTAGATATAGAAAAAGGGGAGGTTGAAGTGCTTTCCCTTGGAGAAAAAGGTTTTGAAAGAGTGGGGCTTTATAACCGAGATGAAACTCTTTCTTCCCCTTTGCTTGAGAATCTAAGGATAGCTCTTAGCGAGATATTTTGAAACATCAATTTTCAAGGTTTTTGCGCAAAATAAGCAAAGCTGCTTAGTGTGGGGAGAGGTGGCTGAGTTGGTCGAAAGCGCCCGCCTGCTAAGCGGTTAAGCGCCCTAAAAGGTGCTTCGAGGGTTCGAATCCCTCCCTCTCCGCCATAAAAATAAGTATAAATTTGCATAAATAGAAGTTGTCGGGGATGTAGCTCAGCTGGGAGAGCGCTTGCCTCGCATGCAAGAGGTCGGGGGTTCGAATCCCCCCATCTCCACTCTCGGAATTTCAATAAATTTTCATAAGTTTTCGTAGCTTGTGAGAAGCATTCTAATGATAAATAATTCCAAACAGCCATACCTGGTCTTAGCCAGAAAATGGCGACCTCAGCTGTTCGAGGAGGTGGTAGGCCAAGGTCATGTGGTGAGGACTTTGAGGAATGCCATCTCGCTGGGTCGAGTAGCTCACGCTTATCTATTTGCCGGACCACGTGGGACAGGAAAGACCAGTACAGCTCGTATTCTGGCCAAGGCCTTAAATTGCGAGAAGGGACCCACTCCCTTCCCATGCAACCAATGTAGCAATTGTAAAGAGATAATTAGAAGCGAGTCCCTGGACGTTCTTGAGATAGACGGCGCCTCTAATCGTGGAATTGATGAGATAAGGAGTCTGCGAGAAAGAGCAAAATTTTTCCCCGTCAAAGCAAGGTTTAAGGTTTATATCATAGATGAAGTGCATATGCTTACTCATCAGGCTTTCAATGCTCTTTTGAAGACTCTGGAAGAGCCTCCTCCTCATGTAGTTTTTATCTTCGCCACCACCGACCCTTACAAGCTTCCCCCTACCATCATCTCCCGTTGTCAACGCTTTGACTTCAGGAGGATATCTACCGCTGACATCCTTTCCCGCTTAGGACAGATAGCACAAAAGGAGAAAATTAGTATAACCCCAGAGGCTCTTTCCTTGATTGCTGAGGCAGCGGAAAATAGCATGCGGGATGCTGAGGTAATCCTGGACCAGGCTGTTTCCTATGCCGGTGGAAGTATAAGCGAAGAGGATGTAGCTGAGATTTTAGGGGTGGTGGAGAAAAAGTATCTGTCGCAGCTAACTGAGAATGTGGCCAGAAGGAATGTATCAGCCAACATAGCTCTTGTTAATGAGCTCCTTGAGAAAGGCAAAAGTCCAGAGTGGCTTATCAAAGGCTGGCAGAGATGGTTCAGAAACTTGGTTTTGATTAAATTAGATAAAGAGAGAAAGAATCTTTCTTTTCTTACTCCGAAGGAACGGAAGGAGATGGAAAGGCAGGCCTCATATTTTAGCCTGAGGGATTTAATCCACTTTATAAATGTACTTTCCCAGGCTGAGAGGAAAGTTACCCTTTCCTCTCAACCGCAGATCCATCTGGAGCTGCTCGCAATTGAGCTGTCCTCTCCTGACTTTGAAGTAGACCGCCTTAACTTAAAGGACCCTGAGATAGCGAGGGTATATCAGAAAATAGTTGATCTGGAAAAAAAATTAGTTGATCAGGTCTCTTCCTGGCCCGAGGAAAAAGAAGAGAAAAAGACAGAAGGAGTCTTTGAGGCTTGGACTGAGAAAAAAGAGGAGGACCGATTCCTTGACGCTTATACGGAGAAAGCAGACCAACAAAGGCCATCGAGGGGGGATACCTTTTCCCTCAAATCTCGCCTTCTTGAAGTACAGAAATTTAATAAAGAAGGGGGAAGAAGCGAAACGTTGAGGGGGGAAGCATCTCCCCTCAAGTGTCGTTTTCTTGAAAGGTGGCCTTTAGTTATAAAAGAAGTTGAGAAGAGAAGTAAAACTCTGGGAGCATTACTAAAAAAAGTGAAGGTTCTCTCCGTGGAGGAAGGAGTACTGACCCTTGGAGTAAAGGGAAAATTTTATGAGGAAACCTTGAAGAAAGAGGAAAATCTCAAGCTGGTAAAGGAAGCGCTACGAAAGTTTTCGCCTTCCGAGCTTACCCTCAATTATACTCTCGTTGACTCTTCTTCAAGACATCAGCTTCATAACATGGTGAGTAAAGCAGTAGATCTATTTGATGGGGAGATAATAGAAGAAAGGATTTAGGCTTTCAGTATCCGATCCTGAGGAGGTTATTTAATGATGAATATGATTAACCTATTAAAACAGTTTCAGAAGCTTCAGGGAGAGATGAAAAAGATTGAGAAGGAGATAACGAGCGAGGAGGTCCTCGGCTCCAGCGGGGGAGGAATGGTGGAGATA
>Ga0180301_10001474_pt1 | contig 18610 bp, 17 predicted proteins | sample GuaBasSediGuay16_FD_121797 | JGI IMG/M metagenome (GOLD analysis project Ga0180301, IMG submission 121797) | Subseafloor sediment microbial communities from Guaymas Basin, Gulf of California, Mexico - Guay16, Core 4569-2, 12-15 cm | ecosystem: Environmental > Aquatic > Marine > Hydrothermal... | reverse complement strand
TAACATAACGGCCTCGATTGCGAACTGCATCATAATCGAGTTGGAGGACGCGCCGCAGGCTTTGCGGATGCCTGTTTCGCGGGTGCGTTCTCGGACGGAAACGAACATAACGTTCATTATTCCTATACCTGCGACGACGAGGCTCACGCCTGCAATCAGCAAAACCACAACCGACGCGGCACCGGTGATTTTACCGAATAGTTCCATCATCATCTCGGACGTGATTATCGAGAAGTTGTTTTTCTCCCACGGTCGTAGTTCCCGGAGTCTGCGGAGCGTGGTAATCGCTTCGTCCTGCGCGTCCTCGAATTTCCCCGGTTCGGCCTCTATATTGATGCTCATCTGCCATCTCATCCATGGCCAGTGTTTAAGCGCAGTGGTAATTGGGACGATTGCGACGTTGTCGGGATTTTCTCCGAGTGCCGCGCCAACCTCTTTAAGTGTGCCGACGATTTTACAGGACATCGGGCCGATAGCTATTTCTTCTCCAATGGGATTGCGGCCCTCGAAAAACTCATTGACAACTTCCTGGCCAACAACGCATACATAGCGCCTCGAGGTAACATCGTTCGGCATTAAAAAACGGCCTTCACCCAGTTCATAGACACCGCCCTGAAGGAAATCCTCGTTAGTTGCCAAAACGGTTATAGACTCGTCGGAACGTTTTCTGCGGTGTCTGAACCTATTCGTGCCTTTGGACATCGGTGCAATCGATTGCGCCGAGGGGCAGTTATCGCGGAGTTCATCGACATAGCTAAGGTCGAATCTCGGGCGTCGGAACAATTCAAACATAGCTTGCCTGTTGCCACCCATCCAGAGCATGCCCATCTCGACCGGGCTGACGCGCTCGATAGTGAAGGTATTTGCGCCGAGCTGTTGCGCCTGTTTGGACAGCGCTTCCTGCATACTCGCGGCGAGCGCGCCCATACCTATAACCGCGACGACGCCTACGATTACACCGAGTATAGATAAAAAGCCCCTAAGCTTATTCTGGTTTATGCCGTGGACAGCGATTCCTATTGCGCTTGCGAGTTTCATTTTTGAGTTATAGAGTTCAATTTACGGTGTCAAGCTAACTTGTTCCACGGAAACTGGGCTGTCACGCCTGCTGCTACGGCCATTTTGTATCACGGTTATTCATATTTCGGCCGCAGCGGTCGCGCCAGCCCTTGATATTGCTGTATTTCCGTAATCGCCGGACTGAAGTCCTGGGCTAATTCTATTTCCGCATTCCACATTCCAAAATCTCATCCTTCCGCAGGTTTTAAAACCTGCAGGAGGTTCCTCTATTATTCATATCTCAGTGCTTCAACGGGCGATTTGCGAGCGGCTTTGACAGCCGGATATAGTCCGAAGAATATTCCCACGGCGCTTGTAAAGGCGAACCCGAGAGCTATTGCTTCGCCGGAAAATACGAAAACTAGCGGAGACAGAGCCGTTACAATGCCAGCAAAAAGCAGGCCGACCAGAGCGCCGACGGCGCCGCCAATCCAACAGACAATCAAAGCCTCGAACAAGAACTGCGATAGAATATGCGTTCTTTTCGCGCCAAGAGCTTTTCTAACGCCTATTTCCTTTGTGCGTTCGGTTACCGAGATAAGCATTATATTCATCACTCCGATACCACCGACAAGTAAAGACAGTGCGGCGATACCTATCAACGCTGCCCACATAACCTTTGTCGCGTTGCGGTATTCATTGAGCATAAAATCCTGTTTGTTGATACCGAAATTATCATCATCGCCTGGGCGAAGACCGCGCGCCACGCGGAGCATCATTCGGCACTCATCCTCGGTTTCCTCGAGCATTTCATCACTAGGCGCGCTGACCATAACCTCGACCCCCCACCATCGACCGAACATTCTATCGGAGACTGTCAGCGGGATAAAAACCTTATTGTCGGCGGCGATATCGCTCATATTGGTCAGGAAATTCCCCTGTTTCTCGACGACGCCGATAACCCTGAAAGGGATTTGATATATTTCGATATATTTATTAATCGGGTCTTCGCCGTCCTTGAAAAGGCTATTATATATTTCGTAACCGATAACGCAAATGTGTCTCCCGCGTTCGGCCTCAAAAGCGGAGAAAAAACGCCCCATGGTAATCGGTATTTCGCGGATTAGATGGTAATTCTCGGTGGTTCCGACGACCTGCATACCGTCGATTTTTATGTCATCACGGGAGATAGTCGCCCACCTTTTACGGGTCGGGACGACATATTCGGCAAGTTCGACACATTCAAGCGCTTCGATTTCCTTGGTGCCGATTCGCGGTGCGCGCCAGTAGAAATTCTCACCCCATTGGTGTCTGCTGACATAAAGAACGCGTGTGCCCATCCGGGAAAATTCACGGGCGACCATACCGTCGAGGCCGGCGATTATCGAGACGATTGTGATAATCGTCGTTACACCGACCATTATACCGAGCATAGTCAGACCGGTTCGGAGGAAATGCCCGCGTAGGGAATTTATAGCTGAACGGAGGCTTTCTATGAAGAAATACATTTATTTCGTTGTTCGTTGCTCATTGCTCGTGCCCTCACTCACCAAAGATAACGATAAAAACACCGCGACATAAAGTTATACGAGTTTGGATTTTGTTTTCCTTGATTTCCGTTGTTCTTTGTGTCTTTGCAGCTTGGTGGTTAATCTTTCGGACAAATCGGTTTTATATACTTGCTCCGTCGATTTTATCCGATGCGATACGGCCGTCGAGGATATGGACAGTTCGTCTCGCGTGGTCGGCGATGAACTGCTCATGCGTAACCAGTATAATCGTATGACCTCTTTTCGATAGGTCATCTAGAAGGAGCATAATCTCCTCTCCGGTTTTACTGTCGAGATTGCCTGTCGGTTCGTCGGCGAGGACGATATCGGGTTCGGTAACAAGAGCGCGTGCGAGCGCCACTCTTTGGCGTTGGCCACCGGACAGTTCGTTGGGTTTATGTTTCATTCTATCGCCAAGACCTACCATCTCGAGGACTTTTTTCGCGCGGCGGTGACGTTCTTTTCTGCCCACACCGGCGTAAATTAAAGGCAGTTCGACATTTCCGATAGCGTTTGCACGTGGGAGCAGATTGAATGTCTGGAAAACGAAACCAACCTTACTATTCCTTGTCGAGGCCAATTTAGCGTCGGAAAGTCTCGTAACATCCTCACCATCGAAAAGGTATTCTCCCTGCGTGGGAACGTCGAGCATACCGAGGATATTGAGCATAGTCGATTTTCCGCTGCCGGACGGCCCCATAATAGCGACATATTCCGAGCGCTGGATAGAGAGGTCGACGCCCCGGAGCGCGGGAACTTCGGTCTTCCCGAGTTTATAGACCTTAGTTACTCCGCGAAGTTCAATCAGGCTCGACATCGAATCTCCTCCCGGGTTGGCGACTCTCGCCGAGAACCCTAACTTTATCGCCGTCTTTCAGGTTTCTGAGGGCTTTATAATGCCCGATTACTATTGTATCGCCCTCTTCGATACCTTCTTTAATCTCGATATATCTATCGTCGGCTATCCCGCTTGTTACGACTCTTTGTTTAGCAACGCCGTTTTCTACTACGAATACGGCTTCCTTTATTTTGCGGAAATCGTTACGCGGTTTTTTTTCGCCTCCTCGGGGAGGGCCGCCTATGGTTACTTTTACGCCACCCGGTCTTTCTTTTTCTTCTTCCGGCGGCTTTTCTTTTTCGCGGGCTGCTACTACGGCCTGAATTGGGACTGACAGGACGTTATCGGCTTTATCGACTTCTATTTCCGCCGAGCAACTCATTCCGGGGCGAATACCCTCGAGCGGCTCGTCGACAGCGATTCTTATCTCGAAATAGGCGACCGTTTCCTGACCGCCGATATTCTGTATTTTCGCTTGATTCGCTATTTTCGAGACTCTGCCGACCATAAATGTATCGGTGAAGGCGTCGATTTCTATACGCGCCTGTTGGCCTATAGCGAGGTCGACGACATCGGCCTCATCGACATCGACCACGGCCTCCATAGCGTCGAGCTGGGCGATTGTCATAATCACGCTGCCGGGGTTATTCATAGTTCCCATAATTACGTTTTCGCCCTCCTGTGCTTCGACGTTTATTACGACACCGGAGACCGGTGCGGTGATTGTCGTTCTGTTTAGGTCGTCGCGTGTTTCTTCGAGAGTGGCTTTCGCTCTTTCGATACCGTCTTTCGCGGAGGCGTGCTGCGCCTCGAGAATCTCGACCTGTGTGCGGATTTCTTTCAGGGCGTCTTCGGAAATCAGTTTCTTCTCGAACATTTTTTCCGATTTTCGGAGATTTTCGCGCGCCTGCGAGAGGTTGGCTTCGACCTGTGCGACCTGCGAACGCGCGCTTCGTAGTGCGGCCTCCGCCGAGGATAATGCTGCCAGATAGCGAGTTTTCTCGAGCTCGGCGAGTGTATCCCCTTTCTGGACGGTGTCCCCTTCGTCGACGAAAAGCCTTTCTATCTGGCCGATAACCTTGCTGGAGATGTTGACTTCGACCTGTGGACTGAGCCTCCCGAACGCGGTAACGACCTGCGAAATGTCCCTTCGTTCGACGGATTCGACTTGAACGGCGACAGCCCCACCCGCGCGGGTCCCCAGCTTCAGCCCTATTAAAACCAAAACGGCGATTACCGCCAGAACGACGGTCATAATTATGAACTTTTTCACTTTGGCCTCCGGGATAAATGAGTATCGAGATTGCTTCGCTTGTAGCTCGCAATAACGTTTAGTCGATTCTTTTACAAAAGAAGTTTAGCCGTGCAACATCCAATCTATTCGGAATTTTCGTCGGCGCCCGTCCACCTAATAAGTTCAGCGACAGCGGTTTGGTAGTCGAATTCGGCGCTTATTTTTTCGTCCTCGGCTTCACGCAGGGTGAGTTCCGCTTGAAGTAGTTCGAGCAGTGTGCAATTACCGAGTTTGTATTTTTCGTCGAAAAGCAAAAAATTCAGTTTCGCGTCCGCGAGGCGAGCTTCGGCGAGACCGATTCTGGCAAAAGCTTCTGTCGAGCGACGATACGCATCGCGGATAAGGATTTCGACAGATTGTCGGGCCTCGGCGAGCCTTATTTCTTTTTCTCGAACGTCATAATTGGCATATTTTATGGACGATATTCTCGATGTCCCCGAAACGAGCGTCCAACTGGCGGAAATCCCGACGCTCCAGGACGCTTCGTCGTCTAATTCGGAGAGACTGCCGGGAAATTCGGAGCCTCCCCAGCTATAATTGAAACTGGATGAAACGCCGGGCAGATAGTCTCCCCAGCTCGATAACCGTGACAATCTGGCTTGTTTTAGAGAGAGCTCCGCAGCCCGGACCAGAGGGCTTTTTTCAAGCGCCAGGGCGATATAATAATCGAGCGGTTCGAGTTCGATTTTCGTTTCAGGCGGTTCGCGCAGTTCGACACTATCGCCCAAGGGATGCGAGAGTAGAACCAACAGACTTTCCTCGGACTTTTTCCGGGTATTTATCGCTTGAAGGAGGGCAAGCTCTGTTTGAGCGAGGCTCACTTTTATCTGGGAAACCTCGGTCGGGTCGGCCATACCGAGTGTATCGCGCTGCGCGACGAGCGCCCACTGGTCGCGGGTTCGTTCGAGCGCCCGATATGCGTTGGCTTCGGCCTGCCGCGCGCCGATAGCGGTATAGAACGCCTCTTTCGCACTCAGAATTATCTCGGCGCGTTTGTCGTCGATACTTTCCTCCGCCGAACGATACGAGAGCATCGAGTTGCGCAGGTCGAAGTAATTTCTACCTCCGGCAAAAAGTGTCTGGCTGGCAGAGAAACCCCCGCTGTAATAATCTCTGCTAACCGAAAACCCGGATTGGTCGAAATTATACCTGTCCTCGCCGCTGCGGCTCCAGGAGAACCTGGTGCTCGCGTTTGGCATAAAACTCGACCATGCGCCGAGTTTGCTCGCTCCGGTTTTGGCGAGGGATTGTCGTTGAATCGCGAGGGAATAGTTAGTCTCCAGGACTTTTTGAATGAAATCGTCGAGACTCAGAATTACGACTTCCCTATCGGATGATTGAAGTTCGGTCTGCGCTTCGATAGATATCGATATAAAAAGAATAATGGACAGCGCTATTATTATTATTTTTCTTTGCATATAAAGTCCTGTTTTCTGTGGTTCTATGACCGTCTGGTCACTGTTGTTGAGAATATAAGAACTGAAAAAGCTAATGTCAAGAGTATTTTACATTTTGTAATATGCATATTTTTATACACGCGAGAATAATACATATTCGATGCCAGATAAAAAATGGTCTTCTATCAATAAAAAAGCACAGCCCACGTGGTTTCGCGTTCACTTGCCGTGCATTTAAAATAATCTAACCTTATTAAATATCTATTTTAAATTTAAACGGTATCCTGTAGCGGACTTTAACGGAGCTACCTCGCTTTGTTGCCGGTTCGAATTCTCACTGTTTGACCGCTTCGAGGGCGATAATAAAGGCTTTGCGGAAGTTCTTATTCCACAGATGTAATTTCATCTTAATATAATAAAACGGAATTTTTTTAAGGAATATTATCTAAGTTTGAATTTGACTGGGATTTGATAGAGGACTTTGACGGGTTTATCGCGCTGTTTCGCCGGCGTGAATGTCCACTGCTTTGCGGCGGCAAGCGCGGCATCCTCGAAAAAGCCCTCCGGTTTGGCGGCGACAACCTTCGCTTTCTCGACTTTACCGTCGTAGCCGATAATCACTTCGACAAGGACGGAGCCTTCTACCTGGCCCCTGCGAGCGAGGTCGGGGTATTTGGGTTCCACTTTTTCTTTTGGTTCGGGAGGAGATTCGAGAACGAAAAAGTCCACCGGTTCTTCATCGTCCTCGACAGTGGGGATATAGGCTGTATCGCTGACATCGAGTTCGGTAACGTCTATTGTTACCGTATCTGGGACGTCCTCGTCCTCGGTTTCGATGACCTGTGCGATTTTAGGTTTAGGAGGTTCTTCTTTCTGGATTTGCTGGCGGGTTTCCTCGATTTCTTCTATTTCTATAACCTGCTGATATTCGGGGCCTTCGAGGGTTTTTACAGCAATAGTAATATACGTAAGTAGAACCAAAAGAACCGCCGCAAGGGATATAATCAACCCTTTCTTTAAGTTCTTCGGGAACTGCTCCGGCAGATTAGCATTTGGGTTGGAATACCGCATTATTAGCCCTCGGTAAGGGTTGCGAAATTGATACGCAAGGAATTGGCTTCTTTCAACGATTCCATAAGACGAGCGACCTGCCCATATTTGGCTCTTTCATCGGCTCGAATAGAGACGATTAGAGCCGGGTTCTCCCGCATCTTTTCGGACATAATCGGGGTAATCTCTATCATCGAGATTATCATATCGTCGATATTAACCCTGTTTTCGCGGTCTATCCATATATATGTTATGTCGCGCTTCTTTTCTATTTTTTGTGTAGCTTTTGCGGGAGGCAACTTGACTCTTAAACCTTGGTATTCTTTGAACACCGTTACGGTCATAAAGAAAATCAGCAGTAAGAATACTATATCCGCAATAGAAGCGTTCGGTATTCGACTGGATAGTTTAGATTTTTGTTTGAAATCGATAGCCAATTTTTCTCCAGTGGTTAAGCTATAAGCCGTAAGCCTTAAGCACCCCACCACCGCACCGTTATTTTCGTCTCTCTACTTATTATAACCATAAAAACAATCGATTGCGATTGTTTAATAATTTTTTTGTTTAAAAATCGGGTGCTGCAATCGATATTTTCGATGCGCCTGCCAGTTTTATTTCATCGAGGACATCTATCATATACCTGTAATCGGCCTCGGGATGCGTTTGCAGACTTACTATTATCTCCTCGTCTTGACCGCGTTTCGCTTTGTATTCCTGTCTTTTGGTTTCGACGACCTGCCGGACATCGGACAATTGGGTTATCTCCCCCGCGACGAGTATCGCGCCTTCTTTGTTCACGAAGACATTGAGGATATTCTCGGATTTTATTTTCACTTCCTGCCCGGGTGGTGGAAGCGTCAATCCGAGACCTTTTGCGGGGTTCATACTCGTGGTTACGAGGAAGAATATAAGCAGCAGGAACACGATATCCGCGAGGCTTGCGGTCGGGATTTCCGAGCTTGTTTTAGCGTGTTTCTTTAGTTTGAGCACGGCTAACCTTTACTCTATTTGGCAACCATATCTTTTTCTATCAGGTATTCGACGAGTCTGTTGGAATAGTCTTCCATCTCGACGACCATACGGTCGACCTTGTTCACGAAATAGTTATAGAACACCTGCATCGGTATAGCGATAGCGAGTCCGCTGAAGGTCGTTAGCAGTGCGGTCGAGATACCGCCGGCGACCTCGCTGGGGACGATATCGTTCGATTTGGCGATTGTATCGAAAGCGATAATCATACCCTGAACGGTGCCGAGGAATCCGAGCATCGGCGCTACGCTAATGATAGTAGAGAGCCAGACCATTCCGCGTTCGAGGAAGCCGAGTTGTATAGCGGCTTCGTTTTCGATTGCGCGTTCGACATAGGATAAACCGCGTTCCGTTCTTTCGAGACCGGCATGAAACAGCGCGGAAAGCGGCCCGCGGGTTCTTTCGCATACTTCGATAGCATTTTTAACGTTGCTTTTTTCGAGTGTGTCGGTAATTTTGTCGAAGAATTTTCTGCTGTTGATGCTCGAGCGCATCAGGAACCAGAATTTTACGATGGCAAATGCAATGCCTATAACGAACAATCCGAGAAGTGGATACATCAGGAACCCGCCCTTAATAAAATATTCTACCATCGACCGCGCTCCTTTCTAATTGGATTAGCTTTTATTTTTCGTATTGGTTTATAAATATAGGAACGAGTATCGAACAAGTCAAATAAAAAAAAAGAACTAATCGAGTTTTTGCTAATCGGGTGCTAAGGTTTCTGCATTGTTCGTTAAGGTTTTTGGAAATGTAATTCCCAAACACACCACCCCCTTGCTGAAACTGCCTAATCCTATGTCAGCAACTAATGCAGAAACGGCGGACGACTACCGATTAATTTTTAAATTTTTTTGGAAACTCCACACTATCATTTGCGGCTTGACAAAGGGGATATGCTCAATGATATTGAAATGAATAATAATTTCACATCGACAGGAGGGGAAATGAAATCTCTCAGGTTATTTCTTATTTTGCTAATTCTGGCTATGCCGATTATGTTGGCTGCTCAGGACGAATTGAGCGATGAGGCCGCGAGTGCTTTAGGTTGTGGAATTATGATAGTGTGGCTGGTCCTCGCAGTCGTATGGTTGGGATTGTCTATATGGGCCGCTATCTGGATAAATAAAGACGCCAAGAGACGCGGTTACGACAAAGCCGGTTTATTCGTTACGCTTGCGATTATCGGTATTTTCTTCGGTTTCTGGTGGATTATCTGGATTATATATCTTATCTCGCGGCCAAAAAACGGACAAGGTGGAGCAGCGGTTCCGGCTGCCGAGACACCGACCACCCCACCACCTCCCCCACCTCCTGCGCAGCAACCGCCGAGTGAGGGCTAGGGTAGTTATTACTATCGCCGTCGTTTTAATCGTCACGGCGATAGTATTCGACATCGGCCGTGTGCCGGAGAAGCAATTTTCCGCGCGCGTGGCTATCTGGTTTATAAATCTGTATCACGATTACGGCGCGCCTGTTTTCGAGAAATGCGGCGGGAGGTGTAATTTCACGCCAACGTGTAGTTATTACGCCGAGGAAGCAATTCGACGTCATGGGATAATCGAGGGCGGCTGGCTGGCGGTAAAAAGGCTTTCGAGATGCACACCTTGGGGCAACAGTTCCGGTTACGACCCTGTGCCGGAATAGAAATAAGAAAGGGCGGGTAAACGCCGCCCTTTTTGGCTAACGATAGAACATGCTAGGCAAGCCTCGCCCTTACCTTATTTTATATATACGATTTTATTGGTCTGCGAGGCGTTATTTGCGGTTACGCGGACGAAATAGACACCCGAGCCGACATTATCCGCCGGGTCCCAAATGACAGATGTATGGGCCGAGTATGCTCGACTTGTGTTCGATTCATCGGCGGACGAAACGTGCTTTGCCACTACGGGTTCATTATAGACTATCCTCCCGTTTATGTCGAGTATCTCTATCTCCACCCCTCCCGGAGCGGAAATCCTGCAGGCGCTATTAAACGGGTTCGGGAAAACCGATATATCGAAACTGCGTGGTGTTTTCTCGGCTACGGAAAGTTCGCCTGCCGGTAGGGAATAGGAATCGACACCGTCGTTGCACTCGAAAGTAAAATCGGCGCCGAAACCGTGATAGCCCGGAATAACGCCGGAATATTTCACACCATCTATCCAGCCGTAAGGCCCGACGACCTCGGCTTTATTTAAATCATAGACCGCGCGGGAGCCTATATCTACGCGGACGTATTCCGGCGGGTTTTCATCGGTATCGGTATAGATTACTTCGACGGTGGTCTCGTCGAATCCGGGGTCGTAATCCGCCGACGGCGATGTCAGAACCGGTAATGTATTCGGCGCGGTAGTCGAGGAAAGCCACGGTGCAATCGGGTTTTGATAATACGCGTGGCCACATATAGTCTGGTCGGCGAAATACTGGTGGAATTGCGGGTCTAAAAGCGACCCGTATTGATGCAGGTGCATAGTCAACGCCTGGACGTTCAAATATCGAATATTATTTGGCCACGTTCCGAAATCGGAGTCACCGGTAAAATCCGTAATATTGCAGGATACGAACATCGTCTCGGCTACGAAGACAATCTCGACAGGCGGAACACCGACGACAATCCATATTTCGCTCGTGCTTTCCTTCGCCTTTAACAATCCCGGGGCCATCTCGACATGACCCGTTAAATCCGGAGGGTCGGCGGTTACAGTTTGAGCAACGGTATAAAATATATCTCCAGAAGGCTCTAACGGATTATTGATAGCGAACATATAGCCGTAATTATCGTCGAAAAGGTCTGTGGTCCACCATCGACTACCGTCGGAGACATGCCAATCGTCATTCGTTTTCACTATCTTCCCGTAGAATTTACCGCTTGAAATACAGAATCCTGCACCTCGAATATCTAGCCAGTCGCCCGACCCCGGGAGATATGCCGAACTATCCAGGCCGGGAGTATCCTCCCAATAGACATACCAGTTAGCCGGAAGTCTGCAGGTTTCCGCACCGTCATAAACGGGAGTCTGTCCCGCCCAGATACTGTCAGATTCTATATAGAACCGCCAGTGGGCATCGCCGGATATCGATGGCGTGGTGCACGCCCAAGTGTCGCCGCCGGTGTTAGTCAGCAATACACTGCTCCACGTGAGCTGCCCGTCTGTAGAATAACAGAAATCCCTCGCGACTAAAGTATGCAACGGCTCGGATTTGCGAATATCGCACTGGGCGTTCAGCGGGTCGCCGGCGACTCGCGCGCGAACACCGGCATCGTATTGATACGGTGCGAGGCTGTCGGAATGAGCCGTTGCTAAAGCTACGCTCGAAATAAAAGCCATAATAAACAAAAAGGATAGGGGTCGCGGCATTGTTTCCTCCTTCTGCAAGATTTGTTTTAATAAATATAATTCTTTATGAGTTCATTGCAAGTTAAACTTTTTTAAGATGGATTGACCGATATATTAGTCTGAAAAAACCCTATATCAAATGTAAGTCTTTCTCATTCATCTGCTAATCCCGAATTCAAATCCGTGATTTGGGCTCGATTCAATTTATCATTATCTGGAAGCAAATCAGCCGAAGGCGCTCGAGCACGCCGGTTCCGATACTATCGGCTGGCGCGAGAGTGGTCTTTGGGGTGTTGGTGCGGAGTCCGTGCGTCCGCCGGCAATGCCGTAAATAATCGCGCTTAACGGCTTCGCCAATTCGTAAGCAGTTAGATAATTATTACAATTGTAGGCGAGGCGGACTTCGCACGGAGCGTGCCAGCCGGTTTTTGGCGGAAAGAATCTAAAACTACTTGCAAAAATAAGAATACCGGTTTAGTATTGAGCCAGTAATTTTATTAAAAATCATATTCCCGGAGGGGAAAATGCTCACGAAAAGCGATGTCCTTAGAATTTCAAAAGACGCTGAACTGCAAGTAATAAGGCTTTGGTTCACGGATATTCTCGGCCAGATTAAGGGGCTTAATCTCCCGATAGAGGACCTCGAAATGGTTCTCGACGAGGGTCATGGTTTCGACGGCAGCTCGGTCGAGGGTTTCGTGCGTATCGAAGAGAGCGACCTTCTGGTCGTTCCAGACCCGAGGACGTTCAGGATATTGCCGTGGGAACACGGCGGCGCTAAAACCGGAATACTTATATGCGACGTTACGTATCCGGATGGGAGACCTTTCGAGTCCGACCCGCGATATGTGCTTCAACGCATGCTTACGCGCGCCGGAGAAAACGGTTTCGATAATTTTTATGTTGGTCCCGAGTTGGAATATTTCTATTTCCCCGACGACAAACACGCCGAAATTCTCGACCGCGGCGGATATTTCGATGTTATGCCGATGGACCATATCTCCGCGTGTAGAAAACAAACCTATATGACGCTTCGCAAAATGGGAATTAAAGTAGATGCCAGCCACCATGAGGTTTCACCGTCCCAACACGAATTGGGGCTTTCCTATACGAACGCTCTCGAGATGGCGGACAAATTAATGATAACTAAAGCTGTGGTTAAAGAGGTCGCGCGCGAGAACGACCTTTACGCCAGCTTTATGCCGAAACCATTAGCACAGGTTAACGGCAGCGGTATGCACGTTCATTTTTCGCTCTTTTCCGGCGCCGAGAATAGATTCTATTCGAAAGAGGACTTGTATAATCTGTCCAATACGGCGCGGAGGTTTATCGCCGGGATTTTGCGTCACGCACGCGAGATAACAGCGGTAACCAACCAATGGGTTAATAGTTATAAACGCCTCGTTGTAGGTTATGAGGCTCCGGTTTATATTTGCTGGGGACGACGTAATCGCTCGGCGTTGGTTAGAGTTCCGGCGTTCAAACCACATCACCCGAACTCTTGCCGCGCGGAGTTCCGTTCTCCGGACCCAGCGGCGAATCCGTATCTTCTATTCGCGGTTATGTTAGGTGCGGGAATGGCAGGATTAGATAACGATTATGAACTTATCGAACCGGTCGAAGAGGATATTTACGGAATGCCCGAAAAAGTCCAGAAAGAGCGCGGCATTAAAGCGCTTCCCGACTCGCTTTATGCTGCGATTCTTTTTATGGAAGAAAGCGACCTGGTTCGAGATATTCTCGGGACGGAACTGTTCGAAAAATATATCGCTAACAAGCGTGCCGAATGGGAGCAATATCGAATACAGGTTACCGATTACGAGGTCGAGACGTATTTGCCGAAGTTGTAAGAGGATTTCCCGGTTCCGGGTCCCACACCACCTTTCGCTGAAAATACGGAGTTTTCGCCGAAAAACCCGGGTTGTCACGATTTTTGCTACGCCCGGTATGTTAGAAAATATATTATTCCGGGCGCAAAAATCCCATCCGGGACACCACACCGCCCCCGCGCCAACCCTTGATTTGTATTGCATTACGTAACCCACGACTAAAGTCGTGAGCCATTACAATTGCTTATCCAAACACCGAGAATTATTAGATTAGGGTCGCGAAACCTCTCCTACTTTTACTCACTTTTAGATTCCTTCAGCCTGTATTGTAGGGTGCCGTTGTCGTAGGCTATCATTTTGTGCGGGTTCTCGACTTCGTAAAAGGCCGTTTGCATCGAAAGGCCGAAATCCAGAGTTACACGATAAACCTCGAATTCCCCAGCTGGAGCGTTAAATTTCTCGATGCCTTCGACCATTACCGCCATATCTATAATACTCGCATTTGCCGGAATGAATAACTTCAGTTTTTGCTTTTCTATCGAGAAATCCATCGCGCGCAGGGAAAAAAGAAGTTGGTCGTTATGAAGAAGCAACCCTTCGGGGCGGTCGAGTTCGATATGCTGTTCGCCGTCGGGTGTTTCGGCATCGATAATTATTTGGGTTTCCGTAAATTGAGAATGGATAACATAATCTCCGGCGTAATGAATGGATTTTTCGCCCGAATACGGCGAGAGGTCGTCGAGTTTAACGCTGACAAAGCTCTCGTTAACGCTGTCGTCGATTAGCAAATAGCCATCCTCGACCTCGCATATAACCTCCGTCTCCGTTATTTCCTCCCCCGATTCATTATCGAATAAACCATAGATAAAAACCTCCCTATCGGAGAAAATATCTTCAGGGTCGAGTTTCAGCTCCTGCATTTTCGCCGACATGCTAAGACCGAACAACATTAAGGCGACCATTATAATCAATAGTCTTTTCATCTGCTTCTCCTCTTAATTAGTCGAGCGCCTCGGCCGAAACCCCGTTATATATATCCTTGCGAGAAGCCGGGGCTATTATTTTTCCACTATATAATTTTGTTTCTTTTCGTTTAGCGCGAGAGCAAAACCCCATATAGCAATCGATTCCAGGGCGATAATTCCCTCCAACGGCCAGTAGCCCATTTTATCCGAGAGGCCGAAGGCAATAAAATTCGTAAGTGCGTGTAAAACCATAGCAAGAGGCAATCCCCAGACAAACCGGAGCGGTTTGCCTTTACCGACGGCGATACTGCTTGCGCCTATATGAAACAAGGTCGATGAAAAACGCTCTACTAACGCTAAAATCCCTATCGCGCCGGGATTTATCCCGACGATTACTATCGCTTCGGTAATCCCGAAACCAGCGCCGGCTGCCGGACCCCAGAGTTCGCTGGGCGAGCCGAGGCGCAATCCAACCAATAGAAAAATAATGGGTATTATCGCTTTTGCGAGTTCCTGAACCGCGCCGGACGGGATAATATAGAAAAGTAACCGCATCCACGGCACAATCTCTGTGCCTACCATAGCCGAGGTTATCGCTTTCTGGATTGGAATTTGGATTAGCTTTACGGAATATAGACTCGACGCGCCCCAGAAAAACGGCAAAAGCCATCCGAAACCGATTTTTTTCGAGCGCAGAAAAAAAGGAAGCAGCCCGACCAACGCTGCGAAAACGAATGCCGAAATCCTTATCGGGACGGGGACACCGGCCATTTTATTCCTCGGGCTCCAATGTAACCGCGGTGCCGTATGCGAGAAGTTCGGCCGCGCCCTGCATCATACTGTTTGTTGTGAACCTGATGCAGGTAATCGCGTCGGCACCGAGAGCGTTTGCTTCGGCAATCATCCTATCGAGCGCTTGCTCGCGGGATTCGGCGACCATTTTTGTATAATCGGATATCTCTCCGCCGGCGAGATTTTTCAACCCGGCGAGGAAATCGTGGCCGAGATGCCTTGCACGAATCGTATTACCTTTGACCATTCCGAGGACTTTTCTAATTTTCCTGCCGGGGATATTATCGCTGGTTACGAGTATCATATATCGACCTCCTTATATCTATCGGTGCAAAACCTGAAATAGGCCTCTCTAATTACCGAAATCAACAGGATTATTACGCCCACACCAAAAGCGCCCACGCCGGTTTTGATAATCCACGGGACCTCCGGGTCGGCGAAGAAATCGTTGAAAATATAGTATCCTCCGGCTATAAGCAGAACGATGAAGCCTATCGATAGGAACACCCAGCCTACACCGCGTTCGATGCGGTTGTATATTCCCATCCAGTATCGACGCCATCTAACGTCGGGCAGGTCGGCAAGTCTCATTTTATCGGTTACCCCTTTCAAGCGGCGCAGTTTTTTTGCGAATTCCCGGCATTTCGGGCAAATTGCGATATGTTCTTCGACCTTAAGCGCTTCGGCGGCGCCCAATTCGTTATCGATATGGGCGCTTATTTTCTCGCCCCATTCTGGGGAACAACAAAATTCTTCCGCCTCGTTATCTATTTTGCTGTTTTCATTCATCGTCGATACTTAAAACCTCGTCAAGCAGTTGTGCGAGTTTACGTCTCGCATAATATAACCGGCTCATAACGGTGCCCTTCGGAATGCCGACGATTTCTGCGATTTCGATATAGCTTCGGTTCTCGAAATGGGCGAGTATAATTACCTCGCGCTGTTCGGGCGGCAACTGTTCTATCGCCCACCATATAGCGGCTTTAGTTTCTCTATCCTCGACCATGCTGTCGGGTTCGAGGACGTCGCCCGGGATTTCGGGCATCGAATCGTCGTCGAGGTTAAACGGAACGACGCGGTTTTCGACTTCTCTATGTCGCAGAGCATTTTTACACAGGTTCATAAGAATTCTGTAGAACCACGGATAAAACGGCTTTCCGAGTTTAAATCCGGGCATCGCACTAAACGCGGCTACCCAGGCATCCTGAGTTAAATCGTGCGCCAATTCGGGGTCGCCGACCATACCCAGCGCGGTGAAAAAAGCTCTTTTTCTGTGCCGTTCCACGAGTTCCTTAAAAGCCGAAATATCCCCTTTTTTAATTCTTGCTACGAGGTCGTTGTCGTCAGGTATTTTTTTTCGTTCCGGTCGTTCCGGTTTATTATACCCTTCGCAGGAGAATATATTCAATAATAGCGGGAACATTAATCGGTTTATTTTACCTTCGTATTCTTTTACTCGCCGCACATAGAGGTGCGTCTTTTCGTTACCATTGGATTTTCGAAGGCGGCATTTCCCATATCGATAACGTAGTTAAGGATTAAAAAAGCCCTCCCAAAAGGGAGGGCTTAATCCTGGTTATTTTTATTAACCGAGGGTCCGTTGAACGTTTACTGCTTTCAGACCCTTATCGCTTTCAATGAGGTCGAACTCTACTTCCTCGCCGGGGACAAGGGTTTTAAAGCCGTCTCCCTGGATATCGGAGTAGTGAACGAACACGTCTTTCCCTTCGCTCTCTTCGGTTTCGATAAAACCGTAACCCTTTTTCTCATCGAACCGCTTTACACGACCTTTTGGCATCCAAAACACCTCCTATTTTGCCGGCATCGCTATCGCCTCTGCGACACGAATACCAGCGTGAATACTACGATTGCGTCCGTAATATACGGTTAGGTAATCCTATGTCAAGGCATTTTTTTAACGATAATTTTTACCGCAGGAAATATCGCAAACCGCTAATAACAATTCTTTTCGGTAATACCGATTGCCGTGCCGTTGTTCTATCGACCTACCCGAGGAATGGATAGCGATAATCTTTAGGCGGCACGAAGGTTTCCTTGATTGTCCGAATACTAACCCAGCGAGAGAGATTCGACTTGCTTCCGGCTTTGTCGTTGGTGCCGGATGCTCTTGCGCCGCCGAACGGCTGTTGTCCGACCACCGCGCCGGTCGGTTTATCGTTAATATAAAAATTTCCTGCGCAATTACGGAGTGCGATTATCCCCCTGTTTATCGCGTCCCGGTCGACACCGAATATCGAGCCTGTTAATGCGTAGGGACTGGTCTTATCGCAAAGTTCCAGAGATTCTTCATATTTATTAGCGTCGTAGATATATATAGTCAGGACAGGCCCGAAGATTTCCTCGACCATCGTTCGGAAATCTGGTTTTTTGGCTATGATTACCGTAGGCTCTATAAACAAACCTTCGGAGTCGTCGTAACCGCCGCCGGCGATAATTTCGGCATCGTCGGAATCTTTGGCGAAATCGATATATTCTGTGATACTGTCGAATGCGGCTTTATCGATAACCGCGTTAATGAAATTGCCGAAATCCTCGACCGTTCCCATTTTCAGTGTCGATAGGTCGTCGAGAAGTTTATCGCGGACTGCCGGCCATATACTATCGGGGATATACGCCCGGCTTGCGGCGGAACATTTTTGCCCCTGGTATTCGAATGCCCCACGAACCATTGCGGTAACCAGTTCGGCGATATCGCTCGATTCGTGGGCGAAAATGAAGTCTTTGCCGCCGGTCTCGCCCACAATTCGCGGATAGGTTTTATACATTTCGATATTTCCGCCGATAGTTTTCCACATATCTTGGAATACGGCGGTGCTGCCTGTGAAATGGACTCCAGCTAGGTTCGAATCGGCCATAACGTTCGGGCCTACTTTGCTTCCGGGCCCCGGTATGAAATTGATTACGCCGTCGGGGACACCGGCCTCCTGCCAGAGTTTCATCAGGTAGTAAGCGCTGAAAACCGCGCTGGATGCGGGTTTCCAGAGGGAGACATTGCCCATTATCGCCGGCGAGGTTGGCAGATTCCCGGCGATGCTGGTGAAATTAAACGGTGTAACCGCGAAAACGAAGCCCTCCAGCGGGCGGTATTCGACATAGTTCCAGACCCCTCTGGAGCTTTCCGGTTGCTCCTCGTAAAGCTGCATAGCGAAATAGCAGTTAAAGCGCCAGAAATCGATAAGCTCGCAGGCGCTGTCTATCTCGGCCTGAAACGGGTTTTTGCTCTGAGCGAGCATCGTCGCGGCGTTGGATTTATACCGCCACGGACCGGCGAGCAGTTCGGCAGCTTTAAGAAAGATACTAACGCGCGCCTCCCACGGCATCTCGGACCACATTTTGCGGGCCTCGAGAGCGGCCTGAACAGCCATTTTGACCTCTTTTTCGCCGGCCTTGTGGTATTTCCCGAGAATCTTGCCCGATTCGTGTGGAATACGGCATTCGGCGAGATTACCCGACCTGACCTCTTTCCCACCGATTATCAACGGTATCTCGATTTCGTTGGATTTTAATTCCCGAATCGCACCCT
>Ga0180301_10001473_pt1 | contig 18612 bp, 22 predicted proteins | sample GuaBasSediGuay16_FD_121797 | JGI IMG/M metagenome (GOLD analysis project Ga0180301, IMG submission 121797) | Subseafloor sediment microbial communities from Guaymas Basin, Gulf of California, Mexico - Guay16, Core 4569-2, 12-15 cm | ecosystem: Environmental > Aquatic > Marine > Hydrothermal... | reverse complement strand
TACCTTTAATACACGTCTTTTATAATATAAAATAGTCCCCTTCCACCACATCATAAGCCATAATGCTAGTAATGTGAATGCAGTTCCTACTCTAAATATTCCTCTAATAATGGGTTCATTGATCTTTATAGGCATTATGATATTTTCGATAAAGATCAATATTCCAAGTAATATAATCCATGTGAAGATCACTAAGCAAGAAAGTTCAAGTGCTCTCTTAACACATCCTTTCATTTCCCTTCACCCACTTATCATCATTAGGAATGCGAGGAATATCCCTACTAGGGCTGAAATAAGCTCCATTATAGTTAACGAAACTACTATATCCACTTCTTTAGCTCCTTCGCTCCCAGCGATCATCCTTACTAATGTTATAGGAGCCTTTGGATCCTTTGAATCAATAATAGTACCATCTCTAAGAACTCTTGTAGGACGTGGTATTTTTCTATGTTCTTTGAACCCTTTTACAAATGCTACTACATAGAAGGCATTCATTATATGAGGAGAAAGAGCCGCCATTGCAATTATTTCTAGTCGGGATATTACTGCAATAGCTCCAATAGCAGCTCCTACGCTAAGACTACCTACATCACCGCTAAAAACTTTCGCTGGATATTTATTATATGGTAAATAGGCAACTAATGTTGCTAATAGTATAGCACTTAATAATATGCCTTCCAAACGCTGTAACATTATAGCACTCACAAGTAGGCATAATGTAGCTATGCTACAAGTTATCGGCATCACTCCGTTAAGAACCTCAAGCATATTGACTGCATTAGCTGGCCCAGCAATCGCTAGTGGTAGTAGTAACCAATAAATTATCGTTAACCGCAATCTCCCTAAAATAGGAATCTCAGGTCTTCCTAATATAATGATCTTCGGAAATCTTAATGAGAAGTATATAATAGGTATTATAGAGATAACTGTGGCAAGCATCTTTACCCTTCCACTTAATACTTTTAGATCATCAATAAAGCCTATTATAGCGTTTATAATAACTGGGAGTAGAAATGTCAAAACCTTAATCTTTAGTACATTACTTCCTCCCATATACACGATAAGGCATCCTATCGTCAAACCTAGAATAATACTTAAACCACAGGATGTGGGGACCTCATTCTTCTCTGGTTTATGTACATCAATTCCTATATGTCCTCTTGCCTTCATATATCTTGCTATAATTGGCGTACTAAAGTAAGTTATTAAAGCCGAAACTATGCTCGAGGTTAATATCAGTGGAATCATTATCTTTCGCACCTCTTATATTATATGAGGCTAAAAGAAGATAGACAGTGATACTTATGAAGTCTTCGGAGAATATACGAAAAGAGTTATTAAAGGAAAGCGTAAAGGACTATAAAGTAGACAAGGATACAACAATTGCTCAACTAATTGAGTTCTTTAAAGAAAGTGGAGGTTTCACCTGTGTCGACATAGCTAAAGCTGTAGATATACTTACAGAGGCATATTCTAAGGAAAACTGTATAAACTTCTTATCCTTTCCTGCATGTATAATTGCTACAGGTTTAAGAGGTTTGCTAGCTGACCTCATTAAAAGAGACTTAATACACGTAATCATAACTACAGGAGGAACTATAGATCATGACTTAGCTAGAAGTTTTGGAGGAAAATACTATAGTGGAAGCTTCGATTTAGACGATGTCATGCTTAAAGACCTTAATATACACAGATTAGGCAATGTTTTAGTACCTTTAGAAAATTACGGACCCCTAATAGAGAAAGTAACTTGGCAATTAGTAGGTGAAATCTCCTCCTTAACTAGTAAAAGTGTCTTTGGGGTAAGAGAACTACTTTATGAGATAGGTAAGCGGATAAGTGATGAAAATTCAATATTAGCTCAGGCAGCTAAGCATGGTGTGCGTGTATATGCACCCGGAATACTGGACTCAGCTTTTGGGACAAGCCTCTTCACATACTCTCAATTACATAATTTCAAGCTTGATTTATTTAAGGATATGAAAGAGTTAGCGGATATAGTGTGGGAGGCAAAATGCTGTAGCGCTCTCATGATTGGTGGTGGTATATCAAAACATCATACAATTTGGTGGAACCAATTCCGAGGGGGCCTTGACTATGCTGTTTATATAACTACGGCAATAGAGTATGACGGCAGTCTCTCAGGCGCTCGTTTAAGAGAAGCAATAAGTTGGGGTAAACTAAAAAGAAATGCAAAACATGTTACAATACATGGAGAAGCCACAGTTATATTACCTCTCATCCTTGCAGGTGTTTACGCAAGATTATCTCTATGACCTATACTGGCAAAGAAAATCTTCATAATGTTGTGACTTATGCTTTAGCAAAAAACAAAAATTTAAGACAAAACTGGAAATGTTTAACTCATTTTTGAACTTTGTATAAGTATATCTTATGATTTCGCCAATCCTCATTTAATTCTATTACTTTAATTGGAGTCCATCCAGGTATTTCAAAGTCATGTGAAACAACCCTGGTGCCTGGTCTTAGTTCTTTTTCTAGTTTTGGTCTTAATCTCTCATTAACACTAGTTAGGAGATACATAGTTACGACGTCCGCCTCACTGATACTAATTTCGAAGAAGTCTCCATGAATTATTTTTATCTGGTTCTCTAAGCCTAATGCTTTAACTCTCTTAATTGCTTCCTGAACTAGGTCTTTTCTAATCTCGATACCTACACATTTAGCTCCGAACTCCTTAGCGGCTATAATTAATATTCTACCATCACCCGATCCTAGATCATATACGATTTCGCCTGGTCTTACCTCAGCTAGCTTTAACATGAATCTTGCAACATTTTCAGGAGTAGATACGAATGGTACTAAGTAGCGATACATATTCTCTTTCCCTCTTCAAGTTCTTCACTACCTATGCTATAAGCTTTTTCCTTTCCAAAATCCTCTATAAGCTCCTTAAGATAGGAGATGTCGCTATTTGCGTCGCAATGTTTTCCATTATTTCCATAGTTTAGGTAATCCTGTACAGCTTGTCTTCTGCTTACTGTGATTATTAACAGAAAAGGTTAAAACACTCGATGTTTATACTCTTTCGAGGCGTGTAGAATATGAGCTCTTCACGAGAACCTCTTATCCTTAAAAATTTAAGGGATTGGATAGAAGAACAGAAACGTATTTTAAAGACCCTTAAGATGAGTGAGCGGGAACTTGAGGATGCTGACAGGTTAATGCTAATACTAGCTGCAAGAGTTGCTTGTTATCACATTTCTAGAACCATAAGAGGATTTGAAAGCTGGCTTCAGAATCCATTAGTAATAGGCTTAATGCCTAAAGAGATAGTTAGAGAGATGCAAAAACGTTTATGGAATATAATGTATGAACTCGTGGAGTATGACATAAAGCATACAGGAGAATACCATGACTTCCTTCAGAAGATTATGAAAGAAGGCAAACTCCCTCCACTACTTTTCCAAGCAAGAGAAGGAGTTCGTAGACGAGGAGGAGCACCTCAAGTACCATACACTCTATAGCCTTGAAGAAAGAGCGAGAAAGATTAATGGAAAGAATCGCGAGGGAGATACTCTCTCCCGATGAACGTGACTATTTATTAAAGCGTATTGATATAATTGGCGACATAGCTATAATAAAGATTCATCCATTTCTTGAACATAAACGTTTCGAGATAGCTAACTATCTACTAAAAATTATGTCTAATATAAAAGTCGTTTATAGGCAAGTAACTCCCACTAGAGGCGCCTATAGGATTAAAGGCTTAGAATGGTTAGGTGGAGAGAAAAGAAGCTGGACTATAGTTAAGGAATATGGTTGCCCATTATTCGTTGATATTAAGAAAGTCTTTTACACTCCCAGGTTATCGTTTGAACACATGCGTATAGCAAAAATGGTCGCTCCCAATGAAGTAATACTAAACATGTTTGCAGGTATAGGTTCCTTCTCAATAATGATAGCCAAGTATGCACGACCTAAGCGTATTTATTCAATTGACATAAATCCCTATGCTTATAAGTTAATGATAAAGAATATACGACTAAACAGAGTAGAGAATGTAGTTGTTCCTATCCTGGGTGATGCTGCTGAAATTATCCTACATCATAGACTGATAAATTTATGTGATAGAATACTAATGCCTTTGCCTTTCCTAGCTTTGAAATATTTACCTTTCGCGTTGCTTTCTCTTAAACCAGAAGGAGGTTATATACATCTATATCTAAACGTATTCGTACCTAGAGGAGTGAAAGCATGCCACCGTGCTATAAAGTTATGTGATTTAGCCTTTAAATCATTAAACTTAGATTATGAAATAACCTCTTGTAGAAAAGTGAGAAGCGTAGGCCCCCGCTTGTTACAAGTTGTACTTGATGTGCATATTAGAAAAGGTTTCTATTTTGATTTAGATTAGTACCTCCTCATATATTCCCGTACTCGTACTCCTGTTCCGATCAATCTTTTGATTATATCTTCCACAAATTTTATGTGCTTAGCTCTCTGACCCATAAATGGCCCCATGCCTTTTCTTCTAATGACTATTTGAAGCTCTGTACCTGCTAAATCTACATCAATGATTTGATTAACAGCCCAAGGTACAGGATGTATCGCGGTAAGTAATTCTATAAAATCTAAACTAAGCTCTATTACACGTGCCCTTAACGCTAGATCTTTCTCTATCGCTTGTATTCTTTCCCCTCCCTTGCCTACCACTCTTCCTAGATGTCCTGTCTTAGCTATTATAAGAACGTCAGGTACGTGTTCACTTCTTATATCGTATTTTTGCTTTGCACTTCTTAAATCGATTATAGTAAGTACATCAGCGTCAGGGGCTTTTTCCTTAATTATATCAAAGACTCTTTGCTCGTTATCGTTCATTTCTCTTTTTCGCATCTTTACCTCAAGAAGTAACCTTATTCCACGTAATGCACCTGGCCTAGCTATATCTTTCAATCCAAGATCTACTACTTCAGCTCTCTCTTCTCCTAATAGCGACTCTCGTATTAAAGTAGCTCCATCTTTTTCTAATGGAATATCTTTCTGAAATATAGGATCCCCTGCTACTACAAATTTAGAACCCCGTCCTATTCTCATTAATACTTCACAAGCACTCTCGGGTTTTAAATTCTGAGCATCATCTAAGAATATTATGTCCTCATCAAAAGTCCTTCCTCGTAGAAAGTGAGAATCTGCTATAACTAATCTCCCTTCTTTTATAAGCTTCTTTACATCCTCAAAGTCGATTATTCCCTTAAGTACGTCTCTTAGATACGATGAAGCTGTCTCATAAAACATCTCTCCTAGTTCGACTATTGTCAGTTCTTTTCCGCTTGTAACATCAATAATAGGTCTAACTAATACGAATCTATGATACCTTCCTTGTAATGTCGCATCTATGGCATAAGCACAGGTAAGAAGACTCTTTCCTGTTCCAGTAGGTCCAAATACTCCTACGATTTCGTTCCTATCATTACTTAAAGCTCTTAATAGCCTCTCCTGACCTTTAGATAAAGGCTTAACTTTCTCAAGTAGCATATTTTTCTCCTCCTCTTAATCACTCTCCATTATTGAATTACTATTCTCCTTCTGTAAAGAGTAGAGAGCATCCTTAGCTTTGCTAAGGTATTGGAATTATATGAAATTTTCCTATCAACATAGGCAATTATCTCTTTATCTATTATCTCCAGTCTCAGGATATTCACATTAAGTTCCTCCCTTAAAGCAGTTTTAACATCTTCCTCGTTTATATCTGGTAATTTCTTACCACATTGATTATTACAGTATATAGGGCTCGTACACATTCTCCCTGTGAAACATATGTTAGCACATGGAAGAGTATATCCCTGCCTATTAATCACATATGTCATGGCACAACAGGCCGAAAGCACTCCTCTTAGTCCTCTTTCTTTAGCAATCATTAAAGTCCTAACCTTTATATCTCTAAGACTCAAGTTTATCTGCTTCCTATTAGATAGTCTTCTAGTGTTTACCCTTTCTAGGATATCCTTCACATTAAAGCCTGCTTTTCTTAGTCTATACAGTATGTTCTTAGTTACTCTAAATCCCCCTACAACTACCCCTATTGCCCCATACTCTTTTGCTTCTTGGAGTATGTCATCTATTTCATCCTCGTTTATACCCGGAATTAAAGGTCTTAAAAAGAGAAATGGATAAAACCCTGCTTTCCTCAAATTCCTTATACTCTCTAATCTAAGTTCAGGCCTAAGAGCATTTGGCTCTAATCTCTTCCACTTACGGAGAGTGACTATCGTTATTAATGGACTTACATTTGTTGAGATATTTCTTAGCATTTCCGCCTCTTCTTGAGATATATACTCTTTAGTAGAGAACTGCATAGGATTCCTTAGATACTTGGAAATGGCTAGCATGTACTCTAGTGTCTTACTTTTAATATCCTTATTAAAGGGATCTGTAATACTTCCAAAAGCTAAGTACGTGCCTCCTACTCCTGGTATGAAGTAAGGGTTATTAATTAGTGCGTAAACAAACTCTTTACCTTTAAGCCTATAAGGAACCGCTTTTCTAAAGGTAAACCCCATATCTTGTATGTAACAATAAACACATGCGTTAGGGCATCCAATCCCTGTATGGACTGTGATTCCACAAGGTCTAGGCTTCCTCTTACTGTGCGGGTCATTAATGGCAAGTTCACGTGCTCTAGAGTCCAACACTTCATTTAGTTTACGTATAAGTTTCCTCCTTTCCGAGATAACGATCTGATAATTACATATCACAGAATCTCCCTAAAGCATTGTTAGTTATTTTTGTACAATTTCCTTAAACTTATTAATTGTTTATTAAGGTGTATGCCTCATTAAAGCTTGAAACTGAGGTTTCGCTTATGTTACTTGATTCATCTACCAAACGTGAAATAGCAATAAGAATTGCAGGAGACATAGTCCTCTCAGATAATGTAGGAGAAGCTATGAGATTATGGCGTGAACGTTTTGGCTTTACTCAAGCTCAAGTTGCTAGAAAGATGTCTGTCTCCTCCTCTGTAATTTCTGATTATGAAAGTGGACGTAGAAAATCTCCTGGTGTCAATTTAATACGCCGCTATGTTATGGCACTAATCGAAATAGATGAAGAGCGTGGATCTAGAGTCACATCTATGTTATCAAGACTTTTAAGTGGTTCTGAAATGCTTAAGGAGGCGATACTTGATATGCGTGAATTCACAAAGCCTATTAGCATAGGTGATTTCTGTAGGTTAATAGGCGCTGTGTTATTAACTTGTAAGCACTCTTCTTCACAGCCAATATTAGGTTATACGCTTGTAGATGGACTAAAGGTGCTTATTGATGTCCCTGCTTATGATTATCTAAGATTGTATGGTCATACCACTCAAAGAGCTGCTATTTTTACAAATGTTTCAAGAGGCCGATCTCCAATAGTAGCTATAAAATCTATGCAAGCTGGCGCAGGCGGTATAAGACCTTCTCTTGTTGTGTTACATGGTATATCTGAAAAAGAAATCGATCCTATAGCCATTAAAGTTGCAGAAAAAGAGCGATTACCCCTAGCTACCGTTAGTGATATTGATATTGAAGAGTTAATAAGACGTTTGAGGTCTATACATGCTTAGTACTCTCTCTGTATAACGTAGTCCGCGAGATCTACAAAATATTCTTTTGCCTCATCTCTAATGCTTAACTTACTTATAATCTTCTTCGCCTCTTCTGCAAGATTGTAGCTTACCTTTCTCACGTATTCAAGTATTCCTTTTTCCCTTAATATTTTACGTACTTTCTTAACTTCGCTAAGACTTATATTCTCCTTTCCTAAAACTTGTAGAAAGACTCTCTTCTCCTCGTCATTAAGGGTGCGTATTGCTTTTATAACCAGAAGTGTAGCTTTTCCTTCTCTTAAATCACTACCTATAGGCTTACCTAACACTTTTTCATCTCCATAAATCCCTAGGATATCGTCTTGAATTTGGAATGCTTCGGCTACCAGAACAGCATATTCCCTTAATTTAAGAAGAGTCTTCTCGTCGATACCTGCTAACACACTCCCAATACATATTGATTTCTCGAATAATGCTGCAGTCTTTAAACGTATCATTTTAAGATATTCTTCTTCACTTAACTTTTCATAATCTGTTATTGAAAACATCAAATCTAGTAACTCTCCATTAACCACCTCTCTATATGCTGAGACATAATACTCTAATGCTCTAGATACTCTTTCTCTATCAAACTTGGCGGTTAGTAAAGTTTCAAATCCTATGTTGAAAAGTTCATCTCCACCTAAAATTCCCATTGCAATTCCAAGTATCTTAGCCCTATGTGGGACTTCCTTCTCAAATAATTGTCCATAAAGTGTATGGAAAGTAGGCCCTCCCCTTCTTAGCTCATCTTGATCTATTATATCATCGTGAATTAATGTTGAGTTATGAAGTAATTCAACACATGTAGATGTTCGTATTAGTTCATTAAGTTCTGTAGTGGGCTCTTTAACTGCAGAGTATGCCATTATAAGTGTAATAGGCCTTAATCTTTTACCTCCTCTAAGTACAAATTCTTTCAAATTCTCGTAGAATTTCACGTTATCTTTATTCAACTTTCCTGCTTCACTTATTTTCTCGTCAAATATCTTCTTAAGAGCTTGTTCAATAGGTTGTTTATAAGTTTCTACAGCTTCTTTAAGCCTCAAAGCGCATTTCCCTCTTTACTCTATTTTAATTCTATATCCTTTTACTTTCTTAGGGAGCCTTATTTCTAATATCCCTCCCCTGAAACTTGCCCTTGCTTTCATAGGATCAACTTTACTCGGTAATCTTAAGACTTTTCTGAAGCATGTAAATCGTAATTCTTCTCCTAAATACCTTGGTCCTTCTACTTTAAATCCCTCTTTAAGCTGTGCCTCTATTTCTACTGTATCTTCAGTGGCATTGATCTTTATATTGTTTTTATCAACCATTGGTAGATCAAAGGTAACTATTACTTCATTCTCGCTCTCTTCTATTGTACATAAGGGCTCTAAGCTTTTACTTTTATAATCCCACATTGGTCTATTAAGTTCTAAATCTCTCTCAATATCCTCTAGAAGCCTTCTAATCTCTCTCCTTATTTCTTCTACTATCTCACTAATTCTTCTGAAAGCCATATCCATCCCCTTATACATACATCATGGGTGGTACTTCAAATTCATGACTTTTCTGCATTCTATTTAATGCGGTATTCGTTCTTCTCATAAGCTCTCTCAGCTTTATTCTTATCTGTTCTTCTTCCTTTAGGAGCTGGGTTACATCGATATTTAATCCTAGCATTTTGTTTAAGACTTTTAATATGGAGGCTGCCGCTCCTGGATCAGGATACCCTCTATGAGATTGTGCTAATAATAAAACACTTGGTATTCTACGCTCCAAGCATTCCTTTAATATCATTGCATAGATGCCTACAATATATCCCTCTTCAAGTGGAAGTATGTTAGCTTCACTAAGTATTCTTTTTCCCTCTTCATGTATAGCTATACCAAAGACTTTTGGTTCTTTTATTTCAACCCTATTTGGAGTAGCAAGCCCTCCTACAGAGACTACTGCCTTTACATTCTTCTCTACAGCATAGTCTACTATTGATTTAGCTAATGATCTAATAAGCTCTACTGAAGGAATAGCGATCTCTGAAGTTATTACATAAAATGTATCACGTCCGTAGACTCTTATTGGCATTTTAGGCTCTCCTCTATGAAGAACTATCACAGGAGGTAACATTTCTGAGTCAAAATATGCTACCTCTTCCATTTTCATTTGACTTATAATATGATATGCGGCTATAGTCCCGACAAGTCCAACATCTGGTAAACCGTTTATAAGGTATGGACTCTCTACCAGAAGGCTCTTCTTCTCAACAATACGCATTTCATGACTCCCCTAGCTCTCTATATCTGCATTACTCTTTTTCTAGTTGTCGCTTTCTTGAGAAGAGAAAAACTTATAGAGTTAAAATCAATGAAGTAAAAATGGATAGAGAGATGTCGCGTGGAGAAGGTGAGAGATCTCTCTTAACTAAAATAGTTCTTGATGTACTTAAACCACATAAACCTTCAATAATCGAAATGGCTAATACCTTGATCAATGTTGATGGAGTAAAGAAAGTTAATATCATTATAAGAGAAATGGATGCTGAAACAGAGACAGTAAAAGTAGTTATAGAAGGAAAGAGCATCAACTATAATAGAGTAGAGGAGTCAATAGAGCATTTAGGAGCCTCCATACATAGCGTAGATGAAGTAGAAATGGAGAAATAGTATTCATTGCCTCCTATAATAATGCTCTTGCTATTTTTGCAAAGAAAACTGGATGCTTCATTAACTTCTGCGCCACTCTTTTCACATTTAATCCATTTGCTAAGTCTATTATATCCTTACCTTCAAGAATTCTAGCTAATTCATTTAACTCATTATCGTTAAGTCTTTCCACAACTCTTAAAACTTTAAGACTTCGAGAAATCCTAATTCCCCAGTACTTATCATACTCACTAACATACTCTTTAAGCTTATTATAAGTGATGTTATTCTCTACAATAGCTTCTCTCGCTATCCGTCCAGCTATCTTACCAGCTATTGATGCTGAATGTATACCACCACCTGTTAAAGGTATAACCTGTCCAGCTGCATCACCGCAGAGCATTACATTACCTTTTACTCTCTCTTTAACCTGTCCACTTATAGGAACTGCTGAAACACCAAATTCAAGCTCTACGCTTCTCTTAAATCGTTCAAAATTCTCTTCTATAAATTTATCAATATATCTTCTAGGTATATCTCCTCTAACTCCTGCGCCAATTCCTACTTTTTCTTCTTCACGTGGGAATATCCATAAGTAACCTCCAGGTGCAATTCTTGTGCCTACCCTTATTTCCAATACATGCTTATCAATAAGTTCTACATCATTCAGTATATACTGAGCTGTAGGTATAACTTCATATTCCTTTCTTCTAAAGAATGCCCTTCCTATCTTAGATCCTATTCCATCACATGCTATGACAATCTTCGGCTTAACTCTAATAAGCTCCCCTCGTTTAGATATTATGACATCTTCAACAAACCCTTTTTCATTAACTTTATAATCGACTACAGGACTGTTGATCCATAAGAGTGCTCCATTTCGTCTAGCTCTTATAGCTAAGGTCTCTAACAACGCTCTTTTATTGATAATATATCCTTCACCCATTCTACTACTAATTTCAACATAATCTTTACCATTAGGCGCAAATACTAATACGCCTCTAATTTCATTACGTACTATGTTCCTATCTGGCTTTACCTCTAGATCTCTTAATGTTGCGGCTGAAACTGCTTCTCCGCAAGGTTTCTTAGCTAGTTTATTTTCTTTTTCTACTATTAATACCTCTACTTCCCCTTTTTTAGAAGCTTCAATACTGGCTGAAAGTCCTGCAGGTCCTGCTCCTATTATGAGTATATCAACAACTCTTTCATTCAACATTGAACACCTACACCTATTTCTCCATAGACTTATCTTTAAAAATTCCTTGTTATGCTTTAAACCACTTGAAGACATAATAGCGTATAGCACGTGTTTGTGGATGTACAACTGCTATTACAAACCTCTTTCTAACACTATGAGAAAGTCTTCCTGCTCTTATTATTTCGATAGGATCCATTTTTGCCTCATATGGCATTACATGCACTAAAAAAGGTGCGTGGTCTATACCTGGCCCGTATCTATATACAGCAAATGTACTTCCAAACTTTAATCCTGGTCTAACTACATATCCTTTGCTTCTTAAGTCTTTATAAACCTCATAAACATCATCAAACATATAGTATATCTTCCTTGCATATTCTCTCACATCCTCAGGCTTAAGGCTTCTCCCTTGAGAATCGAAAACCTCAATTCTCCCTTTTTCGAGAAGATAGAGAGCTTCAAGTAATGAGAGCTCGACAGGTCTCTCTATGTCTAGTTCCTTAGGTTTGCTTATGCCTACTAATTTCCCATAAAATCCCTCTTTATAAAGCCTAGGAGCTTCTCTCTTATCCCAAGCTATAATTCGAGAGCCTATGAGCACAGCTTTTATCTTATCTTCGCTCATAAATAGCCCTACTTTAATATCTATCGTCTGGGAAAAATATTAAGAAAGAGAGACTAATAAATAAAACTTTCGAGGACGTGATTTTATATGTTCCAAACTAGTGAACTACTTGAAATCTCAAAGACTGTTTCAAAAATTAAGAAAAAGCAAATGATTCTGCTCTCACTTGCTGGTATAGCTACTCTGATAGCTTTCATATACCTTCTAGGAGGACCAGAAGAAGCTTTAGGCTTAATCCTTCTAATAACCCCCATGACGCTCACTACTATGGTTTTGCTTGAATTAGTTAATATTACGCTCTACGGTATTGCGTGGTGGCTTATTTTACGAGCGATTCGTGGAAAGGTAAATTTAAAAGAGTGTGTAGTTGCTGGCTATGTTAGCATTCTCGGAGATATGTTAGTTCCTACTGGTATTACGGGTGAAGCACTCTGGTATTTGTATGCTACTCGTCGACTTAAGGTAAAATCTGGCGAAGCGGCAGTAAGCATTATAGTTCATAGATTAATCGATAGTCTCCTTTTTACCTCAATAGTGTTGATAAGCTGGATACGTCTTTCTCTTCTTTATCACTGGCGTACGCATCCATTAGGTCAGTACGTAAGTTTAGTTGTACTTGCATCAATATTTTGTTTTTCTTGCCTCTACATTTTACTACATGTAGACTTAGTTTCAGATCATGTAGAAAATATACTTACTAAGATATCGCATAAGCTCTCGAAATACAAGATGTTCTCTAGAATTGAGGTTCTCAGATTCTTCAATGATTTCCAGAATGCCGCTCTTTTAATAAGACATAACATGCTAAGTACTACCTTAATAACACTTGTGTTATTAACACGCTGGCTCTCTGGCATCTCTATACCTTATGTTGTATTTAATTCCCTAGGATATAAAGTAAGTTTCTGGTTAACGGCATTAGCATATCCACTTTATGGGCTTACATTATTACTACCAGGGGGTATTCCTGCTATGATAGGTATACTAGATGTTACTATGATATCAATTTTCCTTCTTCTAGGCATAAAGAAGGGTGTAGCTATTGCTGTATCATTTATAACACGTTTAGTTACTATAGTTACAGATCTTCTATTCATTTCTATAATTTCAGCCTATATGGGTATTAGTGAATTTATCAAGTAAACCTATGTAATGCTATCATCATCACATCGTCAGATGCATCTTCAAATAAATCAGCTATATTTTCGAGAAACTCTATGATGAGTCTTATAATATGAACATGTGGTTTGTTTAGCTCTTCTAATGTTAATAAATCAGTCTCTCTATAAGCTAAATCTGCCTTTTTCTCAGAATCGCTTACTTCTTTACAAAATTCTAGAACCTGGTTTAAGTTATATCGTAATGCAAATACGGCTCTTCTAAATGCATCATAAGCTTCTATCACACTACCTACAAATTCTCTTAAAGGTTCTAATAGGCTAAATGGTATCCCCCATCCTTTTTCTTCTAATCGTTCTAACCTATATGCAATACCCTCTAGATAATCTGCTACCTGAACAATTTTGCCTGTAAGTCGAATCCAATCTTCCCGTATCTCTAGTCCAGGTGTAGTTCTAGCTATATAATTGTATAGGTCACGTTTTATTCTGAGTACTTCTTCTCTGCTTTCTCTAATTCTCTCTAATCTCTTTCTGAAATCTTCCTTCTTTCTCTCGTATTCTAATAAGCATTGATATAATTCATGTAGTGCTTCCCCGATATTTCTTGTCTGTTCTTCTATCATGTCAAGTATTCGCCTTGTAGCTTCGTCCTCTCTAGATATAAACATTCTTTCTTTATTTTCATCGATGTTAATTATACTCACAGATGCCATCTCCTAGAGCTTTGTTTTCAGACATATAGGGTTTAAAGTATGATTTATTTAAAAGTTTATTACCTTGCCGTAGTAGTTAGCGGTCTCCTTACTGTAGCTATAGTTCTATCTGCTACACCTCTCTCTCTTAACTCTTGGGCATTAGCCCAAACTTCATTTTCAGGAACGGTATCTAGGCCAATAACTTTAAAGCGTATTTTCTTCTTACCAGCTATAACTATCTCTACCATATCCTCTATACCTAAGTATCTCATAGTCTTTGGATTCATCTTAGCCATTCCTCTATCGACGTCATTCCTTTGCCTAATCCTTAATCTCTTCTCGACTCTCTTCATAACTCTTCACCTGCTAGGATACCTTTTTTTCAAATCTTTAAAGGATACTTTAAGATTTATGTAGCTTTCAATAATAGGTATTACTTCATTTTCAGGTATTCTTATCTGTTCCCATGTATCTCTATCTCTTAATGTAACTGTCTTATCTATCAAAGTTTGACCATCTACTGTGATTGCTAAAGGCACTCCTATTTCATCAGCTCTTGCATATCTTCTCCCTATTGAGCCTGATATATCATAGAAAGCTGCTATTCCTCTATTTTTTAGCCCCTTGTATATCCTTAGAGCTTCACGCTTCATGTCTTCATTATCTATGAGTGGAAATACTACTGCTTTTATTGGAGCTACATCTGGTGGTAGCTTTAAAACCACTCGACCTCGTACTTCATAGTATGCATATTCTAATGTAGCATATACAAGTCTATCAGCACCATATGAAGGCTCTACTACATGAGGTATGAACCTTCTCCCTGTCTCCTTCACCTCTTCAAGGCTTATATCAACCATATCTCTAGTAACTCTCTTTCCATCAACTATAGCAAAACCTCTTTCTTTAAGTTCTTTGATGAATTTCATATCTTTACTTTTCTCTTCTATTAATCTTGCAAGCTTTTTTGCTTCCTTCTTGAACTTAGGTCCTATTATCTCCATGCGTGGTCTTACTCTATAAACCTTAAGAATTTTTGGATGTTCATATTCCTGAAAGACTCTTAGATCTTGCCTACTGTATTCCATATGTCTTGAGAGATCGTAGTCTGTCCTATAAGAGTGACCTGCTACTTCAACCCATCCCCATCTTTCAAGCCAAACTGTCTGATCGAAAGTTTGCAAGGCATAATGTGCTCTCTCTTCAGGCAATTTTTCTACGAACATCTGTTTATCACTCGGTATGCCTAGGCTCCTAACAAACCTTTGACCTAAGCCCATGTAGAAAGCTAACCATTCATTCTTTACGATATCTTTTTCAAGTAGTTCTTTAACTCTAACTTTAATGGGTTCTTCTTTACCCTCCAAAATTCTCTTTATGGGTAAAACTTGAATCACCTCATCTTCTACTTCATTCAATACAGGGCATTTAGGATCTTCAGGATCAAAGAAGAGCTCTAATTCCATTATGGTGAATTCCCTTAATCTTATTGGTCCTTGTCTAGGCGATATCTCGTTCCTCATAACCTTACCTATTTGAGCTATGCCTAGAGGTAATCTACGTCGTGCTGCTTCGAAAACTCTCTTGAAAGAAATAAACATCCCTTGAGCTGCTTCAGGTCTAGCATAGCCTATATTACCTTCATAAGGTCCAATAGTTGTCTTAAATAACAGATTAAACGTTCTCACTTCTCCTAACTCACCTTGACACTCAGGGCACCTTATGTTATATTCTCTTATAATCTTAGTAAGTTCCTCTGGAGTAAGCTTTTCTAATCCCCCTAATTTTGTTACTTCCTCGATTAAATGATCCGCCCTATATTTTCTGTGACATTTAGTGCATTCAACTATCATATCAGTAAAGTGCTCTAAATGGCCTGAAGCATTAAAGACTATCTCAGGCATTATTATTGGAGTCTCTATCTCAACCATAAATTCTTGGTACTCATATATGAACGTACGTCTCCACTTTTCCTCAATATTTCTCTTAAGTAATGTTCCTAAAGGACCAAAATCTAGGAAGCCTCTTACTCCGCCATATATCTCTACAGATGGCCAGAAGAACCCTCTTCTACGAGCTAATTCTACTATTTTATCATATTTATCCATGTTTTCCTCCTCGTTCTTAATGTCTCTATATCGCAGAGCATTTCTAGGGTTAAATATAGATATCCTAATTTAAGCATAAAGAATGAATTTCCTCAAAAAGATTAAGAGAAGGTAACGCATTATGAACGAGTTCGAAGGCTTAGTATACCCTATGGGGCCACCATTAAGAGGGTTTAATCATCCATGGAATGAAGCAAGATATATTATTATAGGTTTTCCTTTTGATGGTACTAGTAGTTATAGACCAGGTACTCGATTTGGCCCTCTAAACATAAGATTGTCTTCTTTAATGATAGAATCCATGAGCTTATTTTCGAAACTTAGTATAGATGAGATACCTATCTATGATATAGGCGATGTCACTGTAGTACATGGTAATGTTACTGAAAGTTTAAAGAGGCTAAAAAGTGTCATTGAATTAGTATTAAATAAAAATAAGAAGCCTATGGTAATTGGTGGTGAACATACACTCACTTTAGGAGTATTGAACGCTCTTAAAAGGCATATTAAACAAGATGAATTCTGCTTAGTATCCTTAGATGCTCATATGGACTTATATGATGAATGGCCCTTAGGTCAGAGGGTTTCTCATGCAACTACTCTACGCAGATCTTATGAACTATTAGGAAATAGTGATATCATAATCGTAGGTGTTAGAGCCTGTGATCCTGAAGAAATAACCTTTGCAGAGGAGCACAATATAAAGTATATTTCTTCTTTCGATATTGACTCAAAATCTACTAGAGAGGTGCTTCTAGAAAGAATTAAAGATAAGCAAGTCTATTTGAGCCTAGATATTGATGTACTCGACCCTTCTATAGCCCCAGGAGTTGGAAATCCTGAAGCTGGTGGGCTAAACTATCATACTTTACTGAAATTACTCAAACTAATAATACAACATTCTAAAGAGATGTTAGGCTTTGATTTAGTAGAATTTAATCCACTAGTTGATATGACTGGGACTACAAGTGTTATCGCTACTAGGCTTCTGTATGAAGTCCTTTCACTTGATTATCCTCGTAGTCATTAAGGCTTATACTCCTTTAACTTTCTTAGCAATAGGCGGACGGACTTTATATATTATCCTATATCCGCAGAAAGGACACATTATGCTAGGGATTAGCTTGAGATCTTCTAGCTCAAAGGTCTTTCCGCATCTTCCACACTTATAAGTCATACTTATTTCCCTTCTACAAACTTCACTTCTCTGCTTTTTAGTATTTCGGAGTAAACGGTTAGATTTAAATAGTCTGCTAGACTAATCACAACAAGGAGTTGATGGGAGAGAATGAGTGAGGAGATCTCCCCTATAAGGGGGTTACCAAAGGAACTATACGACTATGAAGAGATAATTAAAGAGCAACAACGTGTAAGAGTGCGTGTTGAAAGACGACGCTTTGGAAGAGAAGTAACTATAATTGAAGGTATAGACAGTAGAGATGTAGATTTAAGAAAAATCGCTAAAGTTCTTAAAGGTAAATTAGCTTGCGGAGGTACTGTTAAGGAAGGCAGAATAGAGCTACAAGGTGATCATAGAACTAAGGTAAAGGAAATTCTTATTAACTTAGGATTTTCGGAAGATCAGATCTTCATAGAGTGAAAGCTCTTGCCATTAAAGAGGAGAAGTGTAAGAGAAGAAACTATTTTATGTTGTCCAGTATGTGGTTCTATAAATATAGAACGGATTAGAGTTCTAGGAGTGACTCCTACGCTTTACTTATGTAAAAATTGTGGTTACAAAGGCTACATAGTACTTGAATTAGATATTAATAACTTTAAGAGGGAAACAAATGCCTAATCCTTTCTACACCCTTTATTTCCTCTATAACTCTTATCACTTCCTCTGGAACATATTTTCTCCACTCATCACCTTTAGCCATTAACTTCCTAATCCTAGTAGCATTATATAGCTCCCTCTTATAGAAAGGTATTCCCTCAACACGATATCCTTCTTCTTCAAATAACCTTCTTGAAAGAGAATCATTTGTAAATACTATATCGAACTTTGGCGTATATAATCTAACCATGGCTACCCATAACGAGTGCACTCTATCAGTATCAGGAACTGCAACAATAATACATTTATCCAGCAGTTCTCTCGACTTTAATACTCTCCATATCATCTCTATTCTCTCGCCTACTGTAAATGGGTTCTCCCATGTATGAGAAAATTGTGCGCTTCCTATTCCTATTACTAGTTCGTGCACTTTACTTAAAATCCACTCTATGGCCTTTAAGTGTCCATAGTGGAATGGCTGAAATCTACCTATGTAGAAGCCCCTCATTGAAGCTGTTCACCAGTTGATGATTCATTATCATGACTTATTTATATCCTTTTATGATCTTTACTAAGAGTGTACTAAAGAATACCAAAAAGCAAGAGGCTTTCTTATTGGTAAAAACCATTAAAACAAGGGAATTAAGGAAAAACTAACGAACTGGTATCTTTATTTTTAGCTCTCTAGCAAGTTCTTTATACCTATTTCTTACAGTTACCTCTGTAACTTGAGCAGCCTGTGCAACTTCTTTTTGCGTTCTTATATCTCCTTTAAGTAATGACGCTATGTATATCGCTGCAGCTGCTAATCCTGCAGGATCTTTTCCTGCTGTAAGGCCTTTCGCCCTTGCCGCTTTAAGTATTGAAATG
>Ga0180301_10001472_pt1 | contig 18613 bp, 20 predicted proteins | sample GuaBasSediGuay16_FD_121797 | JGI IMG/M metagenome (GOLD analysis project Ga0180301, IMG submission 121797) | Subseafloor sediment microbial communities from Guaymas Basin, Gulf of California, Mexico - Guay16, Core 4569-2, 12-15 cm | ecosystem: Environmental > Aquatic > Marine > Hydrothermal... | reverse complement strand
CTTAAAGAGCTTATTTTGAATGAGACTGTTTATCTAGATATAGATGATCTTGGTAGCCCAAGAGATCCATATAATAGAATTATAGCTGTTGTGTATAAGAGATATAATTCAACCCATCTACTTAATGTCAATAAATGGCTTGTAGATAATGGATATGCAAATATAACTGATTACGATGATAATGAATTTGATCCGTATACCTGGAATCTATATGTATACTATCCGGAAAGTAATGAAACAACTATACCCACCGTAACAACAACAGTTACAGAAACAACTACTGAGACAACTACTGTTACTACAACAGAGACTTATACTACAACCTATACGACTACCGAAACAACAACCCAGACAGAAACCGTTACATCTACAACAACATTTACAACTACTGAAACTATTACAGAAACTCTAACAGAAACAACTACAGTAACAGATACGATCACGATTACATCAACGACAACCTATACCACTACCTACACTACTACACATACTACTGTAGAAACTATTACCGACACGACAACAATTACTACAACAGAGACCTCGATAAAGACAACAACCATAACAAAGACAACGACATCACCAACAACGGTAACGAAGACCATAATAAACAACATAACATATACCACAACAGAAACCGAGACAATAACTTCACCAACAACAATAACCATTACAACAACAATCCCAACAACAATTACACAGACAGATACCACTACAATAACAAAGGAAGGCCCAACAGAAACCCTGTATACATCAACAGAAGCGACATCAACACAATATTTAACAACCAATAAAGAAGCCAAATTTATGGCACCCATTATAACGATCACAATAGCAACAATCATTATAGCAGCAATAGTAATAACAATAATAATCATCCTATGGCTAATTATAAAGAGGTAATTTTAAAACTAAACCATCAAACACCATCACATCCCGACCATTAGGATGCTGGATTGTAGGTGTATGGTTTGTATTTTGTTTCATTAATATGTATTTGAATTTGCTAATGCCTCTTATGGGTAGGTACCATGTATATTCTTTCGCTTTCTTTTGAAAGTCTATAATATAGGTGTTATGTTCTTTTGGCAAAGAAACGACAAAAATTATAGGTTAAAATTGGCTTATTGCTAGTAATAATAGCCTTATTAAAAGAACTATCTTAATAATGAGAGTAGAATTTTCTCTGCTTCCCTACAATCTTTATCGGAGAAGGGTGTCCACCCTGATGTTTCAAACACTATTCTAACCTTATTCTTATCAAAGAGTACTCTTACTTTCATCTTCTTGTCCAGGAATCCCGTAGCGAAATAGCTTCCAGATTTTTCACCAGAGTAAACGCCCTCATATATTTCATAGAGGTTGAAACCTAGCGTTATCAATGACTTGATCAAAGAATCTCTATCTATATCAGTGTCCTCAACAGTACATATTATATGTACTGGATCAGATGACTTAATACAATACACGGTACTTGGCTGTCTTGGTTTCACTGGCTTCTCGCCTTCCTTACTCGTCTCCTCACTACTTACCTCCGCAGAACCACCAGTTGTTCCGACACCGCTCACTACACGTTGAAGCTCAGTGATAATGTTATCAGCAAATCTGCTAACAGAATAAGGCATATACGCGATATATACGAGACCAGCAATAAACAGTATTATTAGCACAATTGATGAAAAATAAAGAATTCTCAGATTAAATTCGATAAACTCAATATCTTCTATACCAATATCACCTGCAAAGCGCATCAACAAATCTAGAAAATAAGGTGGTTTTTCGAATAATATAAGCAAACTACCTTGCTTATATAATTCAAGATATTCCAGTGCCTCAGTAGTAGCTCCATATAACCACAAACCAATAATAAGCACTATAATATCAACAATTAGTTCAACAACTATTGCCTTAATATAATCAATTGCCAGCTCCAATCTAGTTCCATCTCTTAGTTTCATAAGTCCGATACGTATTTCTTTTTTACAATTCGAAGGGGTGTATGCTGAATAAGAACCATGCTCTCCACGAATACAGTATTTTGAAAATTCCTTAATACGAACACGATGTTTCAGAAATATTTGTTCCAAGTGTTCTACAAGAGTCCTAGGATCTATTTTCAAGAAAACCGTTCTACGTACCTCGGGCACTCATACCACCACACTTTAAACTCCCAAATTCCAGGAGATCTTTAACAAGGAACCCCATAATCAAATATAATACTTCGTCAGTAGATTATTTATCCTTAACAACTTAATATATTTCAAGGAATACATTATATCATCATCAACAACAGCACTTCTTTCGAAGCTAGAGGTAGGACAAAATCCTGTCCAGAAAACTGATTATCTAAAGTAAATATAAATTATGTTGGGTATGGAATATGCAGTTTAGTAAGTTGGCTGACACTATATTCGATGAGTTATCTAGCTATATCTTTGAGCATGAAGGTTTAGAAAATCTTCGCCATTGAACGGGCGAATTTCGAGGGATGGGTAAAGGTTGAATTGGTTCCCATCCTAAGGAATTACTTTAAGAGACTTGTTCCTGAGGAGGAAAATATTGATATATTAGCTGATGATTGGGCTATTGAGATAAAGACTATTAACACTAACTATACGCATCCCCTAGTGAAATATAAGAGTGTACCGATAACAGAAAACGTGGATAGTGTCTTGAACGACATAGATAAGTTGAAGGAAAAGACTAGGTTTAAGAACAAGGCTGTACTCTTTATAGTTTTCCCGCTACCTGAAAAATCAATGCATATATGGCAACAAATACACCTAAATAAAATAAAAAGTAGATTAAGAGAAATTGTATCCCACAAATTTAGATTTAGGAATGGCGTGCCCGGCATTATGTACATAGGACAAGTTTAAGTATGAAATGCTACGAATTAATTAAAGTACCATATAGTGATAAGGCATTAACTATCAAAGAAGGTTAGAAAATTCAATTACCTAATTGTCTCGATGATTCGCTAGATACTATCTCTATAATTTGCCTACTCTTGTCAAATAGTTTCTTCAACTCCATTTCAAGCTGTTTCATACCTATATGGACCAAGTATTAGACTTGGAAGATTGGTATTTACTCTTAACTATAAACTATTACGAAATATTTATGTTGATCCTTAACATTAAAGAACTTTTGCACCAGAAATTTATGGTTTATACATCATTCTTTTCACGAAACAATTGTAAGTCTACTTTAGTTTTTAGATCGCTTTATGTTTGTTCTTCTTCAACTTGTTCATAAATGAACATGTTTAGAAATGATACTGTTGCTTTATCTCTGTGTTTTTCAGCTAAATCTGCTAATCCTTATATGTGCCTAGCGTTCTCTACTTCAGCTTGATAAAAACGGTCAATCGCCACAACTACTCTTTCCAAGTATTCTCTGGCCTAGGTCTTTGGAGCAAATCTTTAATGCATATAAGAAAGTAATAATTGAAGTTCATTTAACAGATGAAGAGCACCAATTAACCATATGTTTGAAAGAATGTATAGGAAATTTAAATAAGTTAAAAATAATAAAAATGAATAAATGATTCTTTGATAAGTAAATAATACTCTTACTCTAAACTTTATATATTGTAGTTAGATAATATAATAGTCGTGATAAGATTTGCCTACTTGTCCTTATTGTGGCAAGTTCTTTAGAACGAAACGTGGGCTAAAACAACATATCTATAGATCCCATCCATTTGCTATTGAGACTATGGAGAAAGATGCTAGAAAGTTCTGGAGTTCAGTTGACAAAGCTACTAGAGACCTCTTTGGCTCAAGAAAACGAAGGAAAAAGAGAAAAAGTAGTGATTGGTGGTTCTAGGGATCGCCTATGGTTTTGGACAAGCTTAAGGAGGGTCTAAAGAAGGGGGTAAAAGCGCTAGCCCATGGTACAAAGATGTTGGCAACCAATATTTCTGTAAATATAGCCTATAATCAGAAAAAGAAGGAACTCAAAAGAGCACTCCTCAATCGATTCATAGTTAGACAACTTGAGGAAATAGCTCTTGAGAAGGGAATATCATTTCATGGAACAAACCCAATAACTGGAGAAAAATGGGTAGCAGTAACTAAGGCTACTAAAGTAAAGGTATTAGCTAAACAATTGTCTTTTGGAGAAGTAGTAGAACTGGCACGAAGATACCATATACCATATAGAGACCTCGTAAACGAACTAGAAAGATATAGAGCAAAACTAGAATCTAAGATGGCAAAAGTAAAGGCTGAAAACAAAATAGCAGAAGTAATCCAAGCTCTTCAAGAGTTCAAGCCAGAACCAGTAAGAGATGAAGAAGAACTAGAAAAACAATTGTATCAATACCTAAAAGCCCGACTACCAGGAATACCCATCCAACGACAAGTATACCTTGGCCCATATAGAATAGATCTTCAAGTAGGTCCTTGCGGGGTTGAGCTAAAGATACCTCGCAGCAAAACACATCTACAAAGACTAATAGGACAAGTAAGAGATTACAGCGAATACCTAGACTGCATGGTAACACTTATACTAGACACTGGACAAGTATCAAGACTAACAAGCTATATAGAAACACTAGAAGAAACAGGGATAATCCCAATAATAATCCAAGGAAGACTAAAACAAAAACAAGAACAACCAACAAAACCAGCACCAAAGCATTATAAACCAAAAAGACACTATCCAAAACATAGACATAAAAGAAAATACAAAACAAAAAGAAAACGTAGAAAAAGGAGTTAAGCTGGCCGAATGCCTCCTCAAATGCAAGGAGATATTAGAGGGCTAAAAAGCATTGTACCTAGTATTTATTGATGAGAGCGGTACCGATTCTCTTCCACCTAAGGATAAGCTAACTAATAAGAAGAAGCGCTTCTTTGTGGAGGCATGTATAATTGTTAACAATAGATCCATGAATTTTCTTGAAAAGAAATACTATGAGTTGCTCCGATCAGTTTATATAAACGGTGTAAGTGTTAGCGAATTATTCAGCTTCTATAAGAGGCTTACAAGTAGAGAACCAGAGCTAAAGGCTAGCTATATACTTGATAGAAAAGGCCCTTTTAGGCTTCTACACGAGGTATCTATTGACCAATATAAAAGATTTAGAGATCAAGTTTTTACAAGAATATCAAAAACCTTAAGGGACTCACAAGCCGATATAATAGCAATTGTTATAGATAAATACAAACTACATGATGCAATAAACAAACATGGAATACCTTATGAACCTAGATCGATAGCTATGGATTTCCTATTCACAAGAATAGCAATAGTTCTTGAAAGAAAAGGATACAAAGAAGCAGCAGTAATACATGACGTATCTAGTAAGGAAGACCAAATATTAGATGTACTAGAACATTTAAAGAAAAAAGGCTATTACTACAACCCACATTTAAAGCGAAAGCCAAACTATAACTTAATAAAACAATTAACATTCATTGACTCAACCAGCAGTATATTCTTGCAATATACCGATATACTCGCAAACTTAATCCGGAGAAAACATGCCTATGGAGAAAAACAGTACTATTCAATACTTGCAGGAACCCCGAGATTTTACACTAAAGTATATCCGAGAGAAATATAATGTATTCAGGAGAGGGGTTCATCAACATATCCCCCCTCTCCCGGGCCCCGTTCTTTCCATGGGGCCCATCAGTAATATCCATAAACTGCTGTCACAAATGTGTTACAATATTGCTGCATTCTCACGTAATACTTTGTAATACCGTAGTATTAAATATTGTGTACACAACGTATATACACGGAGTTAGACACTTGTAAAACTATTATTTTACAGTTGTACACAAGCTACAAAGTATATGTCCAATTTTTATATAGTTTCGATTCAGAGTATATTTTGGTGAGTATTTGCCCGGCTTCCGGGATCCCTTTATTGATGATCTTGTTAAGAGGTTTATTGTTAGGGCTGAGACGAGTCATACGATTGATAGCTTGCTAGTGGGCTCTCAACAACTGCTTATTCTATCCAGGACTATGTTAGGGGCTTCCCATCCCTAAATGACAAGGAGTTATTCAAGGAATTTATTAGCCGGGAAGAAGTAAAGAACTAGCTGCAAACACTAGCATGCAACTCAGATATTACAATATACTTAATAGATAACAACCCGAGATTCAAAAACCTCAGACCATACAAAGACACAATAATAGAAACCATAGCATCAATACCAAGCCAGCAAAAATTCCAACAGATAACAAGGACAGCAACATGAAAAATAAAAAGTAGAGAAGAACCAGAAATACTTGTAATGGTGGCTTTAGTGTTTTTTTAAGGTTTTTGAGTAGTGGTTGTAGTGATTGTTCTATTGTGTTTTTAATTTTATCTTTTGGCATTCTAGGGTCTAGTGTATATAGGTATATTGCTACTTTCATTGGTAGGGCATTGTTTTTAATTATTGGAATAGGTTTCTCATCGCTTCTTGGATCACTTGTTAGCTTATAGAATGCTCCAAGTAGTATTTTCTCATTGTTCATAGTGATTGGCTGTGCATATTCTGCTATGTAGGCTAGTAGTGTAACGACGTCTCTTACATCAACCTCTGATTTATACTTGGCATCATATACTATTGCCTTATCACCTGTCTTTAATATGAAGTCTGGCCGTAGGCGTGCTCTTTTCTTGGCTAGTACTCTACGTTCTTTAAGCTTTTTCATGAAGAATCCGTAGAGAGGCATATTGTATATTAGCTTAATCCATCCGGATCTAATTATGATGTATAGGTCGCGGTATTTCTCAACAGTTGGTGGTGTCCTAGATATGTTTTCTAGAAAATTAGTTATTCTTGTTAAAACCCATAACTCGTATATTTTACATGAAGCGCTTGGAATAATTTCTCCTTCCTTCACGTATTCATGGACCAGTCCGATATTCGATGTATACATTTCATATAGGTCTGCGAGAAGGCCAAAGTATGGATTAGTTCTTGAAGCTCTTCTTGTTTGTTCAAGTAATTCTTGGTCTGGAATTTCCTCTTTGAGTAATAAATTGAAGAAGCTATTTAGTGGTGGAGTAGTAAGGTAATGTACATGTAGGTTTCGAAGTGTATTAATCTTGTCAGCTAATAGCCAGTAATAAGGCTCATGTTCTATTGCCTCGTTTAGAATATCTAGGATCTCGACTAATCTAATTGATAGATCATGATGGAATCTAGCTAGGAGAATAAAGGGATAGTCATGCAGTACAATCTTAATTCTCTCATATACTCCAAGCGGATATCCCATCAATAAGTACTTTAGAGTTTTATACATAACTGGTCTTCCAATAACTCCTTCTGATACAATCTCTACACTAGTAGTTTTCTTTGGCAAACTCGAAGACAAGATCAATTCTGTAAGCCTAAGTAATAATATACTATAGGATATTGGAGAGGATAGAAATGGATAATAGAAGTTTCCAAGTAATGGCTCCAAGACACCAGTTCTTGAAGCAAGTAAATCAATTGACTGCCTAGTCTCCTTAAGCATTTTAATATATCCTTGCCACCCTATTTTAGGCTCTACATGCAATATTACTCTAATATTATCAGTATTGTAAATAGCAAAGTTTCCAGCAAATTCACCTGGATTAATAGCTTCATCACTTACCCTAGGTATTGAGATATCTATAGGGCCCGTCCTACCATGTATCCCTATTATTGATTTCTTAATAGCTTCCCGTAGATCATTGAGAAAATCAGAGATGTGCTCTACGATTTTCTCTGGATTAAAACCGAGATAGTCTTTACTTAGTCCTTTTCGAGTTATTTCTTCTTCGATATTCTTCTTTAACTCCTCTTTCATAACGCGTTTATCTTCAACTAAGCAAATGTAAAGAGTGTTTTCTCGGCTTGAATGATCCCGGTAGACTCTTTTATTCCCTGGACATGGTTTTAAATTAGAAGACATGGTATCCCTTCTTTATTTTTTCAACTAGTTCAGCTGAATAGATTAATCCATGGTTCTTTAGAGTTTTATGAATATTATCTAATATATTTATGATCGAACCTTCCTTGGAAGAGCCTCGAGCCTGTGTTGTACCTCTTTGAAGTTTCTCACGATTTGCATAGTCTGATAGTATGTCTAATTGTGGTATAATGTATGTAGAGAATGCTGAGTCGAGTAATAATAAAGTGTGTATCCATGTACGTTTACTAGTATCTTCACCAAACCCGCATGGTGGTAGTAAGCCCTTTTTGTACGCGTACACGCCTATAGCAATGTATTTTAAGGCATCAGCTAGTACCCCTGGTGTTATCTGGATTGGACAAACTTCGCAATCCTTGAATTTCTCAAGTTCTTTATTGATGTCTTCTATGAGATTGACGAGAATGTTATCAAGCCTGATCTCAGCTTCTGAATCCTTGATAGAATATATTTTATCCATCCATTCTTCTTCACCGTATTCCTTGGTTTCAGCAACAAAATCTATTGGTGCAATACAGTCAAATGGTTTACCCTCGTTATCTACTCTACACTCTCTAAGCTCGTCCCATATTCCCCTAAAGTCTATCTTGATTTTTCTCTCCTTGGCTTTAGATTTTTCAATTAAACGATTCAATAGATCTCTTTTTTCTTTTGAAAGAGAATCATCATATTGATTGCAATAATCTGATAGCTTCTGCAGATATATATGGTTTATAATTGCGAATCTCCTTGTTAGTGCATATCCGAGTTTAAATAATAGTGCCCTATCATAATTGTTCATGGTCGCTAATACTCTAAACGAATAAGGTACTTCCGTAATATATTCGTCACTTTCAGGGCTCTTAATACCAGGGATCTCTAGTTTCTCTTTTTTCCGATGTATGGGATCCAATAGTGTGAAGAACTTGCCAAATGCCAGATCAATGTTGGCTCGATTGATCTCGTCAATTATCAACCAGTATAGTTTTCCTTCTTTTTCGATCGCATTCTTACTCTTCTCAACAACATTAAATATAAATCCCTTCTTCACACTACCAGTAGCCAGTGGACCACCAATAGTGTCGAATGGTGTCCATTCAGGATTACCAGTTTCCAGTATATATCCTAACCCAAGTTTATCTAGTAAGTTTATCAATAAACTAGTCTTACCAGAACCGGGAGGGCCTACAAGTAAAACATTCTTACCACTAAATAAGTTTAACAAAATAATGAACTCTCCATGTTCTTGAGACTTCAATTTCTCAATGAGCTCTTTCATCATATAAACTGATCGTTTTTCAACTATTTGCTTTCCAAGGGCTAGTTCAAGTATTTTTCTTGCTTGTTCAGGCTTTAATTTTACAAGATATTTTTGAAGACTCCTAGATCTTATTCCTGTTAATTCTTCGAATTTATCAAGAGTAATCTTTGGGGAATTCAATATAATTATCCAATTCTACGAAATAATAATCCTGATCCTTAAAATAATTGTCTGCAAATCGTGCATACTCATTGTCCCATATACCTTTTTCTTTTAATGTTTTTATCAATTGCTCTTTACTTAATTTTGTAAATTCCCCTTTTACACGAGAAATTCCAACAATCATTTTATTATATTTACTTGGAGGACTCGATTTAAGATAATGAAGTATACAGTCTCCAACTTCGAGACTTTCCATATACTTGTACCTACGTGTTGCAGGAGACCATAGACACTTACCAATATGTCCTGGGTACGGTGATCCTGTTACTTCTAGATAGAATTTCTTACATTCCGAAAACGGATTCCAGCTATGCTTCTTTACCTCCTCCTTACTGATTGGCATAAATTCGACTAATATCGGATTGTTATTAAGATATTCAAGCATCTTTTGAGCTTTACATTCTCTCACAACGTTAACGTTGGCACCAAGTGGAATTGTAGCTTTCTTCAGTTCTATTCTACACTCATTAGCGATTAATCTTTGGATAGTACCAGCTTCAATGAAACAGTTATTAGAGGGTTCAACTTTCCCAGTACATATATTTAGGTCTAGAAAGCATTTTGATAATTTTATTGGCCTTAGAAAGAACCTATAGTTATATATTATTTTATTTTCCCTCAACTCATCCGGCCAGAACGGCTTAATATCATCTACTTGTTCGCCTATTTTTGCGATCATTACAAAGCCGTGATTAACAACAAAGAATGTTACCAAACGCTCAGGATCCTCAAGAATCTTCTTAAGATCTCCTTTCTGTTTAAATCCCCATAAGAACTTACCTGAATTAAGTGCTTCACAAAGTGATTTCAGGAAATTTTCATACCTACCCTTTATAACTAGAACTTCGTTCTTAAGAACCAGAAGTAGTCACCCCGACCATCCACACTACATTTCATATTTAAAATTTATGCTCGATCCTATAAAAATGATGAGATTATTATAGAATATTTTACTTTTGACTTAAGCTCTTTAGGAATACTAATTCTCTAGTTATAATCAATGGGAATTTATACTATTCAATGAATGTAGATTTATACTAGCTTTTTTTAAATCGGACGTGCTGGCTAATGGGTATAATTCGTGCCATTATGGCTAACCTTTAAACGTATTTAGTTATCGTCGTATATTGGAAAACATCTTAGCAATGAGAATATATCAGCTATTTTGGGGTGACTGTATGTTGGGGGTATTCTTTTATTTTTGGTTTTTGTATAGGTTTATTGTGGTTTTGTTGTGTATGGTGTAGTGGTTGGGGGTTGTTGGTTATGGAGAGTTGGGTTGTGTATGGTGTTTTGTGTCTAGTGTTTTGGGGTTTGTGGGGTTTTGTGCTTAAGCTTGCTTATAGTAATTTGTCGTGGACTGAGACTTACTTCTTGAGTACTCTTGCTAGTTTTACAGTAATGCTGCTGGTAGTATCTTATTATCGTGTCAAGCCGCCGCCATTAAATACTTATTCTATCATGGCATTAGTTGCCGGTGTCTTCGGTGGCGCTGGCTATATCTTCTTCGTAAAAGCACTAGAGCATGGCAAGGCAAGTGTAGTAATTCCACTGACTGCCCTGTATCCAGCAGTAACAGCAATAATAGCAATGATCGTCCTTAGGGAAAAGATAAGCCTATACCAGGGAATAGGAATAGTATTAGCAATAATTGCAGCCATACTACTATCAACCAAATAGGTGAAAGACCGAACAAGAATAATTACTTAACAATAATTGTGTTGGATAAATAAGAAGTTAACTACTCTTTTTCCAGGATAAAATACATCCTCAATACACATGGGATTAAACAATTGAAGAAGCGTATTATGTAGAGCCCTAGAAAACCTAGAGAAACTTGAATTGGTAGGCATTGAACAATATCCTGCGATTCTAGATTAGTCTGCAACTATAGGAAGCGGAAATAGAATAGCTGTATAATCGGGTCCTCTTAGCTATCGAGCACTTATCAATGTGGCGGATCTGCTTGGATTTAAACCTAGATCCTTCCCCTCCAGGAACTTGACTTGTATAGCTTTGTCCAATGTATTGAAGATGTTAGGACAATAATGTATAGAATTCATAATTTATTATCTAGTATATGGGACAGCTAAAATTATTGATTATTTAGAAAGAATATGTTCGTAATCTAGAGCCTTGTTTTCTGTCATGCTTAAGTCGGGAATAAATAGGTTAGCAGTCTTTTTCTAGGAGTCTGAAGTATTTTTCTCTAGTAAGTCCTGCCTCGGTTATTATGATTCTTATGAGTCCTGGTTTAAGCTTTTTTCCCGGGTGTACTGGAACTACTATTCTGGTTCCTTCCTCGTTTATCAGTATTACATGTGAGCCTCGTTGTCTTATGGGTTTAAATCCTACTTTACTGAGCAACTTGATGAGCTTATATGGGTCTATAGGTGTTATTCTAGGCAATAGCCTTCACTCTCTGGAAACCAACAACTCTGCGGTTCAATAACTCCTTCTTCTCGTCTTCAGAGAGTGTTTCAAGGTACAGCTCTATTGCTTCTCTAACGTTTTTAATAACCTCATCTAGACTATCACCCTGCGTATGACACCCCGGAAGCTCCGGAACAATCGCGATATAACCACCACTCTCATCCTCTAGTGTAATAACACTAAACTCACGCTCCCCTTTATCCATAAGCCAATCCCTGATTAACTATACAGACTAACTACCTAATAACTACTTTAAACCAATAAGTAAATACCTTATTGATAAAACAGAGGATAACATACTGGCATTAGAAGAGAACACTCCTAGATGATCTATAGCAAAGAAGGCGCTAGGCGGGCTAATTAGAGCAAAAGCCTTTGAGGATCCTACGAAAAGGATCTGAATTCAAGATCTAATTAACGTGTTTTAGTGAGCGGTAACTAGAGTTGAATTACTCGTACTATCCTTAATATTTCAACAACTATTCCTTTCTATAGTCTCTTGTTAATGCATAGGCGAGCTCTAGCACGTTAAACTCGCTAGTAACAAGTTCTTCATTAGCATATTCCTCATAGGATGGGTTGCCCTTAAGGATCTCGACTAGAACATATGTGTCAGCGTAGTAACGTGCCAAGACTCCTCAGCCTTGTAACTTCCTCAGTTCATCTTTCAGTTTCTGGGGATCAATTCTCCAGTCCTTTAAAAGTCCATAGATTCCCTCAACTCTTAGCCTAACCCGAGTACCTTCAGGTAGATTCAGCTTCTCCAATGGACGCAGTACACACTTTTCATATACGGCCTCAACAGTCCTATTCAATCCCAATCATCTCCAGTAAATGTATCTAGTAAATAAGATTTAAAATTCACCATAGAATCTACATCAGCGATCCCTGCTTCACATCGAAATTCAATGAGCTTTAATTAAGAGGACTAGAGCATCTATAAATGATCAAAGATTTCCTTAAAGAATATAGTTATGATTTTTACTAGTGCTTTGCATGATGGAGATAGGTACATATAGTCATATCATATACTAATCCAATGCTGGGAACACATTTTTAAAGGCTATAAATTAAGTGACGGGCCTGCCGGGATTTGAACCCGGGACATCGTATGTAGAGATGGTTTAAGAACATCAATTAGGCCTGGATTCGCCGAAATGTTAAATGTTCCCATGGATATAGTGTTTTGTAGAAAGGAATTAGAGTGGGTAGGATTATTAGATGGTTTATGGAAGTATATGGTGAATGGATTGTCGAGTTCTCAAACCATGTACGAGTTGCAAATAATTAAGGACGTAGCTGCTAGAGAGACCCTGGAGGAGGGTGTTGAGGTTAAGAATATAATCCTCTTTGGCTCGCGTGCACGGGGTGATTATAGAGAAGAGCTATTGGGATTTACTAGTTATCGTAGGCGGTTCTCCTAGTAGGGAAACTATTAAGAGCCTACAGTACCGGATATACAAGTCTCTTTCTAAAAAGGATTTATTGCAATGTAATATTAGTTACCGAAGAACACTATGTTAAATACAAGGATGTTGTTGGAACAATTGCCTACTATGCTCATCTAGAGCTTTCTCGAATTAAATAATGGTAACGGTTATTAGAGCGGTTATGATAAGTAATGGTAAGGTGATTATATTGAGTGAGTTACTTAAGAGAATAGTGATTGACTCCAGAGTTATGGCTGGGAAACCCGTGATTAGAGGCACGAGAATCACCGTTGATATGATACTTGAACTCCTAGCGGCTGGTATGAAGCCGGAGGAGATAGCTGAAGACTATAATATAAGCCTAGAGGATATCAGGGCAGCACTGCTTTACGCAGCCAGGGTTCTCGGTAGAGAGGAGGTAATAGTTGAGGCAAGAGCATAAAATCCTTCTCGATGAAAACATTGGATTAAAAGTATATCACGAACTAAGGAATCAAGGCTATCACGTACAATCAGCATTGGTGGAGTATAGAGGAGCTTCTGATGAAGAAGTTATTAAGACTGCTACTAAACGTGGAAAGATAATAGTGACTATGGACAAGGACTTTGGGTATCTTGCTCAGGCATATAATCCGCCTGGAGTAGCCATTCTAAGACTGAAAGACCCAAGAGTAGTTAATAGAGTTAGAGCAATTCTGAGAGCCATGAGCCTTGGAGAGCAACTATATGGCCATATAACAATAGTAACTGATACGCGGATAAGGAAACGACCAATAGTGCCACAGATGCTTTAATTAATATGCCTTTGGGAAATTCATTACATAGAAAGTTTTAATGAAGAAAACATAACTTCGGGCAGCAGGTGCACCAGGCGTAATGTATAGTAATAATGTAATAGTATAATATAAAGGATCTCGTATATATTGGGGAGGGATTTAGATTGAATAAGATTTTATTAGTGATATCACTAGTAATCATTGTTGTATTAGTTGCTACTTCATGGTTTTTTATTCAGAGATCAAATTCTACTCGGTACATGAATTCAACAATATTAACTACTTCTCCAATGCTTGTTGAGAAGAACTTTAGTGATGATGCTTTTGAAGCGAGAATACTGTATCCTGAAAAAGTTAAGCCTGGACAGGAAATATTTATTGAGATCCATGTTAAAGCAAAGAATGACTACATGTTATCGGCCATAGTGATTAGAGCATATCCACATACCATACTACCTGGGCCTTCTAGACCTATATTGGTTGAGGAGGCTGAGCCGTTTTATGAGAATTCAACTGAGTTCTCTCCACCTATAAAGAAGTTCTCAGGTGTGTATAGGATTAAGTTTCCAGAGGATCTTGGAGGCTTAGGCGTGATCATATTTATAACGCCGATTAAGCTTGGTGAACCCATGGTAGTGCATTTCTCGGAGCCTATAATTATTAATATTGAAGTTGAGGGTATAACGCCTGAATCACAATTAATAATGACTAAGACATTCCCCATTATTACAACAACAGTTAAACTTCCTCCAAAACCATGGTCTAATTTAAGTTTATCAACTGATAAGGAAGTCTATAGAGTTGGCGAGCCCATAAAAATAACTTTGACCAATAAAGGCAGTAAAGTGGTTAGGATAAAACCTAGTATTCCGTGGGTTGTATGCCCGTATGATCCAGAAGAGAATTGGATAAACTACTTCTGTGTATATGAGCCTCCAAGAGATGATAAATGGATCACTCTAGAACCAGGAAAGAGTATTACATGGATATGGACCCAGACATCTACATGGGGTTATCCAGTTAAACCTGGTCATTACGCTGTTGTACTAGGACAAGATATTTTTATGGAGGTTAATGGTGAGACCATACATAATCCAGGCAAGATAGAGAAGTTAATGCAACATTCACTATAGTTAAAGAATGAGTGAAGAATGTTTAAACGGATCTCGTAAACTTAGACATCTTGTCCTTTACTATTTAAATAGTAATACCATTAATTCGATCAAGAACGTTAATATGGATGGAAAATAGCTGTATGTATTTTTGTATTTACGCATTAATACTGTTTCTCAATGGGGTTTCTAGAACTATGTTTTTCATGGTTCTTCTATTAAGACTTGGTATTTGTCGTTGAAGTTTTCTTAGCCCGATCGTAGCGGCGAAGTATAGTAGTCCGCCTAGGATTTGCCTAATTATTGGTGGAGCTTGTTTGACCATTTTCATTGATAGTTTCCTTATTTTCTTTATGGCGTCGTAGACGGCTAGGAGTATTAGATCCAGGTTTTCGCCTCTTGGCAATAAGTCGCTAGTATATAAGCCTTTAGTTCTCCTTAAACTCCCACTTGGTATAAAGGGTAGTGGGAATACAAAGACATTGTAGGGTTCAAGTCTCTCAATGAGCTTGAGATTAGCCCTAATGTCCTCAGGGGTTTCACCCGGTAAGCCAACGATAAGTGTTGCGCAAATCCACCAGCCAGCATCATTCAATACAACGATCGCGTCTTCAACTATTCTTGGCCACTCCTCGGCTGAGAAAGGCTTGGCTTTACCCGGTGCAATTATCTTGAGAAGCCTTGGACTTGCTGTTTCTATTCCAAGCTCTATGATCGAGAATTCTCCATTGCCAAGTCCAAGTAATTCACCTACCTCCCTAACAAGCTTTGGATCGGCCATGACCGTTGATGCTGTAGCAAAATCCACAGATACTGCCTCGACACCAGGATATTTTACAACTGCCTCTACGAGCTCTAAGACCTTCTCCCTCCTAGGATTTAAGTCAGATGAGCCATACCTGAAAAAGTCCTCGGAATGAAGCGTTATCCTATGCTCTCCGCCGCGAACATTTATTTCCACTTCCCTTAGGATCTTGTCTAGTGGGATAATCCTATACATTAGTAGAGTAGGATTACAGAATTTGCATCCACGGCCACAGCCTCTTGATACCTCTACTAAGCCCCTTGAAGGAGTCCTTATAACCGGTATCTTATCTACTGGTACCGGAGGCCCTCTAACATAGGATTGTAGTTCCCCGCCCTCCACGGCCTTCCTGAACAGTGTAGGTACAACTAGTTCTCCCTCCCCCTCTACAATAGTGTCTATTCCAAGTCTTTTCTGCAAACCAGTATCGAGGATTTCCCAAACTCCCTGGCCTCCTACTATTACTTTGAGTCTTTGCCTATTCCTAGATATAATTGGGTGATTGAGTATTTTCATCGTAGCCCAGGACATGTATGATTGCAGCCTAGTTTCAACGCCCATGAGCTTCAGTACTACCCTGAGTAGTGCTGTACCATAATTAATGCCTAGTGGATCAAGAACACCTATACCTATGGCTCTTGTATCGGGTCCCACGGCCTCGTCAAGTCTTCGCGGGTCAACAATAGCGACTTCATCCCTTGTAAACCCACTATTGAGAAGTGAAGCTTCTACTTTGCATAGCCCATACTGGCTTGTCTTCATCCTTCCATGTTCACCGCTTTCTAAGGGGAAAAATAGCTTCCCCGCAAAGGCTGGAAAAACATCCATTGGTAACCCAGATGCGAAACCCAGGTATGTTCCATGGTAAGTACTTACTAGGCTCTCATCTCCCGTAAGAACTATCTTAAAGCCTTTAAACAAATGGATCCCCCTGGTTCCTTTCACCACTTTTACATATCTCATGTGCTTTAATAAGCATAATCATACCACGCTACACGATCCCAATTAGTATACCCAGATCATCCTTTTCCGGCGAACATCTACTAAAAATCCAGCACTTCCAATACGGGATTTGATAGGGGATCATGATCAGTATTCTTGCCCAAGATGAAAATCAGGCGTTGCAATTAAGGCGTCTCCTTCGAGCTTCAATGCATGGATTTCAAGTTGAAGATGACAGGTTCTCTGGTTAGAATCCCTTGTGAATTTATCGTGGGCATATAAGCTTTTCGGCACTTAAATACTATTGTCCCATATAACAATTATTGTTTGGGACAGATACGGTAAGAATTCATACCTATTATCTAGTATATGGGACAATTGAGAATTTTGTTGGGAAAAGCCTAATTGTTGCATAGTTTATAATATATTAGTGGTGGTATAGATTGTCCAAGGTAGTTAGGGCTAGGTATGAGAAGGGTGTTTTGAAACCGTTGGAGCCTGTTGAGCTACGAGAGGGTGAAGAAGTTTTAGTTAGGATTGAGAGGAGTTTAAGGGAGAAGCTGAAAGATCTTGTTGGTGTTCTCGGTGAGTCTAGTGAGGAGGAGCTGGATAATAACATATAGGTATTTTTGGTATAGTCTCTTCTAGGTGGACTTGAGTAAGAGGGAAAGACTTCACTTTTTATGAGTATCATAATATCACTAAAGTAAGACTTGATCTGGAAGTTGGTGGGAAGTTTAGAGATAAATGAGTACAAGAGTATTTAGCCCTTAATACCAGTATTAAATCTAGGAGGTGGGTATCTTGACTACTGCAGCTCTAAAGAGGGCTTTACAGCCAGTTAAGCCTGGTGAGCTAGATAAAGTTCCGCCGGGCTACTGGGCTGCTATAGTAGATGGACGTGTGGTTGCCTGGGCCCGTACTCTAGAAGAGCTACGTGAAATAATGGCCCGGAAAGGCTACAAGAAGGACGAGTATGGGGTGATTAAGGTTCCGGGACATGATCTACTGGTCGTCTAAATCCTACTACTATTTGAGCATATTCAATGGAGGCTTCTAGGTAATGAGCGCTACTCATGGTGGTTTAAGGGAAAAGGTATTCCCATATGTCTTGTATCGGGGGAAATTTTATCCCGTTATACCAGTGGTAATCGAGGGTAGGGAGAAGGCTATTGTTCATGCTCTAGTAGATAGCGGTGCTACTATAAGCCTCTTCCATACGAGTATTGCTGATGACATCGGAATAGATCTGGAGGATACCGAGCAAGCATATCTAGCTGGCATAGGAGGCTACGTAAAAGCCTACATAAAGAAGCAAGTAAAAATATCAATAGAGGAACTAGGAAGCATTATAATTCCAATAGCCTTTACAGAGTATATCACCTCCGACATCGCTATACTAGGCCGCCAAGGCTTCTTCGAAACATTCGAAATAACATTCAGGGAATGGGAGAGAAAACTGATAATGAGATTAAGAAAAACATAAACCATTAGTAAATCACAATTGTTCCAAAGGTTCGTAGTGTAGGCTTTAGCTCTGGATATTCCCTTAGATCAACTGTTGTAATATTTATTACCTCTTCTTTATTCACTGTAATTCTATACATGATTGGTGAAGATGCTTTCAATTGATCTCTTGTTAATGTTATTGAGAATGTTATAACCGGTATTATTAGTAAAAGAAGCACTATGAAGACTATAACTACTATAATGGCTAGGACTATCCAAACTGAAGAAGGTATTGG
>Ga0180301_10001471_pt1 | contig 18627 bp, 13 predicted proteins | sample GuaBasSediGuay16_FD_121797 | JGI IMG/M metagenome (GOLD analysis project Ga0180301, IMG submission 121797) | Subseafloor sediment microbial communities from Guaymas Basin, Gulf of California, Mexico - Guay16, Core 4569-2, 12-15 cm | ecosystem: Environmental > Aquatic > Marine > Hydrothermal... | reverse complement strand
GTGGCTGCCGGCTTCCCTAGCTTCGCGCAGCCGAAGACTGCACTACCGCTAGGGACGGAGCGCGGTTTAACTTCCGAGTTCGGAATGGGTTCGGGTGGTTCCCGCGCCCTATGGCCGGCAGCCAAGACACAATTTGGAATCCGCTCTTTTTAATCTTTCGTTTCAGTTCTCCGCTGGAAACGTAACTTATATATCTGGGCTGCTGGATTAAACATTTCTTTGGGGGCCGTAGTCTAGCAACGGCTTGCCCATGCGGCGGCCTGCTGGAACGGTATGACGACGGGCTCCAGAATGCAGATACGGGTTTGCAGACCCATCATGGGAATGATGAGGTTCTGGAGCTTGAAGAAACCCGTAGATGCGGGGTTTGAGCCCCGTATCGGGTAGAGGTCGTCGGTTCAAATCCGACCGGCCCCACCATAGATCTGCACTCTGATTCTTGCAATCCCCTAATGCGCTAAGATGTTCTCCTTACTGAACTTAAATTGGAAGTATGAAGCCAGTTCGAGCCATAAAAGATATGAATCCGTAGAATGAATACTTAAACCCGTCTTGCGGCTTGGATCCATCTATTCGGCTTGGAGAGATAAATGCATGGTGATGAAGCTCCTCCGAACTGAGACCGATGAGCATCTAAAGGTAAGCCGGACGCTCTATACTCGAAGTTACCTTCTGATTCTCGATAAGAAGAGATGCATTAGATGCGAGATCTGCAGGGCTGCATGCCCGAAGGAGGCAATAGAAATAATACAGCCTACAAGGGTTGAGGGTGAAAGGTTAAGCCATGCATCGATCAGCATCGATGAGAAGAAATGCTCATTCTGCGGGATATGCAGCACTATATGCCCAGTAGGAGCCATAAAGCTGATCATTGATGGGGAGGAGAGATCCCCCGTCATAGATAAGGGAAGCTTCCCAGAATTGATACGTAGAGTTGAGATAGACACATCTAAATGTCCAAGGAACTGCATTGAATGTCAAGAGGCATGCCCATTTGACCTCATCAAGGTCGAATGGAACGGCGATTCGGTTCGGATAGATGTGGATCTGGATCATTGCCCCGGATGTAGATTATGTGAGACTAAATGCCCAGAGAATGCAATAACGGTTAAGAGGATATTCTCAGGTAGGATCCGCATAGACTGGAGTAAGTGCCCGGATGGATGTAGGGACTGCGTGGACGTCTGTCCGATACCTGGGGTTCTCGAGGTCTCCGATGATGGGAGGGTTGGGGTTAACGATTATTTCTGCATATACTGCGGCGCATGTAGAGTTGTCTGCCCAGTTGAGGATGCATTGCTTCTGGAGAGAACGGTTATCGCACATGCTCCCGTCCAGTCTGGAGCTTGGAATTCAGCCCTTGAGAGGTTAACCTCGACTAGGGGCTTAATTAAGGAGTTGATGAGTAAGAGGATGGGGAGGGCGCTTGAATCGGTTATGAGAAGGCTCAGCTAGGAGGGATTTTTGAATGAGGGAATCCGAATCTGAGGATATTAGGATCGGCGTCTTCGTCTGCCATTGTGGATTGAACATAGCTGGAGTAGTGGATGTAGAGGAAGTAACCGAATATGCCAAGTCCCTCCCAAACGTCGTATTCGCAACCCATAATAGGTATACTTGCTCGGATCCTGGACAGGAGGAGATAAGGAAGGCGATAAAGGAGCATAAATTGAATCGTGTGGTTATAGCGGCATGCTCTCCACGTATGCATGAATTCACTTTCCGCAGGACAGTATCAGAGGCAGGATTAAACCCATATCTGCTCGAGATGGCGAATATCAGGGAGCACTGCTCCTGGTGCCATCCGAGCAGGCCTAAAGAGGCGACTGAGAAGGCCAAGGACCTCGTTAAGATGGCCGTTGCAAAGGCTAGGCTTCTAAGGCCGCTTGAGCCCATAGAGGTTCCCGTAACGAATAAGGCCCTCGTCTTGGGAGGAGGAATAGCCGGAATAAGCGCTGCCCTAGACCTTGCGGAGATGGGCTTCAAGGTATACTTGGTCGAGAAGAAGGAGAGCATAGGCGGGCATATGGCTCAGCTAGACAAGACGTTCCCAACTCTTGACTGCTCGATCTGTATTGAGGGGCCTAAGATGGTTGATGCTGCGAGGCATCCGAACATTGAGATAATAGCGTATGCTGATCTATTGAGCGTTGAGGGATACATTGGGAACTTCAAGGTTAGGATAAGGAAGAATCCTAGGTATGTTATCGAGGAGAACTGCACTGGATGCGGAGAGTGCAGAGACGTATGCCCAATAGAATACCCGAATGAATGGGACATGAACTTGGGGGTTAGGAAGGCAATCTCAGTTCCATTCGATCAGGCAGTTCCACTCGTATACACGATAAATAGGGATTACTGCATCGAATGCTACAAGTGTGTGGAGGCATGTGGGGAGCGCCAGGCAATAGACTTCAGTCAGCAGCCTGAGGAGATCGAACTTGAGGTAGGCGCGATAATAGTTGCGACTGGCTATGATATATACCTGCCGGAGGAGGAGAACATCTATGGATATGGAAAATACAGCAATGTCATAACGAGCTTGGAGTTTGAGAGGCTTATCCTAGCCGCTGGGCCTACTGGAGGCCACGTCATCAGAGCCTCAGACGGTGAGAGACCAAGGGTTGTAGCATTCATCCAATGCGTCGGCTCAAGAGACATAAACAAGTATCCATACTGCTCCGGATTCTGCTGTATGTATACGCTGAAGCATGCGATTCAACTTAAGGAGCACTATGGAGATGACATTGAAGTTTACATCTTCTATATGGATATAAGAAGCAACTTCAAGGGATACGAGGAGTTCTATGCTAGGGCAAGGGAGATGGGAGTCAACTTCATAAGGGGAAGAGTCTCAAAGATAACTGAGACTCCGGAGAAAAACCTGATAATACACGCCGAAGACACGCTTCTCGGAGAGCCAATCGAGCTTGAGGCAGAGATGGTTGTCCTGGCAACCGCGGCCATCCCAGCTAAGGGGGCAGATGAGGTTGCAAGGCTCCTAAACATCACACGTGGATCCGATGGCTTCTTCATGGAGAGCCATCCGAAACTAAAGCCCATAGACACGCCTGTCGATGGCATATTCCTAGCTGGTGCATGTCAGGGACCGAAGGACATACCATACAGCGTATCTCAGGGAAGCGGAGCCGCTGCTAGAGCCGCAACAATCCTATCTAAGCCATCAGTTAAGATAGAGCCCATAATCGCTGTTGTAGATCCAGAGAAATGCAGAAACGTGAGGGTTAAGTGCGGCATATGCGCGAGCAAATGCCCCTATGGAGCGATCGTGGTAGAGAAGGGTAAGCCCGCTGAGGTTAGAGCGGCAATGTGCCATGGATGTGGAACATGCGTGGCTGAATGTCCAGCTGATGCGATAACGCAGATGCACTTCACGGACGCTCAGATATTCGCTCAGATCAGAGCCGCCCTAGAGGAAAATCCGGAACGGAAGATTCTGGGCTTCTGCTGTAACTGGTGCTCCTATGCCGGCGCAGATCTTGCTGGAACGAGCCGCTATGAATACCCGCCGAACCTGAGGATAATTAGGGTTATGTGCTCGGGTAGGGTTGACAGAGACTTCGTCCTAGAGGCGTTCAGGAGGGGCGCGGGTATGGTTCTCATAGGCGCCTGCCACCTACCATACGACTGCCACTACATAGATGGGAATTGGAAGATGACTGAGAGGATGAAGGCGTTGGCTAAGATGCTTCAGAAGCTCGGATTAACGCCTGAACGCTTCAGAGTTGAATACATCTCAGCCGCGGAGGGAGTTAAATTCGCAAATGTAATCCGGGAGATGGCTGAGAAGCTGGAGGAGATAGGAGAGGAGAGGATCAAGGCTGAGAATGCGAAGCTAAAGCCGATCTTGGATAGGATGCTCTCAAGAAAGGGAATGTGAAGATCTAGGCTACAAACATAATCCATCTGACATGCAAAATCTCACATTTCTCCTCGGCTGATTTCATAGGCAACCTTCATGCCTAAACATAGCATAAAATAAAATTGTACGGAAAAATTAATTTAATCAGCGCTAATTATAAGTGATAATTTAAATCGGCTCTTAGATGGTCTACTCGATGTCTCAGAAAGAAGAGTTTGAGGTTGTAAATCGGGTGGATCCCGCTTTTAAGCGTGCAGTCAGCGGGATGCATGGAGCCGAGAAGATTTCATTATGCTTTCAGTGTGGAACATGCACAGCTGGATGTCCAATCTCACGTTTCAATGACTTCTATAATCCGAGAAGGATCGCCCGTATGATACAGCTGGGATTGAAGGATAGACTCTTATCTAATGATGCCCTCTGGCTATGCACCACATGCTATACATGTATTGACAACTGCCCCCAGGGAGTTGAGATGGCATACATCATAAGGGCGCTGAGGAACATCACTGTGGAAGAGAGAAAGGTTATGCCGACCATATATAAGCAGATGCTATCGAACATTCTGAAGACAGGCTACGTGTATGTGATTTCTGAGTTAAGGATTAAGAGGCGGATTCAACATGGCTTACCGCCGCTTCCAAAGTCAGACTCCAAGCAGATCGCTAAGCTCTTCGACGCCACGCATATATCAGACATTCTGGAGAGGGCGGAAACATTTGATAGGGTGGATTAGGAGATGGCTGAGTATCTGATCTTCCTAGGCTGCGTAATTCCATACAGGCTGCAGAGCTACGAGATATCGGCCAGGAGGATACTTGAGGCCTTCGACGTTAAACTAGTGGAGATGCCAAGCTTCAACTGTTGCGGATACCCAGTTGACCCCATAGATCATGAATTGGCATCTTTGCTTGCAGCCCGCAACTTATGCCTCGCAGAGGATCTCGAAATGGATATTCTAACATTATGTAATGGATGCTTCAGCATGCTGAATAAGACGAATAGGATGCTAAAGGAGGATAGGGGCTATAGGGAGAAGATCAATAAGGCGCTCGGAAAGATAGGCATGGAGTTTAAGGGGTCAATAGAAGTCAAGCATTTAGTCCACGTCCTAATCGAGGATATCGGCCTAGAAGAGATAAAGAAGGCCATTAAAAGGCCCCTAAAGAACATTCAAGTCGCACAGCACAGCGGATGCCACCTCATACGCCCAGCGAAATACGCAAGCCGCGGCGGCAACGGAGGCATGGAGATGCTGAAGGAGCTTATAAGAGCCACGGGCGCCGAATGCCTCGAATATGAGGATGAGGATGAATGCTGTGGAAACCCAATAATCGGGGTTAACGAGGAGATCCCCCTACAATTAGCCAGAGAGAAGCTCAAGCATGTAAGAGCCGTTGGGGCTCAGGCATTAATAACCGTCTGTCCATTCTGCCACATCATGTATGATCTAAATCAGTCTAGGATAGAGAGGAAGTTTGGGTTGAAATTAGAGATTCCCGTGCTCCATTATCCTCAGCTCTTGGGCTTAGCTATGGGGCTTCAGCCTGATGAGCTTGCATTGAATGAGCTAAGAGTTAGACCCGATGAGCTCCTGAAGCGGATCATAGGATGAGAGGCCACGGCATAATCCTCTCATAATTCTTTAATTAATGGCGTCCGTCAAAAGTTAAATCTCGACTGAATGAGAGATCTATTCTCTGGTGATGATCATGACTGCTTATCTCAGATTGAAAAGTATCGAGCCTACAGTCTTCTTTGTCAGGATTGGGGATGAGTTAAGACAGATCGTTAAGTTGAAGATTTTAAATAAGGGTGGAGTGGCCGAGGCTGATTTAAGAGTAGAATTCGACTCGAAGACTTATCATATTAGGATTGGAGAGTTAAAGCCGGGATTAGCCGAGTATGAGGTTGAGATCCCCGATATAAGAAGGCCTACCGAAGTAAAATTTGTTCTATTCAGCGGAGAATTGCAGGATGAGAAGAGATTGAGATGGAGGCCGACCAGACATTGGAGAATATATATTGTTCAGGAGTCTCATCACGACCTTGGCTATACTGATCTACCCCAGAGAGTCCTCAATGAGCAGATGGAATTCATAGATTTAGCCGTAAGATTCTGCGAGGAGACGGCGGATTGGCCTGAAGACTCAAAGTTCAGATACAGCATTGAGCAATCATGGTCGCTCATAAATTACATTAGGCATAAGCCAGAAAAGTCCGTGGAGAAGCTCCTAAACTTCATTAGGGAGGGGCGAATAGAAGTATCCGCCCTACATGGAAACGAGATAAGCGAATTATGCGGGCATGAGGAGCTCATAAGGCTGCTATACCCATCATTCACCCTAAAGAGGAAGTGTGGAATACCCGTCGAGTATGCTGAGATAACGGATGTGCCCGGGCTCAGCTGGGCATTAGCAATGATACTGTCCAACTGCGGCGTGAGATACTTCTCTCCCGGAATGCCGCGTGGATACTTCAAGCATGCCCATCCATTCTGGGATGAATCTAGGGTTGTGCCTAAAGGCATGCCCAGACCATTCTATTGGGTCGGCCCGGATGGAAGTAAAGTCCTATTCTGGTATGGCCCGGGATATGGAATAAGCGAGACCTACTTCCTAAGCGGATACAAATCCACCTATAAGATTCTCCCAGTGATCTTGGCTGAGCTCGAAGATAAGGGATATCCATACGATGCTGTTAGATTTAGAGTTCAGAAGGCTCATCGGGATAATGCTCCTCCCTCTCTCGTCTTTAGTCGAGTGGCGAGGGAATGGAATAGTAGATGGGCATATCCGAGGATTATAATCGCAACGAACAGCATGTTCTTCAGGTATATCGAGAAGAAATGCAGGACTAAACTTGCGAGATTCAGAGGTGAACTGCCAGATACGGATTATGTCGTCGGGGCATCCTCAACTGCATACGAGTCTGGCATCAATAGAATAACGCATGATACGTTGCTCTCAGCTGAGAAGTTCAGCACAATAGCCTCCATAGTAGCGGATTACGAGTATCCAGCGGAGACGCTGAGGGAAGCCTATGAACACATGATCCTATACGACGAGCATACGTGGGGACAGGCAAATCCGATAGGCCCCGCTCAGGAGGCAAATTGGGCTGAGAAGGCATTACACGCCTATAAGGCCTCGGCTCTAGCCCACGACACCCTCATAAAAAGCCTAAACATGATAGTCGATAAGATTAGGCTAGAATATGATGGCTACTACATAATAGTCTTTAATCCGCTCTCATGGAGTAGAAGCGATATTGTTTATGCATATTTGAGGGATCCTGAGCCCTGTGGGCGTCCAATACATCAGCTCAAAGAGGTTCCGGAGGGAATATCTACAGAGGAGCCTCCAATACTCGTTTCCGGCTCAGCTATAGGCAGAGATGTCATCAGACTTCCAAGCTCCATCATAAACGAGCCCTTCGAATTAATCGATGAGGAGACTGGTCGAAGAGTCCCCTACCAGATAATCGAGGTTTCAAGTCCATACGATCCCATTCCATACGCTGCATACAGGTATGCAATGGGTCATCTTGACGGGCGCTATGCAAGGGCCATAGTATTCTTGGCTGAGGATCTCCCGCCGATGGGATATAAAGCCTACAGGATCACGCCGTGCAGGAGAAGGCCGAAGTTCGAAACGAGAATTAGAGTGTCCGATGGGATTCTAGAGAACAGATTTTATAGGATAGAAGTTGACCGGGAGACTGGCCTCGTAAGGAGCATACTCGATAAGGATTTGGGGAGGGAGCTCCTAGATCAGAATGCACCACACCGATTCAACCAATGCATAATCCGCACATGTATGGGTGGAGAAGAGCATACGATCGAAGAGCCTACTATAAGCGTCGGAAGATCAGGGCCGATACTTGGAAGCATAATCATTAAAGGTAGGGGACTGGGATGCCCCTACATAATCCAAGAGATAACCCTGTATGATCAGGTTAAACGCATAGACGTATCCAATAGGCTTCTGAAGGATCCAACTCCATTCCTAGATGTATACTTTGCATTCCCATTCGGAATGGAGGATCCGGAGATCAGATTCGAGGCATCAGATTCAGTGATCAAGCCATTTAGGGATCAGTTTCCAGGCTCAAACACGAATTATTATGCAATGCAGCATTGGGCATACATATCTAATGGACACCTTGGAGTTGCATTCTCGAGTATAGAGGCTCATCTCGTCGAGTTCGGAGGGTTATGGCCCAGCTATGTCTCGGAGGCTCATCATTGCATAGCCCCATCTGAATATGGACGTGAATTCGTCGAGCCCGGAGAATTCAGGATGGGATACATATACTCCTATGTGATGAGTAATAATTTCCGCACGAACTTCCAGCCCGTCCAAGCTGGAGATCTACTATTCAGATATTCAATAATGAGTAGTAGTGGAGATGTGGGGATCCGTGAAGCCAGAAAGTTCGGATGGGAATTTCATAATCCGCCAATACCAGTCTATATGACTGGAAGAAAAGATGGAAATCTCCCCTCTAAGATGGGCTTCTGCAATGTAGATAAGCCGAACGTTATGCTCCTAACATTAAAGAGGGCTGAGGATGGAGATGGATTAATCCTAAGGCTGATAGAGACTGAGGGGGAGGATGCTCAGGCAAATATAAGACTGCCATTCATCAAGGCGTCAAGAGCCTACTTGACGAGTCCAGTCGAGGAGGATGTGAAAGAAGCAATGGTTAAGGCTGACAGAATAAAGGTTCCGATAAGAGCCTTTGGAATATCAACCGTTAGAATAAAGATGCAAGGAGACTCCAAAGGTTCCAAGCTTGAAGGCTGAATTAAATGCGACTAAACCCGAGAGCAACGGTTCTGTAGTAATGCATATTAATTATTCAGAGAAGAGAAATGAGAAGTAAAGTGAAGGGATTTAGAATTGTGCAATAAAAGAAGGGTGATTTTGATAGGCTTAGATGGCGCTATTCCAGAGTTCATTGAAAAGTTCATCGAGGATCTTCCAAACATACATAGTCTAATCGAGAGTGGAGTTTTTATTCCCGCTCTTTCCTCCCCACCAGTTGATACCCCGACGAACTGGACGACTATAGCCACTGGAAGTTGGATGGGCACACATGGCATCAACAGTTTCCTAATGCGCCTACCCGGCGACGACTATAACGTTAAAAGATACACTTTTAACTCGAATCTCTGCCAGGCCGAATACATATGGGAGACTCTAGAAAAGAATGGTAAAAGAAGCATTCTCGTAAATTATCCAGTTGCCTTCCCAGTAAGGGTGAAAAGGCAAATAGTGATAGGGGGCGACGGCCCGCTTTCGCATGAGTGGACAGTAGGGAATCCCGCCCTCTACGTTACTCTGGGATCAAATAAGATTAAAGAGCTAGGATTAGGATTCGGTGCAAGCATAAAAGTATTAAGTTTTAAGAGGGCTGAGGGATGGAGAAATCTCCCACAGTCTTTTAGGGAGCCCCTAGAGTCCATAATGCCGATGGATGTTGGGGTTCCCAGTAAATGGGGGCCTTACGGCCCTATCATAAAGAGAGAAAATAGGTCAATGAAAGGCGCTGTTTATCATATTCTGATGTATGCATCCACTCCCGAAGGGTATGATACCATCGTGATCTCTCCGGAGAAGGATCTCTCAAAAGCATTTGCAGTGTTACATGAGGGGGAGTGGAGCGGATGGATATATGACAACTTTGCTAAGGACGGAGAAACAGTGGAGGCTTCATTTCAATTTAAGTTGATAAGCATATCGAAGGACGGTAAGCATTTGATACTTTATCGCTCAGACTGCTTTGTATCTGAGGGATGGAGCTACCCTAAAGGGCTTGCTCGGGAGATAATCAAGAATGTAGGGCCGTTCCATGAGGGGTGGGAGATATGCATACTCGCCCATCACAGATTAAGATGGGTGGACGTGGATGTTGCTTTGGAGCACTCATCAATGCAAGCGGATTGGATATCCAAATGCTGCGGATACTTGGCTCGCAATTACAGATGGGACTTGCTGGCAGCTCAAATCCACATTCAAGACTTCTATAATCATTATTGTCTCTCCACAATTGAACCCAGCTTCCCGGGATATGATGAAGATGTAGCCGCAAGGAGCTGGAGGATCTTTAGGGAAGCCTATAAGATAACGGATAGGATGATCGGCGAGATAGTTAGAAACTGCGCGGACAAAGATACCGTGACGATTATAGTCTCTGATCATGGAGGCCTACCAGTTAAGCTTACAGCCCGTATCGCGCATCTGCTCATGAAGGAGGGGCTGGTAGTATACAAGAAGATAAGCGGTGACACCTACCAGATTGACTGGCGAAGAACGAAGATCTTCAGCGGAAATTGGGGCTTCTGGGTCAATCTTGAGGGAAGAGAACCACATGGCACTGTAAAGCCGGGAGAAGAATATGAGGAGGTAAGGGACAAACTAATCAGCATTCTACATGCAATTAGAGATCCCGAATCAAATAGGCCTCTTGTCAGATTAGCCCTGCGGAGAGAGGATGCTAGGATGCTTGGAATGTGGGGCGATCACGTCGAAGACGTCGTTTTCTTCGCTGAGCCCGGCTATGTAATCGAGGAAGCCCCAATCCGCCTTACGATCACGCCAGATCATCTCGGCGAGGATGAGGTGCTACATCTACCTCCTCCATCAAGCGCGGGGCATGGAGGCTATTTGCCGAATGCCAAACTGGGAGAATGCTCGAATCAAGCTCTCTTCATAATGAGCGGCTCTGGAGTGGAGGGAGGGAAAAAATTGGATGAGACGATCAACCTGGTTGATGTAGCTCCCACAATATCATATCTGCTCGGAATTCCTCCCCCAGGGAATTCGGAGGGGAGAATTCTCCATGAATTTATAGAGATTTAGCCGGAAATCCCACTATTTTAGCGGCATAAAACTTAGAGCCGATCCTGAATGGTCGAGTGGACAGTTGAGATCCACCCGAATGGTTAGGGCCTACACATCGAGAAGGGCAGAGTTAGCGCTTAGCTTGAGAGCAAATTTTTTAGGGTTGCACGTTGAACTATCGAGGGGCAACTCGAATTGATGGATCAATTATCTGGAGGAGCGGAGGACTTATCGATAGGTGATCGGGTCGTCAGGGTTATGACGCTAAACATTTGGGGGTATAGCCACTCATGGGAGAGGAGAAGACGGCTGATAATCGATGTTATAGATGCGGAGTCTCCCGACATCATCGGCCTACAGGAGGTCTATAGCGATCCGAGATTCGATGAGGATGGGAGGAATCAGGTTCAACAGATCGTAAGGTCACTTCCAAAATACAATCTTGTATGCTCATTGCATAGGCATCCTCCCCCAAGAGACATTAAGCCGGAGGAATACCCATTCATACAGACTGGACTTGCGATAATGAGTAGACATCCCATAATCGAGTCGGGTCACATAAGCCTCCCATACAGCGTCCACGTCAATCCTCATCCTAGAATGGTCCTCGCATCTAGGATCCGCTCTCCACTCGGGAAAATGTGCTTCTTCGTGACGCATCTATCTACGCATGAACCGGATAGGCCTAGTGAAGCCTTAATGCTGGCGGATTTCATCCATGGCTTCTCACGTTCATCGCCGGCCGTTGTAGTTGGGGACTTCAATGAAACGCCTGATGAGCCTGTAGTTCTATTCATGAAGGGTAAGGGGGAGATTCATGGGCATAGTTTGGGCTTCCGGGATGCATGGGAGGAGGCGAATCCAAGCGGGGAGGGCTACACTCACAGGGGCAGGAGAATCGACTACATCTTTGTAGATCCATCCATTAAGGTTCTGGATTGCCGGATCGTAGCGGATAAGCCTGATTCTGAGGGCTACTATCCATCGGATCATTATGGCGTTTTAGCATCCATCACATTTTAGCCGAGGCTGATGAGGAGATGTATCTGATAGTCTTTGGGGCGCATCCTGATGATCCCGACTCTGGAGCTGGAGGTCTAATCGCGAAGTATACTTCGAAGGGGCATAGGGTTCTAGCCGTAAGCCTAACTAAGGGTGAGCTCTGCACTGGAGCTAGAAGCCCAGAGGAGAATAAGAGGATAAATGTTGAGGAGGCAGTTAGGGCATTTAGGCTGCTTGGAGCATCAGTGAAGTTTTTAGATTTCAGGGATGCAGGCGTCTATGCAACTCCTGATGGCATAGACGTGATCAAGAGGCTTCTATCCATCGAGAAGCCTGATATAGTCTTAACTCACTGGCCTGTTGATACGCACTCGGATCATAGGGCAACGGGCATAATGACCATATCGGCTATTCAAGCACTTCCAGAAGAGAGCCGCCCAAGACTATACTTCTATGAGGTTATGACTGGCAAGCAGTCCAGATGCTTCGTTCCCGAGATATACGTTGACGTTACGGAGTATGCCGAGCTGAAGAGGGAGGCTGCATACTGCCATAGGAACTGTAAGCCTGAATCTTGGTATCCAGTTCATGAGGAGATGATGAGGTTCAGGGGCTTAGAGATGGGAGTGAAGTATGCTGAGGCCTTCGTAGCATTCGATAAGAGGGATATGGTTCATCTCCTCGTAGATTAGCATTTATCTCCCAAAGTGCAGGAGGAATTCACATATTGACGGTGAAAAATCGCCGATATTATTGCGATATCAGCTATTTTTTTAAGCATCCCAATCCTAAATTTTGAGGGTTTGAGGGTCGGTGAAGGGGGATGTGTATACTCGGAAAGGATAAGCTGATGGAGCTCATCGAGAAGTATAAATGTATTTACCCGTTTGATATGAGTCTCTTGGATGGCGATAGCTACGTCTTGACTGTGAAGGATGAGGTTACATTGAATTACCTTGAGCATAAGAACGTGATCTCGAAGGAGGTTGTCTTCACTCCCCCAGGATACGTCGCGCATCTAACCGCGAAGAGCAAGTATGGTAGGGCTGGCCTGTCATTCCTGAATGCCGCTAAGGTTCACAGCGGATTCGTTGGGAGGCTAGCCTTGGAGCTCGTGAACTTAAGTAATGAGAGGAAGCCCATAACTATTAGGCGTGGAGATCCATTGATTCACATTGAGTTTGAGACTAGGATTGGGAAGCCATGTCCATACACTGGCGAGTATCAATTCCAATACATGACGGATGAGGAGATACAGTTATACATTCCAATATTGAGGGAGGTATTCGATAACTACGATGAACTTGCGAAGATCTGGTTCAGCAGAAAACCATTAAGGGAGTAAAGCTGAAGATTTAAATATCTCGTTCCTTTGGATAAAGGAAGGGTAGAGCGAGATGAAGGCATACAATTACCGTAGGGTGAAGGGGGTTCCATACTCGAGGATAGAATATATTCATGGGGCTCCCCAGCCTAAGATAGTCAAGTATACCATGGGGGAGCTCTCGGATTCTTATACGCATAGGGTTATTCTGCTCTCGAGGAAGAGGGTTCAGATTAGACATAACGCTCTAGAGGCCGCTAGGGTAGCCGCTAACAGATACCTCCAGAAGAACCTTGGAAAGAGCTTCTTCCTTCGGATACTTCCATTGCCGCATGTCGTCCTCCGCGAGAACAAGATGATCTTTGGAGCTCATGCGGATAGGCTTCAGGAGGGTATGAGAAGGGCTTTCGGCAAACCCGTTGGTAGAGCCGCTAGGGTTGAGCCTGATCAGCCCATAGCCGAGGTATACGTTGATAAGAGTAATATTGATGTCGCTAAGGAGGCTCTTAGGAGAGCCGGGGCGAAGCTGCCCACTCCATGTAGGATAGTCATAGAGGAACTTGAAAGACCGAGTTTGGAGGTGAAGGCAGCTGTCAGCTGAAAAGAAGTTCGTATTGTGGTTCGACGAGATCGGAATGGAAGATGTCCCGAGGGTTGGAGGTAAGAGTGCAAGTCTAGGAGAGATGACCCGTAGGACGGGGGTTCCCGTTCCCTATGGATTCGCAACGACGGCTGAGGCATACAGATACTTTATTAAGGCGAATAAGCTCGATGAGAAGATTGCTTCACTGCTCAGCGAGATAAAGGATCCAAACGATACTAGAACTCTGCAGAGCGTTGGAGCTAGGATAAGGGAGCTCATAGAGTCAGCTGAGATGCCTAAGGATCTGGAGCAGGCTATCGTAAATGCATATAATGCATTGGCTGAGAAGGTTGGGGTTAAGGATCCATTTGTTGCTGTTAGGAGCTCGGCTACGGCTGAGGATCTTCCTGACGCCAGCTTCGCCGGTCAGCAGGAGACATACCTGAATGTTCAGGGAGCGCAGGAGGTAGTTGATAAGGTTAAGAAGTGCTATGCCAGTCTATTTACTGACAGGGCGATCTTCTATAGGATACAGAAGGGCTTTGATCATCTTTCAGTAGCATTAAGCGCCGCTGTTCAGCTTATGGTCTACAGTAAGGCAAGCGGAGTAATGTTTACGCTTAACGTCGCGAATGGTGATAAAAGCGTAGTTCTGATAGAGGCTGGATATGGACTCGGCGAGTATGTTGTTCAGGGGAAGATAACGCCTGACGAGTATCTCGTTAGGAAATCTGATCTCGAAATAGTAAAGAAGAATGTCCCGAAGAAGACCATTCAGCTTGTTAGAGCCCCCACTGGAGGAACGGTCGAGAAGTCCGTTCCACCTGAGCTTCAGGACAAGCAGGTGTTAACTGACGAGCAGATAAAGGAACTGGCGAAATACGCAATAATGATAGAGAATCACTATAAGAAGCCCATGGATATCGAGTGGGCATTGGATGAGAGGACGAATAAGCTCTTTATCCTGCAGGCTAGGCCTGAGACCGTCTGGGCTATGAAGAAGGAGGAGAAGCCTGAAGCTGAGATCAAGACTACGACTGAGAGGAAGGTGCTCGTTCAGGGTCTTCCAGCATCTCCTGGAATAGCCGTCGGCAGAGTTCATATAATCCCAAGCGTAGAGCAGATAAACGAGTTTAAGAAGGGCGAGATACTCGTAACTGAGATGACAGCTCCAGATTGGGTTCCAGCGATGAGGAAGGCGGCTGCGATAGTGACTAACTCAGGAGGCATGACATGCCACGCCGCGATAGTCTCGAGGGAGCTAGGAATTCCATGCATAGTTGGAACGGCTTCACGTGGAAAACCAGCGACTGAGGCCCTGCCTAACGGAGCGGTAGTCACGGTTGACGCTAAGCTCGGCGTTGTCTATGAGGGTGCATTGGAGGAGGCTGTTAAGAAGGAGGAGACGGCTGAGGCGGTTATAACTGGAAAGGCAGTTAAGGTTGCGGAGCCATACATAGTTACCGGCACGAAGATCTTCGTGAATCTTGGAGAGCCTGAGATAGCCGAGAGGGTTGCAGCCCTGCCAGCCGATGGTGTTGGATTGCTTAGGCAGGAGTTCGTCTGGAGCAGCGAGATTGGTGAGCATCCGCTCTACCTGATCGAGCAGGGAAGACCTGATAAGGTCATCAACAGCTTGGCCGAGGCATTCAGGAAGATATGTGCGGCCTTCTATCCAAGGCCTGTCATCATGCGCTTCAGCGACTTCAAATCCTCCGAGTATAGGGAGCTTAAGGGCGGAGACAAGTATGAGCCTGTTGAGCCGTCAGCCCTTCTGGGCTGGAGGGGAGCGTCGAGATACTATGACCCCAAGTATATCGAGGCCTTCAGGCTTGAAGTCAGGGCTGTCAGGAAGGTGAGGGAGGAGTTCGGCCTAAAGAATCTGCATGTTATGATACCGTTCTGCAGAAGAGTCGATGAGATTGTGAGGATAAACAAGATATTCGAGGAGGAAGGCCTCTATAGGGGCCCGGACTTTAAGGTTTGGCTTATGGCTGAGATACCGAGCAACTGCCTCTTAGCCGACAAATTCAACAAGTATGTCGATGGATACAGCATTGGAAGTAACGATTTAACAATGACTATTCTCGGATGTGACAGGGATAATGAGACCGTCGCACACCTATTCGATGAGCGTGACTTAGCCGTTAAGAGGGCTATCAGACTGCTCATCAAGCTTGCACACAGGGATGGCAAGACCGTGAGCATCTGCGGTCAGGCTCCAAGCGTATATCCAGAGTTCACGGAGTTCTTGGTTAGAAGCGGAATAGACAGCATCTCAGTCAATCCAGATGTGGTCGTGGAGACTAGGAAGCTCGTCGCTAGGATAGAGCAGAGGATAATGCTTGAAAAGCTCCTAGGCAAGGGTATGCGTGAAGACCCGGACTTGGAGATACCGCTTGACTGAAGATGTTGAAGCTCCAATCCTCCACCCATTTTTTGTAGAAGATAAACTTCAGTTTTGAATCTAAATCCTTAAAGGGCTTAAAGCTCCAATTGAGGATCGCCTGTTATTCTGAAAGGGTAGTCTCAGATGAGAGGAGAGATATTCGATCTAGAAGAGGAGAGGCTTAGAAGCGAGATTAGGAGGCATGGGGCGAGGAGGGTTCTACTGCAGCTCCCAGAAGGATTGAAGCCTCAGGGTTTGAGGCTTGCCTCGATCATCGAGGATGCAGGGGCAACAGCCATTATCTCTGGGGATCCATGCTATGGAGCATGCGACATAGCCATATCTGAGGCTAAGGAGCTAAATGCCGACTTGATAATTCATTATGGCCACTCTAAGATGCTGAGTGACGTTGATGTTCCAGTCGTATACTTCGAGGCCTACGCTAGGATACCAATAGGAGAGGCCGTTAGAAGATCCCTCGGTCTCCTTAAGCGTTGGAGTAGGATAGGATTGGCGACGACGATCCAGCATATAAAGAGCCTAAACGAGGCGAGGAGGATCCTATCATCTGAAGGCAAAACCGTTTATGTTGGAGGAGCATCACATATGCTCCATCCAGGCCAAGTCTTGGGATGCGATTATGCCAATGCAAAGGCGATCTCCCCGGATGTTGAGGCCTTCCTCTTCATAGGCGGCGGACGCTTCCACCCTCTGGGTCTGGCCTTAGCGACTATGAAGCCAGTCGTAGCGGCTGATCCATTCACTGGTAGAGCCTACAGACTGGATGATGATGCTAGGAGGCTTCTAGGGAGGAGGTGGGCTGAGATCGAGGAGGCTGGAAGGGCGGAGACCATCGGCGTTATTGTCGGGTTGAAGCCGGGTCAGAGGAGGCTTGGGGAGGCCCTTAGAGTTAGGGATGAACTGGCTCGCATGGGGAAGTCTGCTCATATCCTGGCTATGAGGGAGATAACACCTGAGTCTCTTGAGAACTTCACTTGTTTCGGGGCATTTGTGAATACTGCGTGTCCAAGGGTCTCCTTGGATGCTGATTCCGCCTTTCCACGTCCAGTTCTGACTTTGAGAGAGGCATATGTTATGCTTGGGAAGTTGAGGTGGGAGGATCTGCTGAGAAACGGCATAATCTAAGCGTTTATGTCCTCCTTATGACTTTAATTCCATCCTTCGTTCCTATGATTGCCTCTTGAGCCATTCCCAGGAAGAGTCCAGTCTCGATTACTCCCGGTATGCCCTTAAGTCTCATCTCCAGTTTAGCAGGCTCATTTACAGCTCCGAAATCCACATCTAAAATGAAGTTTCCATTATCCGTTATGTATGGTCCTGATCCATCCTTTCTCTCCCTGAGATTCGGTCTCCCCCCGATCCTCCTTATTCTCTCGATGACTAGCGGCAATGCGAATGGTAGGATCTCGACTGGTATGGGCTGACCCTCGCCTAATGAGCTTGTCAGCTTAGTCTCATCCGCGACTACAATGAACTTTTTGGATGAGGCGGCAATTATCTTCTCCCGAGTTAAGGCTCCTCCCATCCCCTTTATGAGGTTTAGGCGACGATCAATCTGATCCGCACCATCTATATCTAGGTCGAGAGTCGGATGCTCATTAAGCGTCGTTAATGGTATTCCAGACTTGACTGCAAGGAGGAAGGTGCTGTATGATGTTGGGACTCCTAGGACTCTTAGTCCTTCCTCCTTTACTCTCCGTCCTATCTCCCTTATTGCATATGCGGCTGTTGATCCGCTTCCAAGCCCAACTACGAATCCGTCTTCAACGTATCTCGCCGCCTCAGAGGCGGCTCTACGCTTAGCATCCTCACGCCAGCTCATCTACTCCTCAACTTCCATCTGTCCAAGCTTTTTAAGGACCTTCTCGACCTCGGATACAATCTGCTCAACTCTCTTCTCGACATCAGGTTTTTCAGGTTCAGGCGGGGGCTTAATTTGGGTCTTCCTCCTTCGCCGCGGCTTCTGCACTGGCTGGGGCTTCGGCTCCTCCTTCTCCTCCCCCACCGCTGACTTCTCCATCCTCTCCTCTGTGGGCTGCAGTGTCGGCTGGGGGAAACCTGTTATGGCCCTTAACTGCTCGATCCTCTTTGTTAGTTCATTAAATCTCTCTGAGAAGATCCTGATGAATTCCTCCCTCATCCTCTCAAGTTCGTTCAGTGCAACTATGGATTCTCCCCTTGCGATCTCCTCCTTAATCCTCTCAAGGTCTACCCTATACTTTTCTACGAGCCTATCCCTCTCCTCCTCTGTGATTCTGCCCTCTGCATGCGCTTCATACAGCCTTCGGATGGCATAGCTCAGTATCTCCCTCTCCAGATCGAGCACTCTAAGCCTTGTCTTTGCCTCCTCATATAAACTCGGCGAGATCGTCCTCTCCGTAGTGAATGGAATTCCAATGGAAGCGGGGTTTGCCTCGCCTAAACTCCTATTCCTCCGGCTTCTCTCACGCTCAATTATGAGCAGCGTTGCTAGACCGACTGATACAACCACAAATATACCTGTCAGTATGAGCCAAATCGTAGAATCCACTGGAGTTCCCTCAACAATCATGGAGTAAAACTCTCCGAGAATATAAG
>Ga0180301_10001470_pt1 | contig 18635 bp, 10 predicted proteins | sample GuaBasSediGuay16_FD_121797 | JGI IMG/M metagenome (GOLD analysis project Ga0180301, IMG submission 121797) | Subseafloor sediment microbial communities from Guaymas Basin, Gulf of California, Mexico - Guay16, Core 4569-2, 12-15 cm | ecosystem: Environmental > Aquatic > Marine > Hydrothermal... | reverse complement strand
GCAAACATCGCCCCTGCCTCGGGCCTTGTCCGTGTCGGGTCCATTACCACATCACGCAAAACAACCACGCCACCTTTGTCCAGGGCCGCATAGATTTTGGCAAACAATTGTCGGTTCTGCCGGCGAGAGTTCTGGTGGCAGATTGCGCCAAGCCAGGCGAAATCCACTTCTGCCGGCAGGTTGTCGGTGCAAAAGTCACCTCCTGCAAATGTAACTCTCTCGGCCAACCCCGCCTCGGTAATACGTCGCTTAGCCATTGGAATCACATCCGGCAGATCGAATAAGGTCGCGTGGGCATCGCCAACGGCTCGAAGAAAAGCGATTGTCCAGGTGCCGGACGCACCGCCGATATCGAGCAGATGTCTGAAATTGAGCGGCCCCAATTCACCAACAATTTGAGCTGCCATCGGCTCCGAAAAGTTGTGCATAGCCGCAATAAAAGCGGCCCGGTCGGCTTCGGCACCGCGCAGGCTCGGGTGGGGCTCGGGCGGTTTTCCGCTCTTTACAACCTGGGCAAGCTGCACCCATCGACGAAGACAGTTGGCCCGATGCCGCACCATTCCAAGAACGTTACCGTCCCCGCCTTCCGTGAGCAATTCGGCCACCCCGCGGGCTAAACTGTATTGTGCATCCTCCTTTACTAAAAGCCCCATCGCCGCCAGCGCGTCCAATAGAATTGTTGTTGCCCGCTCATCTGCCACTAATTTGGCGGCAAGGGCTTGTGCGGTCATAGATGTTTCATCGAGTATAGAAAAAATATCCAACTCCGCCGCCGCAAAGACCACACACGCCCCCTGGTAAGCACCCGTGGCGTTCATAAGGTTTTCCGCCGTCCATTTTCCCGCCATCTGCTCACGCATATAAAGCCACACCCGTACTTTGAAAAAGCGTGGCGGTTGAATGGGCCGCCACGCCCGATTACTTCTATCTTAGTCTTGGCCTTGGGCCCCTGCTTTATTCTTGCCCGGGCCTTTGCCTTGACCTTTACCCTTACCCTTGCCTCCGCCTTTGGGTTCGGCTTTTTCCTGTGCTTTTTCTCCGCGCTCCATGAGACGCTCTTTGCGTTTTAAGCGCTCCTTGGCCCGCTTTTCGGCCAGTTCTTTAATCCTGTCGCGCCTTTCCTCAAGCTTTTGGACCTCCTCATTGAATAGACTCGTATGTTTGTCTATCAATTCCTGCAGGCGCTCGGCTGTCTTTGAGGCCTTTTCCTGTAATGCCAGCTTTTTTATAGCTTTCAACTCACCAATAAAACTGTTGTGTCGCCCGCGTCTGTCTTTGATCTGCTCATCAAGTCTTTTCAACTGCCCTGCGTGCATCATGCCGCGGACCATTCCTTCACGGTCCCTTCGGCGCCTTGTTCCGGCCTCGGTGCCGCCGAACCATCCCCTTCGTCCAAACTCCTCGGGTGTTTTCCCTGTTTCCAGCTTGACCGGTACCGGTGATTTCGCCTTACCTTTACCTTTGAGCTTCTCTTCTTTTGCAAGGGCTGTCCCTAAAGACACCATCGCAAACAGCAAAACAACGATTAAAACTGTACATCTTCTCATGGTTACAATCTCCTTAAATTCAGTTAATATTTGCCTTTTTCACAACTCCACATCAATCAATTCTTTTGTTCGGTAAATCCTACTGCCTTCATATATAAAGACGACTTGAAAAACAAGATTATTGCAGTGCAATGCAAAGAATCTCAAGTTCCGGGCCAAATCCAGTCGCACCAGAGCGATGTTTTGCGAGTTGCGATGCTAACTTGCATTCTCTTTCCACATCCAGACAGTTGCAGAAGCAAACCAAATGATTGTTGCAATTAACATTACAGACTTCACTCTTTCAAGTTCTATTTGGTTCATAAGCAATAAGAGCGAAGGTGCTATGAGCAGGACTAACGACAAAAGTGCAATGCATTGTGCAATAATTTTCTTCATTTATTTCTCCAAATATATTTTTAGTTAGGACGAAGTTTCTTCTGATATAGTATGCTTATGCCAATGTACAATGCAGCGGCTACAAACCAACCTGGTAAGCTTACGAAGAAAATCTGAATGCCGGCATATTTAACGAAGTACACACATACACCGAGAGTTAAAAACCAGGCAAGCCCTGCGGCCCAGTTAAAAACCTTTCCACTCAGCTCAGCATAATTGCTTTGTAATCCAAATTTTTTTATTAGCCAGAAATCAACAAAGACAACCGCACCCATCGGCATAAGCAACATTCCATAAATAGCTACGAATCCCAGCAGTTTCATGGCGATAGCAGGGAACATTCCGGCAATTGTAGCAATGGCACCGGTAATTAATGTAACAGTAAACCGTGAGGCTTTCGGCCGTAACGCCTGAAAAGCAAGACCGGCACGATAAATGGTCGGATTGGCGGTTGTCCAGCCGGCAATGATTACACAGAGCAGCCCCACAAGACCTGCTGCACGAAAAGCAAGCGGTCCCGGCAGCACATCAGTATCTGCAGGATTAAGGTGTAACTGATAGGCATAAAGGATCGACGCGCTTATCCACGCCATAAAGTGCCCAACATACATACCCGTAGCGGAAGCCAGGCCGTACCATGATTTCTTGGCAAATCGAAATACAGACAAATCACTCATTCCAACATGCATAGCCATGTTGCAGAACCATGCAAAAAATGCCACATGCCAGATAGTAAACTTGACCTGTCCTTCAAGCGGAGCGCCGCCTTTCCATATCTGAGTTTTGGACAGTGTCCACAAATCGCTAAAAGAATTAATCTCAGCTCCTGTAGCATTTATAAACTGCTTTAATCCGATTAAGCCGAATACGAGAAAAACCAGAACCATCCATGGAGCAGCTATATTTGCAAATTTAGCTACTGTCTGATATCCGTATGCAGCCACTACCGCGATCAATCCACCGACAACCAGCACCGCAATGACCCATCCGATACTATTGGGCATAAGATCATTCAGCCCGGGCATTGGGAAATTAAACCACACACCCACAGCAGTTGCAGATACCGTGATCATCGCTCCGGCAAGAAAACAGAACATTACACCATTTGCAATGTTATAAAGCGTAACAAGATTGCGACCACAGATCTTTTCAAGCTGATAATACAATGTCAAACGTGTCCGTGTTGCTATCGGGGCACATAAGAACATCCAGCTTAAAACCGCAAGGGCATTTCCCACGAGCAACCCAACTATCAGGTCAAAGGCACTAACACCTGCAGCTACAAACAATGGGCCTATCATAAGTTCGGTACCAGCGCAATGTTCTCCGGCATACATCCCGATGAAGCTCTTAAAGCCTAACAGATGCTCTTGCGGAACAGGTTGCCGCTCAAACTCATTCGATGAGGACTGCTGTGTTTGTTCTTCTGTCATTATCTTTCCTTAATTTAAAACCGAATTTGCCTCAATTTTATTTATTGTAAAAGCCGTACTCATATCCGGCATCTATGAGTGCGACAATATTTTCGCCTGGCTTGACTATCCGAGTACTTTTGTGGTTCCTCCGCCGTTTTCAAGATTAATGTCCATGTTTGGTTTATCGTACGCCCGCCTTTTGTTTTTATGAGCATGGAACTCATATTTCCTCTGTATTCCATTTTCGCGAATTCTTCAAAGAAGCCGTCTTTTTTCGCAAGTTCCTTAGCCTTATTGCCCATCATAAAGTCTTTACTTTCAACGGAGACCAAAAAGTCAAACTGGTCGCCCCTGTTGATATTCATCATTTGTGCTATGGGCCCGAGGCCGTGTGTGGGATAAATATTTCCTTTTCTGGAACCGTACATTCTCAACCACCACATATTCCAGTACGTTGTCTTGCTGAAGTTATTTCTCATCTTGCTCGTGTTGTACGCGCCGTCTCCATGCACTATCTCGCCAAAGAAACCTTGTTTAGCCATATTCAAGGTTGTGATGTGAAAAGGCATATAAGAATAATTTTCCATCATCATGCAATGCTTCTTTGTTCTTTCAGAAGTTTTTACCAGTTCCCAACATTGCTTGACCGTTACCGCTGCCGGCACTTCCGTAATCACATGCTTGCCCTGCTGCATAGCATACACGGCCATGTCCGCATGCATATACGTTGGGGTGGTTATCAGAATCATATCCAAATCCTTCCGCTGACAAAGCTTCTTCCATTCATCTGCCGAACCTGCGTAATAATCAGGAGTGTGGCCGGTATTTTCCAATTTCTTTTTTATTCTATCGAATCTTTCGGGCAGGACATCGGCAGCCGTTTTTAATATCGCTGTAACCTGGTCATCGCTGACATTGTCGTCCATATTAACACAGCACACACCCGTCAACAACGGATTGCCAGAGTCCTTTACAAGTTTGACTATCGTATCGCGAATCTGATCGGCGCTTTGGTCAACGATCTCTACCGGGTTGAGCCGGATATTGAGAAAAGTATTCGGCAGCCTCTGGCGAAGTTTCTTCACATCACTTGCCCATCCGACATCCAGAAAATCAAGCTGTGGGATATCGGCGTAACAATCCGCAAAACGGTGGGCGTCCGGGCCGCAGTGATGGATTCCAAACGGCCTAAACCCTCTGCTCCATGCGACATCGATCGGCAAAAGAAACCGACGATAATCATCCGCCGAAATCATCGTATGGGTGCACTCCGAGTGCAAAAAGACCGGCTGCTTTAAGTGCCGAACCGTACGATTAACCGAAATACTGGTCGTGCCGGTTTGCCTGGAAATATGCGTAGTGAATTTTTCCAGCAGCTTTTGGATATTGCTGAAAAATGCAGCCACCTTCTCCGCTTGGTCAAACATATCCAAAAATAAACTTTCGCCTCGCAGGTCCAGCGCGATATTTAAGACACCGCCCCAGTTAACATCACCGGTCAAATACCCGTAGCGTTTTTTCAGCGAATCGAGCGATGCGTCAAATCGTTTAAACGCTGTACTTTCAAACGCTTCGGACGGGTCACAGATCAATTCGCTGCGGTTGGCGGCAATCACCTGCGGCGGAGCGTTTTCGGTATAGTCCACCCGGCATCCGGCCATTTCCTGCACCAAAAAACCGGATGCAAGATGGACCGCACCGACAACCGGCTCCGGGTGTGGGGTTTTGCTTCCAAGGCCGTATTGCCCCCACTTTTCGTAAAGGACCTTTTCCATTTTCTGTTCAGCTTCGACACGCCGGGCAGGATGAAAGAAAAAGTCCTCATCAAAACTGATCCCGGCATGCTTGTTCCACCATGACGGTGACAAAACGATATCCGCCGGAAGGACCGGGCTATCACTATGACACTTATACATTCTACTTTATTCCCCTATTGAGATTAAACCTATCAGGAAAAAGACAACCAATACCGCGACCGCAGTGGAAATCCCAAATCCAATTGCATCGGTTTTGGTCCACCTGTCAAATTCCCAGTCTGATTTTGGCAGTAATTTTCGATGATCAAAGCGACTGGGATCGGCGTATGACAACTCCATCTGCCGGGCATCCTGGTCCGGGTCGACGTGAACCTGGGTCTTCATCTTGACATAAAAACGATCCAGCATGGTTTTATCATCCCGACGTGTCAAAAATGAAATTACAATCAAAATGATAAACGGCGTAAAGGTCCGGATTAAAATCCGGATCGTTTCATTCAGGGCGTAAGAATTCTTTTGCAAATCGACTCCAAGTTTATCCAACAGTACCAGTTCCAGACTCAGCGTACCGCTGCCGCATTTTTCGCCGTTTGCATCAGCCTTAATTCCCATCGTCCAGAAGATCGGCTTGCTGGGTAAATGAAAGGTTTTTGCATATGTCTGACCGACAGTCAGCGGTTCGGGTTTTTCAGGAGCGACGGCGTCTATCTGCCATTGCTCGATTTCCTGCTTGCGCTGGCTGACTTCCATTTGACCGGCAACGTATTGACGCACTATCTCACGCGGCTGTGTTGTTTTTAACATCGAGTCTGATGTTCTCAAAGAAGGCATGACCATCGGCACAAAAATGGGCAATAGAAAAAACAGCACCATTGTCAAAAGCATAGAACACCACGCTGCAGGCCGGGTAGCCCGACGCCATTTCATGCCAAGCCAGAACGCCGCGGCGACCATAACATTCAGCTCCCACCATAGCTTAAGCAGTTGGAGGATCGTATCAAACTGCGTTGCTATCAACGCGCCGCCAATAACCACACCCGCACCGGTAATCCGCCCTACAAAAACATAATGTTTTTCAGGACGACCAGGAAACAATGGCCGGTAAATGTTATGGGTTATCAGGCTTGAACCCGTGATCATCAAACAGTCCGCTGTACTCATCAAAGCGGCCATCAGGCAGGCGATCATCAAACCCACCAAACCCATATTCAGCGGACCCAGCAAATCCAGTGTCGCATATCCCCACACCAGGTCCGGGTTTTGTATCTTGTTATGATAAAGCACTACCGCCAGCAATGCGAAAAAGCCCCACAGAACCGTACAGAACCGCTTCATATAACTGCCGACTACAAAGCCGAACCTGCATTCGTATTCCCCTTTTGCTGAAGCGGTAGCGATAAGGGAGTTGGGCTGGATAACGACATTGATAGTGACCATTATGGTTAAGGCACCGATATAGTACCAGGTAAAGTCCTGTGTAACCGGTGAACCGAAAATTTCCATATAGGATTGGGGCAATTGCGCATGCATGGTCCGCATCGCATCCATCAAGCCAGAACCGCCGAAGACAGCATTGATCTTGCCAAACGCAAACGGAAACAACACGATGCTCAATATGATAATGAAAATTCCCTGAAGTGTGTCGGTCAGAAACGCCGCCTCCAGTCCGCCTACCATCGCATAGACCAGCACAATTATGCAGACTATCCAGACCAGCAGTTCGGGATTCAAATGGAAGAACATTTTGCGGGGCTTTTGCAGGCGAAGCCGTTCTAACTGCTGCGTTTCCTGCGCGGTAAGCGTATCGTAATTGCGGGCCTCTAGTTTATCCAGGGTTATCGCCTGGGCGTATTCAGCTTGTTCCCGGACAGTGTACTGCTCAACAGACTTCGGTGTCAGCGCCACAACGGTTTTGGCCATAGCCGCAAACCCCACCGAGATAATGGTCATCATTCCGATAGAACCGATCACTGCATACAAACCTGCCATCATTTTTGAACCATAGCGTTCCTCAAAAAAATCGCCGAGTGTGATGAGACGCAGACGCCGCATCCACGGCATTACCATCCAGTAAAGCGGCGTGGCGAACAGGTACAATAAGGAACTCCAGACACCGGCGATACCGTTGCTGAATGTGGTGGTTGTAACACCAACGGCGCTGTCGGCAGAGGTTCCCTGACCGAAGGCGGCAAAGGTTTGAATAAATTTCCCGAATCGGCGCCCGGCAAGAAAATAGTCTTCCTGATTCTTAATTCGTCGCGACGCCCAAACGCCGATGGCGATCACTACGCCAAAGTACACTAAAATTACTGCGATATCAATCCATTGCAACCCAAACATTATAAAATCCTTACTGGTGAAGATTATTGACAAACTTCATGCACCATCTCATAGGCACGCTGCTGGTCTTCGGGACTCTGACAATAGGTTGTCGCGATCAGTTTCATACCCGGCGCCCAGAGTTTGCGAACCTGCCGAACTACCTCTGAGGAATCTCCCACAATCCGGGCGTTGACGATAATACCCGAATCGGCAAAGACTTCACCGAATACCTCGGCGTCGTTGGGAAACGGGTCCGTTTGTGCGCCAAAGGCACCGTCGGCCATACGCAGACCGGTAATCTGTTTTACAACCGGTGCCAGATGCGACCAGTTGCCGCAGGAATGAAAGGCCGGACCTGCGAAGTCTTCGGCGGTCTTGACCAGCGATGAAGCGGAAAACTGCTGATACTGGTCCGCCGAAAGCATTATCGAATTATCATCGGCCATGCCAAACCCTTCAAACACACGAGAAGATGCAAATCCATGACCCGGCCAAACCAATGCATCTGAAATCCGTTTGACTTGTTCATGGGTAAACTCCGTCAAAAGCACACCGATGCGATCTAAAAGCTCAACCACCTTATCCGGGCAATCATATAACGCCATCAACAGGGCTGTTATATCAACGACTTCCGCGGCCACATTGAAAGGTGATTGAACATCGCACAACGACATCGGAATGCGGCCCTGCGTCTGCTCTAAAAAATAGTCAATGGTCTTGAGAGTGTATTGTCCAATAGCAGTCTCCTTGACGTCAACAAACGGAGCATCCAATGCATCCTGGATGCTTTTGAATTTCGGCTTAAACGCAGGCGATTGACCGTCATGCCAGACATAATCAATCCCAAACGAAGACGCGACCGTGCCAATACCGTACCATGGTTCCAGAAAATTGGGAATATCTGCCGGATAATCCATACTTTTTTGCAGACCGCCCAACTGTAACGCAAGCGAATTTTTCATATCTCTACAGCCGTAAGAAAAGACTTCGGCGACGCGCATCCGTCGATAGACCAGCACACCGCTGTCACTGTCCCAAAAAGATTTGCACTTGTCTAGCAAACCATCTTCATACGCCTTATACGCAGCGAAATCAAACGCATCCGGTGTGACCGGCTCAATGGCAGTGGCCTGTGAGTCTGCCTTATTCTGGTCAAATTCTTTTGCCATGACTCTCCTGATGGTATATTATTCATTTTTTTTCATATTTGTAAAATCGAGCGTTAATTTTCGTTTGCCCTTTTTGATTGTGACAATTCCGGTTGCCCAGTCCTCGTTTAGAAACGGGCTTTTGAAAGTATATTTCGGAGCGTAATCGACAGGGGTGCCATTGACCGTTGGTGTTTGACTGCCTTTTGTGTCAAAAGTAAAAGTACCGGAAGGATAGGGCTATCGCTATGACACTTATTCATTCTACTTTATTCCTGATCTGTCTCAATTTTATTTATTGTAAAAGCCGTACTTATATCCGGCATCCATAAACGCAACAATATTTTCAACTGGTACTCCGCCCTGAATGTTGTGAACGTTGTTGAAGACGTATCCTCCGCCGGGCTTGAATATTTCTATGTACTTTTTGACATCTGCCTTAACTTCTTCCGGAGTTGCGAACGGGAAAACATGCTGTGAATTACAACCGCCGCCCCAGAAGACCAGGTCTTTACCGAAGCGATCTTTCAAATCTTGAGCATCCATGCCGGCAGCACTTACCTGGACCGGATTTAGAATGTCAACTCCGTTATCAATAAGTTCAGGAATCAACGCGACACAACCGCCGCAAGTGTGATACCATATCTTCGCGTCGGTCAGACTTTTGATATGCCGGACAAGTTTCTTCTGCCTTGGTTTTACTATGCTCTTGTAAAAATCGGTAGAGAATAACGGTCCGTGCTGACCTGCGAGGTCGTCACCTATCATCACTACATCTACAATATCACCAACAGCCTTCATAAAACCGGTTTCAAAATCCATCCAGTATTTCAAAGTCTGATCCAACAAAGCCTCGCAGAAATCAGGATTCTCTATCGTATCCATAAACCATCGCTCCAGACCTCTCATGTACCAGCAATACTCGTAAACCACACCGCTGATGCCCGTGCAAATTGCGTAATCAGTTTCTTTCCTCATCTTCAGAGCCTGCTCCCTGACGCCTGTAAAGCGTGTCGGGTCGCTGCCATCGGGAAAGGGGTAACTCTTGAGGTCTTCGATCGTGGCATCTGCCAGCGGATGGTGCGATAGGTCCATATACAACATCTGGTCGTCAGGCATTGACCAGACAACACCGAACTCGTCCTTAAGATCGTGCCATTTTCTGCCGTTTCTTTCATTGATCTCGATCCCACCTTTAAAGCTGTCCGGGCCATAGGCACAAATGTATCTTGTGTCGACGTGAAATCTCTTTAGCACCTCTTCGCTTGGCTTTGCCAACTGCTGAACGGGGTCAAGTATTTCAATCACTTCGTTGATGCCAAGATGGTTGATAAGACCCTGATAAGCAACTCTGTGTATGCCCGTCTGGAAACCGCCAAAGTCTATCGGGACCCTGTCGCCTTCCTGATGGTTAACAGCTCTTAAAACACGTTCTCTTGGTGTAAGCGTTTCTTTGGAATTCATTTTATTGTCTTCTATTTCTCTTGTACCGTGTTCTGCACCAGCCCAAGAATCTGTCATCTGCTAAATTAATGGTTATAGGGTATTGTTCCACTATCGTCTACATTATAGCCCCACTTCTTTATATATTCACTGCCATGTTTGAATGCGTCGCCGTGTTCTTTTAGTTTTGCCGTCAGTTTCGCATCGAGGTCGGCTTGTAAAGAAGCGACTTGGGGAGTGTTTACAAGATTGTTTTGCTGATACGGGTCCTTTTGATTATCGTAGAGCAGCCATGGGCCGTCGAGGTCGCGTACATATGTATATCTTTTCGTACGGATTCCTCGATACTCTTTTCCACCCCCTTTTCGCAGCCACTCGCCGAACGGTGAGGGACATTCGATCAAAGCGACGTTGTCCGGCGCCTTGACCTTACCGGCAAGGACTGACGAGTAGTCAACGCCTTCGACACCTTCGGGGATATTCAAATCACACAGGGAAAGCAGTGTTGGCATGATATCCGGGGTTCCGAACGGCATGTCGTTCTCTTTTCCCTTGTTGCCGAGTTTAGCGGGATATCTAATAAGAAAAGGTACCCTGGCCGATTCGTCCCAGGGACGCTGTTTCCTTCGCTGTCCCTGAGAACCCAACATGTCGCCATGGTCCGAAGTAAACACCAGGATAGTATTTTCTTTTATGCCGGTCTGGTCGATAACTTTTACGATTTCTCCCATGCAGTCGTCAAGGGCGGCAATATGTGCGTAATATCCGGCAAGTTCTTTCTTTGCTTTTTTTGCTTTCTCTGCCGGTACATTCGGCCGCAGCTTAATATCTTTTGCCTTGAACATTTTGCGGTATTTCTCCGGGGCCGTTTGGTAAGGATTATGCGGCGGACCCCACGACAGCATCATGAAAAACGGCTTGTCGTTACCGGCATGGGCCTTTATATACTTGGCAACGTCGCGGGTCTGAGCGATTGCATCATAGCCCTGCCAATAGCGCTTTGCAGGGTCGTTACCTGCATAATAAGGCGAGTTGTTGTAGCTGTGTGTACATTCAAGGACCTTCCAGTAATCGAAACCCTGCCGGCGATCTTCTGGGATGTAATTGCTGCGGCCGTCGCCGTTGATGTGCCACTTGCCGACATAGGCGGTATCGTAGCCGGCGTCTTTACATACTTCGGCGATGGTTATTGCTTCATTTCTAAGAGGTGCGTCATTAAGAAAAAGTCCATGTGTCAGCGCATACTGCCCTGTAAGCAGGCTCGCGCGATACGGCGTACAGACCGGGCACGTAGAAACCGCATTAGTCAAGTTAACGCTTTCGGCGGCCAGTTTATCGAGGTTCGGCGTCTTGCCCTGCAAATTTGGATCGCCGCTGTAACCGGTGGCTTGTGCCCGCCATTGATCGCCAAAGACAAATACAATATTCGGTTTTCTCTTGTTAGCTCGTCGAACACTTTCCAGACAACCGCCCATCAATAATGTAGAAGTACCTAAGGCGGCACTTTTAAGAAATTCTCTGCGATTTTGTTTTTTCATTATCATATTTTCCTTTTAGGGCATTTTTTTCAAACCTTCATACTTTACTACCCACTTACCGTTGTCGGGAAAACCCGGAGCGGGCCTATCCTGGCAACCGTCCCAGCCTTGGGCCATCATTGCCGCCGCTGTTAATAATCCGCCGTTGCCGGGCAAATAAATCGGCAGGCGAGCAGCTTGGAAATTATGCCCGTTCGGCAGGTAGGTGTTCTTGGTCACATCTTTTAGTAATGCATCTATAGCGATTTCACCTTCGTTGAGCCGAGCGGCGGTCATAGCAATCATGGGGTAATCCCAGCCCCAGGTAGAACTCCAATTCCAGTTAGCCATCACATGATTCAGTGTTTTTCGCATGACCTCTTTATCCAAAAGATAATCTTCCGGCAAGAGACCGTAAGCGGCAAGCATACAGGGATGTCCGATATCGTCAACGATGGGGGTTTCCATTTCTACATAAACACCTTCGCGAATCGGAAGCGGTGCCATGTTTTTGGAGATTCTATCCCATTGTTCCAAAGGCTCCAGGCCAAGACGTTTTCGCCATTGATTGGCTTTTTCTAATCCCCATGCCCAATAAGTAAGTTCATAGGCAGGGTTTATTGTTATATCGTGCATGCGTGACCGCTTTTCGCGGGCCGTGATTAGCGGAGGGCCGAGCTGGAAAGATTTTCTCTTGGCATCCCAGTGGGCATAGTCTGCCATGAATCTGGCAGATTCAAATACAATCTCTTTGTATTCATCCAGCGTTTTTCGTGTGGGGTGCTGACGATAGATCAGTTCGGCATAATAAATCGGATGCGGCTGCTGCCAGATCAGCAACGGACCAATACCGGAAGGTGAATCGATACCATCCGGGCCAACCATTTTGGGCCAGCGGACACCCTCGTAACCCTGTCGCAGAGCCAATTTGCGAGCAGCGGGCAGGGCCTCCTGGTACCAACCCATACTGTGCTCAAGCATATCGAGTCTGTCCCATAAGGCAAAATGCACCGCATGCCACCAATGCATCTCCAAGTGGAACTTTCCGTGCCAGCTATTGCAGGTTAGTCCTGTTTCCTGGGGTGGATACTTCTGTGCAGATTGTATTGCGGTAAGATATTGCGACAGAACGATTCGGCGTTCCAGTTCAACCCAGCGTGGGTCGGTGCTTCCGGATAAATCAATCGCTCCTCCGGTGGACCAGAAATGCTTCCAGTATTCGAGGCAGGTAGATTTGCTTTTGGCAAGATCGATAATGGATGGATTGATATTATCCGTTGTCAACAGCATACAGAATCGTAGCGTATTCGAGTTGCCGGACGGAGTGATTGAAAATGTATGAGCAGCAATTTCACTAAGATCGGCCTTTTGGGAATATTGCATTATGCATTGATAAGAAAACGCATCCATCTGCCGTTGAAGTTTACAGCCTTTGGGATTTTTGGTGACAACCTTTGTCGTATGCGCATCGGGACTATTCCAGTCTGAGGGGTCCCTACCCCATAGAGTGTTGGCATAGGGGAATTTGATCGATAAGGCCAACCGGTCAGCGGTAATAATATCCGATGTTATGTTGACTACGACCATATCCAGCCGTGGGTGGCAAAAAGTTTCAACGTCAATGTCTTGCCCGTCCAGCTTAAAATGACTTTCGAGAATTCCGTTCCAGAGTTTAAGTGTTTGCCTGGTGTCCGTGATATCTGCTGATTTAGCTTGTGTTCCATCTGCCTTTTTCAGGATGAAACCCAGCCGGGCCAGGTTGCTCTGATGGGGATTTGCGCGGAAATAATCGCCGTCCTCCCCCTTTGAATTAAGGGGATAGGTGACCATACGGCCAAAGGTGTCTCTTTCAACCATTGTGTTTTCATATTTATAGCCGGCTTTGTTCGGTATTGAATGCCAGCCCCATTCGGCCATTGTGGTTAGAGGAATACCCTCGCTGTAAACAGATGGAAATGTTTGCAGGCCGGTTAAATCAGCGGTAAAGGCGAATTTGCCATTGCCAACAGACAACGGCGACATCTTGTCAAAAACAGTTAATCTGACATTGTGGCGGTTAACCAGTACATAGCGATCTATTGTGTTTTTGTTTTTTTTTGCCAGCGATACGGATAGAATTTGGCTGACAAGAATAAGTACTAGTAAGTAATACTTCTTCATATAAAAACTCTTTCGCCTGCTGACACACTTAATGGTGTAGCCTTAAGAAAATCCCTGCGGTTCTGTTTTTTCATTTAGTTTTCAAGCCCTTTCAGTTCAAACTTCGGAAGTTGAACATTGGTGCAGTTGCTCAATTGTACTTGGCTGCTTGCGTGCAGAACTACTTTGGTCATTGGCGTCAAAGTAACGGGTCCCAGAAGGCCTGACGGTGTTAGCGGCCATTTTGATGCGTCGAATTTCTTGTAGTTATGGTTGACAAAATTTATATCCTGAAAGATCTGCCACTGAACCTTACGTATATCAAGGTCCCTGATGCGATTCGCCGACAAGTTGGTCACTTCGATCTCCAACAGGTTACGGCCTACCTTGAGATACTTGCCTATCGGTGTGCTGTAAGGAACACTATAGAGTCCGGCCGCTTCTTTGCCGTTGATAAAGACCCGGGCACTTTCGCGTACATCGCCAATATCAATAACCCAGTTTTCAGCACCTTCGGGAATATCTATCTCAATGGAATAACGGCCTGTGCCGGCAAATCGCCGGGCCTGGTCATCGCCGATTTCTGTCCAGGATTTGAGCTCAGTTGTAGTGATATCAGCAGGCAATATTGGTCCGCCGTCTATAAACTTAACTTTCCATGTGCCTTTGACGATGAATGGTTCGCCTGCTTCGATGAGTATCGGCCACGGCTCGCCTGCAGCCTTTCGCTTATCAAACGTACGGAGAATTCGTGTCTGGCCGGGCTTTAGCTGCAAATATAGCTTATCTCCATGTTGAGTGGCAACACCGGTTTGGGCAGAACCCGGATCCATGATAACAGCGCCGGCAAGGGGGGGGCCGAGTTTTATCCAGCCGTCAACCGGTCTGGCTGACATATTAGCAATGAAGTAGTGATATCCGCTTTCATGCCTGCGGCGGATAAAATCAAGCCCCTGCTCGACCATCGGTTCTCTGATAACCTTTGTTTTTGCCAAAGCTTCTTTCAATACGGCACTTTTAACCACCAGTCTTTCCTGACCCGCCAGCAACCGCTTCTGTTCAGCCCGGCGATCCTGAAGTTTATTAAATCCGGGAACATCAGCAGGGAGGCTATCGAGAAACAGTACCGGCTGACCGCTGGTGGCCAGGGCAAGAAGCTTTTTCAAGGTTGCCAGCGGCATGTGCGCCGTCTGCGGCACTACAATTGCCTTATAAGCCTTGCTTTGACCGGCCAGCAATTGGCGGTCAGAAATAAAATCAAAACCAAAACCTTCTGCCTTAAGTTGCGCTGCGACCTTACCGCACATCGACCTTGTAAGCCATTCGGGATGATGAACTGTCAGCATCTGCTGCATGCCGCTGGGATTATGCCAAATGTCGTAAACCGGCCAGTAGAGGGCCACGTCATTATCCGGCGTGCCCGATTGCAGGATGGATTGGCAGCGGGTGATATAAGCATTCAGCAGTGGAGCATCACGCCAGATGGCATTGCGCGGATTGTACTCAAATGATGCATAAAACAGCCAGCCCGGCCAGGGAGCGTCCTTGGGACTGTAGCAGGTACCGTGGAAGAAAATATGGTTGATGCCATTCAAGAAAAGCTGGTCAATTTCCGGCTTGGCCTGAGAAAGAGCGGTGCGGAAGTGGTTGCGAATCCAGGTACAGGTCTCTGCTGCGACAAGTGGTTTGCCGGTAACATGCGCCGCTGAAGATGCCATACGGTTTATCAGGGGCTGTGGTTCGTCCTTTCGAACGTTGTCCGGCTCACGTCTGATTCCTGGAATCCGGAAAGATGTTGCGCCAAAGGTCTCGGTTTCCGGTATTCCGCTTGCCGCATACAGATCGAGTAGGTTGGACGGAGAGCCATGGGCCTGATTTCTTGTTGTACACCCCTTGGATTTAGACCATCTTACCCATGTCCTCAAGTAATCAAGATGCAAATCTGAAAGCGTTTCGCGATAGTCAGATTTGACCCGTGCAACGATATCGGTATCGCCTTTGCCAAAGAGTTCAGGCAGGTGATTCATCAGGTCGTATCCCCGACGCCTTTTAAATTCAGCAGGAAGCTCCTTACACCAATTCCCCATGAATTCATAAGAATCATGATACATGGCACGGGGCATTACAACATCATCACCACCAAAAGGCCCGTCAAAGTGTTGCAGGTAAAAGGCCATCGCCCTTGCGGAAAAGGGATTAATAGCCATGCCTTCATTACCCGGGGCTGCACGTTTTACTTTACGTCCGGAAAACCTCTGCGAGAGCTTACCATTTTCATACACAACAGTTGCATCACAATAATCATCGGTAATCATCGGTCCGCCAAACGGCCATCCGGTTCCGGTGGTCATATCCACCCACATACCCAAACGTTTTGCTTCTTTAGAGGCGAAGCTTACCATCTCCACAAACTTGGGGCTTAGGTGCCGGATGTATCTGTCCTCATATCCTTTAACGCCATAGATAGGGACAATGGTTCCGCCGCCCATACCGGCCTTGCGCATCGTCTCCAGGTTCCATGTAATGTTTTTCTTGTCAACGGCACTGCCCATCCACCACCAATAACAACCAGGACGGTTCTCGACTTTGGGTTCAGGCCAGTTAATATCTTCTTTAATCAAGACATCCTGAATTTCGGCATTTTCCAGACAACCGCTCATAAGCAGTATCGAAGTACCTAATGCGCTGGCTTTAAGAAATTCCCTGCGGTTCTGTTTTTTCATTTCGTTTTCAAGCCCTTTCTGAAATCCTCTGCGAACTGGTTCCAGTGCCGGTCCAATTCTTTAACCTTATCAGGATATTTCAAGGCAAGGTCGTTCATCTCACTCCGGTCGGTCTTTAGATTATACAACTCCCATTTAGCATATTCTTTTTTCCCGGAACCGTTTGACGACAGTTTCCAGTTGCCCATTCGTATCGCCCGGTTGCCGTGGTGACACCACCACAAGCTATCATGCTTAACGGCACCATTTTTTGCAAATGCCGGGATCAGACTCAAACCCGGACGGTGCGGAGTGTCATCTGATTCATAATTTTCCAAAGCTCTTTTACCCGAAGCAACCTCAAGCACGGTAGGAACAACATCAATAAAATGCGAGGGATCATGACGAAGCTCGCCCTTAGCCTTTATCCCCGCCGGCCAATGCACAATAAACGGCGAAGAAATTCCTCCCTCATGGTTCCAATGCTTATGAAGTCGAAAAGGCGTATTCGCTGCCGTTGACCACCCCGGACCAAGGCAAAGAAAAGTTTCTGCCGAGCCCATTACAGCTTTCTTGTCGTGTCCATCACCTCTAATTATTTGCTCGGCGCTCGCCCCGTTATCGCTGGCAAACAGTATTAACGTATTCTCAAATTCACCCATAGTCTTAAGCTGGTCAATGATACGCCCGATCTCGGCATCCATACGGTCTATCATCGCCGCATGAATTGCCATTTTTGTCGCCTGAAATCTTTTCTGCTCATCGGTGAGGCTATCCCAATCCACAGCCCGTCCGGCTTCACCTTCACCAATAAGTTCTTTCAGTTCATCCGGCTTAAGGTTCCAGTGTGGAACAATATCTGTTGCCTTATCCGACAAAGGACAGTTGACAAGCCCCATTTTCTTCATCTTCTTCCATCGTTGCTGACGAATAACATCCCAACCTTCCGAGTAAGCGTCCCTGTATTTATCGATATCCTTCTGCATCGCATGTAGCGGAAAGTGCGGCGAGTAAAACGCCGTATAAAGGAAGAATGGAACATCAGGATTATTTTTCTTATGTAGTTTAAGACAGGCGATGGAGTAATCGGCAATTGCAACTGTCGAATAGTATTTCCGGCCCTCTTTCCCCGGCGCGCTAAACTCATCTTCCTGCCATCGCTTAGAATCAAAATAGCGGTTCCAGTCACAGCCATGGTTTTCACTACCCCACGAACGGTCGAAGCCTGCCTTTTTAGGAGTGCCGTCTATATGCCACTTGCCGCTGTGATACGACTTATAACCGTACGGCTTAAGCATTTGAGGAAGAAGCGGCGCCCAGGAAGGACGATTGCCCTTCTTAATACCTTCCATACTATCACGTCGTATTTGCTGGGCATAGTAGCCGGTCAAGATACACGCTCGCGACGGCCAGCACCTTCCAGTAGAATAATGCTGAGTGAACCGAAGACCGTTTGCGGCCAGTTTATTAAGATTAGGCGTAGTGATTTCGCCGCCATAACATTCGGCGTCCGAGTAGCCCATATCGTCTGCCATAATAAGCAGGACATTGGGCTTTTTTGTATTATGCTTACTATAAGATTGCAAGCTGCAGGAAACCAGCGAACCAACCGCCCCGACCCCGGCAAGGCCGACAAAACAAGTCTTTAAAAACTCTCTGCGTTTCATTTTCATCTCTTTCGATGCTAATTATATGCTATCCTGCTTTAATCTTCCAATTTCCGCTTTTCAAAGAATGCTTGATCCATCTGTCACCTTCGCCGGCATAGTTGCTTAGTGAAGATTTACCTGAGTTATAGACTAATTTTCCGTTCAGGCGGACTATTTTTCATTTTTGCTGCTACTCATAAGCCTTTTAAGTTCATCAAGATGCTCTTGATAAACACTGCGTGGATTAGTATTGTACTTTTTGCAGATTGATGCGGCCATGCCGACAATTTCGCCCATCATTCCGGTCGTTCGCTGCACACGAGCTGCTCCCAATGCATCCTGTGTAGTACTGATATTTCTTCCGGCCATGAATAGATTCGGCACATCTCTTGAGTACAGGCACCGATACGGCATCCAGTATGGCCCTTTATATACGGATTCCTTTTTCCCGTAGACATCGGCAACGGCAAGGAATGCGTCGCCTTCAAACTCTGCAAGGTATTGCGGGTCGGGGCGATGAACATCCAAACGCCAGGTTAACGGTACACAGCCATCGGCAAATTTTTTCCCCGACAGGATATTATCCCCGTTTAATATCACATCCCCCAACAGGCGACG
>Ga0180301_10001469_pt1 | contig 18639 bp, 17 predicted proteins | sample GuaBasSediGuay16_FD_121797 | JGI IMG/M metagenome (GOLD analysis project Ga0180301, IMG submission 121797) | Subseafloor sediment microbial communities from Guaymas Basin, Gulf of California, Mexico - Guay16, Core 4569-2, 12-15 cm | ecosystem: Environmental > Aquatic > Marine > Hydrothermal... | reverse complement strand
TTGAGGATAAGGTTAAAGGACATCACAAGGACGAGCTTCATGATTAGGCAGCAAGAGCCGAGCAATCGAGATGATATTCACGCATCTGAGGACGTAACGTATATTGCAGTGCCGCCCGGCAGTTGGAAAACCGTTGTTGGGGAAGTTAAGCTTGAAGCAGGCATCTTCCAAACAGATAAGTGGTTGGCTGGTGACGGCAACGTGGCTAATGATCGATGGAATACCGTGAACTTTAGTTATAACTTCTCATCACCACCCATAGTCTTAAGCCAGATACAAGATTTCAGCTATACTGGTTGTGCGCATACGAGAATTAGGAACGTCGACGTTTCAGGTTTTCAGACATCTCCTGAACCTGAGGGCAGCGTTACCACGCCTCCTACCACGGTGGTTACAGTAGGCTGGCTGGCGGTAGAACAACACGTCAGCAAACTAGACGGATCTACTAAATCCGAGGCGCAAGTAGTTAACAACGTTAGACATTGGTGGAAGACCTTTCACTTTGGGCAAAGTTATAGCCAAGAGCCAAATATAGTGGCATGGATGCAAACCTATAATGGAGGCGATGCTGCAGGGTTAAGAGGCAATAACCTTTCGCCTACAAGCTTTAGTGTAAGGGTTGAGGAAGATTTAACATATGATTGGTGGGATATTAATCATGCATATGAAGACATAGGCTACTTTGCCGTAGAGTACGATGGGAAATACCACTTAAGGAAGTTTATAGACCCAGAACCAAGTCACGGGTCGTGGGGGCTAGAAGAAACGTTTTCTTAGTCTATGAGGGGCTTTAACGGCTTCCCCCAAATTCTTTTTCTAATAGTGCTCTCCATTGCATTATTTGTAAATCTAGCGGTTTTGTTTTCCTCCTCCGGTGTAGTGTCCTCAATGGATACGGTCCTATTGTTTCATATGCTTCTTCAGCCAACCCATCAGCTTCCCCTTCCACATAGCTTTCATGCCATTTATCAAAGTGCTTGAAGCCTTTCACATTAGCGTCTTCAGGCGTAAAGGAATCCAGCTTGTTAAGCTCAATACATACGCAGACCTTATCAAGCTCCTTATGTAGACTCAACGGGCAGGTGAAGAGCCTTTGGGGATCGATTTTATTCTCAACTTTAAGCTCATCAGCTGAATACTTGGCGGCTATTTCATGTATTTTCTCAGATAGCTTTGCGTTAACGTATTCAACAATGGCAAACGCTAAGTCCATGGGATTTTTCCTCGTCCTGAGCTCAGGAGAAATAGCCTTTTCGTGTAAGTGGACGTGACACCCTTCTCCAGACCACTTAACGTAAACTGACTTCTTAACGCCTTTGCTCTCTAAGAAGCTAACAATTTCCTTGACGACTTCCATCGTAGCTCTCCACTTATCTAAAGTGTTGTCTATATCCCAAGTGGGGGTACACGCTATCACGTTCTCTAAGGTCAAGTCCTCAACCTTATCTAGCGATGCGTATACGTTAGCTGAAGCATAGAAGCTTCTAGGCTTAATGCGACTAAGCTGCTCAAGCAGTTTTGAAAAATCTTCTTCGCAAAATGCCTTGAGAGGCTTACCGTCTATATATCGTTTAAAGAGGGGTTTACCCTTATTGTCCCTTTTAAGGCATAAGACTCCAAGCCATCTATTAGCTGCAAACTTAACGATCTCCCTTCTAACATCAGCTCTCGCATAATGGCGATAAATCTCTTCGTGGGGCAACATAATACTACACTGGACTTAGACTTTTAAGTGCAACTTCAAGAGTCTTTAGCCCCTCATAGCCATCTACTAGTGGTCTTAAGTCTTTTTCTACACACTCAATAAAGTGTCTTAACTCAATTTCCAATGGCTCACACTTCTCAATTTTAGGTATCATCCTCCACTCAGCATTATATACTTCAAGTTCCTGCTCGATGTAGTTCAGATAGGCTATAGCCTCCGTACCCGTAGCCACCAGAGTCCTTACTTTGTGTGGTGTAAACCAGTTAACTTCGATGCTCGCCGCAACATCGCCGAAGTCAAGCAACAATATAGCGTGATCTTCTTTTGGGTGCTTAATGCTGCCATATTTAGAGTACACTTTTACGGGCTCCTTTCCTGTTAAGTACCTAGCAACGTCGATGTCGTGAGTTGCTAAATCCACGATGATCCCAACGTCTACCACCCTCGGTGCAAATGGGCCTACTCTTCTAGCAGATAACAACAATAGCTTACCTAACTTACCTGAGTCTACGATTTCCTTAAGTTTTCTAACAGCTGGATTAAACCTCTCTATATGACCTACCATAAGCTTAACACGATGTTTCTCAGCGGCTTCTACCATTTCCTTGGCGTCTTCCAAGCTAGGTGCTATTGGCTTTTCAACTAAGCAGTGGACTCCTCTTTCAATGAATTTTAAAGCAGCTTCCTTATGTAGACTTGTTGGTAAAGCTATGCTTACAGCATCAACTTTGCCTAAAAGCTCTTCATAGTTTCTATATGCTTGTGCTCCATATAGCTGTGCGATTTCCTTAGCCTTATCAAAGTCTATGTCAGCAACGCCAACAAGTTGACAGTTTTCAATTTTTGAGTAGACTCTTGCGTGATTTTTTCCCATTACTCCTACGCCAGCAACGCCAACTCTGATCAAGAGTCACACCGTTAAGCTAAAGAAGTTTAAGTTAAGAGATAAAGCCTTTGCTCCCAAGTTTATTTTTACGCTAGTTGCTCGTCAAGTTTAATGGTCTGAAAAGTTTTCTTAAGAATTTGCGGTGAAAAGTAGTTTGGTTAAGGTCGTTGGTATAGGTACGTGTGCCTTGGATTTTGTCTTTAAGACATTGAAGACATCTGTTAAAGATGTACTCTTAGCATCTAGTTTCATGTTATCTGCTGGAGGAATTGTAGGGAATACGTTGTCTGGACTAGCTAGACTTGGCGTAAACGTAGGTTACATAGGTAAGTTTGGAGATGATCTATGGGCTAGAAAACTTCTTGCTGCTTTTTTAAGAGATGGTGTAGATTTCAGCAAAGTACAGCTTCTAAAAGGAGATAAAACCGAAGCTGTGGTAGTTGCTGTTGATGAACGTGGTGAAAGAAGCTTTACGGTGTTTCTAGGTGCTGTTTTAAAGCTTAAACCCGAAGATATTGACCTCGAATACGTTAAATCAACTTCATATCTTATTACCGATGGTATACCACTTGAGACTATCCTACATGTAGTTAAGGAAGTTAAGAAGTTTGGCGTTAAAGTGTTCTTTAGTCCAGCTGCACCACCAAGCCTATATGAAGAGGTTCTAAAAGGCTCTGAACAAGATTTTATGGAGCTCTTAACGTTATCTGATATGTTTTCAACAAATCACTTAATTGCCTTAGCTATTGCCAATTGCCCATCTATCAATGAAGCGATAAAAGAGCTTCGTAAGCTAAACCAATCAGCTCACATGGCTTTAACTATGGGTGAGAAAGGCTGCGTGATTTGCTATAATGATGTTGTCGAAGAGGTGGCAGCCTTTAAAGTAGACGTTGTAGACACGACTGGCGCAGGAGACGCTTTCAACGCTGGTTTACTTTACGGATTGCTAAGAAACCTTAGTTTCAGGGAATCCGCCATTATCGGCAACGCTCTTGCAGCAATTAAGTGCACAAAGTTAGGAGCGAGAAGCGGTTTACCTGATCTACCTCAGCTTAAAGACTTCCTGAGGTCAAGGGGCTTTGAGGTTTTAGCTAACATACTTTAGTTACATTTGTTGCGTCACCTTTATTATCAAGAAGCTCAAGTTTTCTTTGATGCGACACTTGAAGACATCTAAGCCGATAAACATCAGACTTACAGACAAGCTCTTAAGTGAGCTCGACTCATTGGCAAATAACTTCTCGCTATCACGCTCCGAAATTGTTAGGCAAGCCCTTGTCTTCTACTTATCAGCACTTAAATCAACATCTAAGTCTTTGACTAAGCCTCCAAAACCTCACTTCACAAGCCCTTCGTATATGAGAAGAGGTGATGTGCTTTTAATAAAGCGCTCACATGGCTACGTCTTAGCCATGTCATGTTCGTCATCAGGAGGAATAGGCGAAAAACCTCTTGATAAAGTTAAGGTCCCTGGTAGGCTTTTAGGCATGTATATGGCTAGGCTAGCCATAATGGACTTAGCGTGTATTGGCGTTAAACCGTTAGGCATAGCCTTAGCCTTAAGCGTAAGCCCTTATGATGGTAGGGACATAGTTGAGGGGGTTAAAGCAACTCTACTAAGAGTGGGCATAGACGCTGATCGAGCTTTACTGTTAAACGCCGAGGAAAACATTGACGTAGCTCAAACAGGGCTAGGAATAGTGGCTATAGGAGAAATTGACGAAGAGCAGCTAAAAATAGGGTTATCGAAGCCTGGTGATAAGCTAGTCTTGGTTGGAAAACCATATGTAGGTGACTTAGCTTTACGTGCTATAGAAGCTGGTAGGGCTGTTGAGCTCTGGGAAATAGAGCGCTTTTTGAACTCGGCAGCTGTCCATGAAGTTATACCAGTTGACAGCAAGGGTATCGAGTACGAAGCTTCAATATTAGCTTACATGTCTGGAAGGCGGTTAAAGCTATATAGCAATGTAAGCGTAGACTTAAAGTGCTCAGGTGGTCCTGCAACATCGGTTCTGCTATCAGTAGATCCTCAAGGAATAGATGAGGTTAAGCAATTAACGTCTAAGCCACTTGAGGTAGTAGGGGAACTTCTCTAAGAGCCTTGAGAGGCACTACGCTTGTAATGCGCTTAACTAAGTTTAAGAAGCTGTTTATTTAAGCTTGTGATGTGCACCGTGCAAAGAAGATTTCACTTACGGCACTACTATCAGCACTATGCGTGGTCGGCTCTTTTATCACGTTTCCGAGCCCTGCTGGAACAATAGCCTTAGACTCTTCTCCAGGATTCTTTGCAGCGTATTACTTTGGTGCTTCCCTAGGTGCAGTTGTATGTGCTATTGGGCATTTAGCAACGGCCGTAGTTCACGGCTTTCCGCTTGGTCTTCTCCATCTAGCTATAGCTCTCGGAATGGCTTTAACAGGCTTTTCAACAGGATTGGTTAAACATCGCTTTGGCTTAATACCAGCAATTATAACTGCCATAGCCGTTAACACTGCGCTCTTTCCCTTAGCTATACCAGTCTTAGGATGGCATGTCTCACTATATGTTGTGATGCCAATCTTATTAATTGCATCATCTATTAACGCTATTTTAGCAGCTTCGGTATATAAGGTGCTAACGAAAGGCTGAGGTAAGTAGCTAGCTTATGCCTCATAGCTCTTTTAATAAGCCCTGTTAGTGGCTGTAGAAATAGGTGTCTTAGTTATGATGAATACTGCTGCACGTAAACATAGAAGTTTTGCTAAGCTTATCGCAGGCTTAGGCTTGATAGCATTGCTTGCTCTCGTACATTGGAGGTTTGCAGCTGCTGGTCAAATGGCTGTTTTAAGGTTCGACATATTTGAAGTTATACTGATCTTTGTTCAACTTTTCGCGATTTTAGACCCTGTAGCAGTTATACCTACATTCTTAGCTCTAACGTCTGATATTTCTCGTTTAGAAAGAGCTGCCATGGTTAGGACCGTCGCAACCACCGTCTTGGCTATGATGATAATATTTGCTCTTCTCGGCCAAGCAATATTAGATGCCCTCAAGGTCTCAATAGACTCGTTTAGGTTTGGAGGAGGAATATTACTAATGGTTTTAGCAATAGATAGTTTAGCTGGCTTTAAGAGAACTAAAAGCGTTGAAAAAGAAGATGTCATCATGGTCCCTATAACGACGCCACTACTCGTTGGCCCTGGGACAATGACGATACTAATAGTGTTAACGGCTACAAAATCCCTACTTGAGGTATTAACAGGTTGTGTACTCGTCTCACTAGTGACTTACCTCCTGCTTAGGTTCTCATCGGAGATAATGGAGGCTTTGGGTCCAAACGCTATAAGGGCGATGGGCAGGTTAACTTCAGTTATCATAGCTGCCTTCGCAGCTGAGATGATTCATGCATCGCTAGTAGCTTGGGGCATAGCATCATAAGGTGTTGGTGGAGAAAGCCTAAAGAGCTAGCCAGCTATAGCTTTGTGTTGAAGCCCGGTGGTGTAGCGGTCAAGCATAGCGGGCTCTGGCCCCGCTGACGGGAGTTCGAATCTCCCCCGGGCTACCAATCCTCCATTCTTCTAAACGCTTTTTACAGCAAACTCTTACAGAGGTAGCATTAGGTGGTTTAAACTTGGTTTGGAGAGCTAGAATAGGGGCATTACTGGTAGCTCCAGATACCGTGCCTGAAATCGAGTTTATCAGAATGGTCCCCAAGGGCGTATCTGTACATTTCACTAGAATGAGGTTTGAAGGCGCTGTAAACGTCGAGACGCTTTCAAGGTTAGCAGACGAAGCTGAAAAAGCGGCTAAGCTCTTGGCTGAAATGAAACCTGATGTCATAGCCTTTTGTTGCACATCAGGAAGCTTTATCAAAGGCGTCGGCTACGATAAGGAGATTATAGCTAAGATAGAGAGGGTTGCTAATACCAAAGCGACAACGACTACAACAGCCGTCGTAAACGCATTAAATAGGTTGAAGGTGAAGAAGCTTTCAATAGCCACACCATACATAGATGAAGTAAATGTTGCTTGTAAAAAGTTCTTTGAAGAACTTGGCTTTGAAGTACTAGACATAAAAGGCTTAGGCATAAGAGATGACCTAGAAATAGGCAGACAAACGCCAGAGACAATCTATAGGTTAGCGAAAAGCGTAGACAAGGAAGAAGCCGACTGCGTATTCATAAGCTGTACAAACTTAAACACCATCGATATAATACAGCCATTAGAATACGATCTATGTAAGCCAGTTATAACAAGCAACCAAGCTACAATGTGGGAATGCCTAAGACTAGTTGGCGTAAAAGAGCCATTAGAAAACCTAGGCGCACTGTTCAAAAGCTTCTAGCTTTTAATCATCGCCCCCTTATAGGGGCTCAACGCCGTCACCAATCTTCATCCCTCTTAACCAGTCAGACGAGTAAAATAGCACAAGGGAAGCATTTAAAGTTAAGCCATCGGCATGGCCTCTATTTCAGGAGGTAATTGCTTAATCTCTTCATAAAACTCCGACAACACTCTTTGATAGTCAAGCTCTCCTCGTTCTATTAAGTCCATTTTCTCCTCTACAATTCTGGTCCTCTCCTCAGAGACCATGTCGCCAAACATCTTCTTAAGGAAATCATATACTCTCCTGCCAATTTTCGTCGGCAAAAGCTCCTTTCTATACTTACTTTCGATAATGTAACCTCTTCTTCTCAACACGTCAATTATCTTGGCATATGTCGATGGCCTACCTATGCCTCTCTCCTTCATTAACTGCACGAGCTCTCCCTGGGTAAATAACTTCACATCAGGCTTTCTAATGGGCGTCACATTTATCACAGATACCATTCCTTCTTTAACCCTCTTAGTCAGTCTCAAAGGCATAACTTTAGTATAGCCTTCCTCTACTACATCCACATACCCTTCTACCTCTTTACTAAAACTGTCTACTCTAGCAGTAAATTTCTGCTTAACCACTTTAGCTGGAGCCATCTGGCTGGCTATGAAGCGCGTAAAAATCATGTCGTAAAGCCTAATGTGATCTGATGTAAGCCTCTTTATGGGCCTAATAACACCCTCCCTTATTAGCTCAAGTAGCCTTGATGTATTCAAAGGTCTAGTTGGTCTTATACATTCGTGTGCCCCTTCCATCATCCATGAACGCGCTTTAAATAGCTGCTCGCCAAAAGCTTCAGATATGTAGGTTTTCGCCACATTCATTCCAGCGTCAGAGACCCTTGTGCTATCTGTCCTATGGTACGTTATGAACCCTAATTCAAACAGGTCTTGTGCTATCTTCATTGTTTCAGTGGCACTAAGCCTAAGTTTAGCTGAAGCGTCGCGAAGCATGGTGTCTGTTGTGTATGGCGGTGGAGGATTAATCACTTCTTCGCTAAATTCAAGATTTTCAATAACTAAGCCTTGGTTAAAGATCTTTCGTGAAAATTCGTTATGATCAATGTCCTGTGGTATATTATCTAAGACTATTTTCACGCCGTTCTCTAAAGTAACTATATACACCCAACGCCAGCTTCTATTCCACTCCTCTGCTCTCTCTATGACCCACCCTAGTACTGGGGTCTGAACGCGCCCAGCTGATAGCCTGTTATTATTAAAATACTGCCAAAGCCTTTTACTCAGTTCAAAACCGATCCACCGATCTTCAATGCGTCTAACTATCTGCGCCTCAACCATCTTCTCGTCAATTTCACGTGGTTGTTCTAATGCCTTTAGAATAGCTCTCCTGGTAATTTCATGAAACTCAATCCTCTTTATCTCTTTAGCATAAGGTCTAAGTACTACTCCCACATCCCAACCTATCTTCTCTCCTTCTACATCTGGATCAGTTCCTATGAGCACCAGACTTACTTCACGAGCTAATTCCTTAAATGACTTAATCCTTTCAGCGGCGTCTTCTATTTCTATAGTTTCTTTACTGCCCATTTTAGGACATACATGCTTATCAATTGGATAGGTAAACTGTTCACCACATTTCCTACACCTCTTGATTGACGTGTACCGAGGTATGAACTTATTGTCTTCTACGAGGACTCCATGAAGCTCCTTTGCCGACTTATCCTCCTCTCTTTCATTAGGTGGCGGTGTTACTAAGTCATAGACATGTCCTCCACTTGCTACTATCGATAACACGTACTTACCGGTGCTCACTTCATAGGTCCTTATCCCATTAATAATCCTCTTAGCTGGTCTACCAAAGAAGCTAGCTATAGTTTTAGCTTTGTTGGGAGATTCCACGATTAGAAGTGCGCTTTTAACAAGCTCGAGAGTTTTAGCAGAGATTTTGCCAGCCAATATATCTGAGATAAGCTTACGGTCTTTGTTGACTTCTTTTACTAGCTTGTCCAAGTCAACTTCACTTAACTTCCTCCATTCAATTTCCTCACTCATCCACTTCGTCTTCCTAACTAAGCCTGAAAACACTTTCTCATCGTCTACTATCACGATGGAGATGCCTTTAGAAATTCCTCCAGCGAAAACACGCGATGTCCTACCAGATGCTTGAATATATGTGGGGGCATCGGGTATAACTATGTAGAGCTTGCCTTCAATTTCCTTAATAGAGACGTATGGGTTTTCCTCAAGCTTCCTTCTAACATCACTTCTCCTAAGAAGTGAGCTTACAAACTCTTTTGCTTCTTCAAATCTTCTTAGAACAAGCTTCTGCCTAGAAGTTAACCCTTCAACTTTCTTAATCAATACCTGTAAGACATCCATATCCCTTGACAATCTAGCTATCATAGCTTCAGCTTTCTTCTTCTCATCGCCTTCAAGAACCTCACGTAACTCAATTAATAGCTGTAAAACTCTCATTGGAGAAGCTTCCTCAACAGCTAATGAGAACCTTATACGAGGTACACCAGCAAAAATGGCATACCTTATCCTCTGAGGCAAATCTATGCCTCTAACCAATAAACCATAGTAGTTTGCTACGCCAACTAAAACCTCTATTTCGCCGTTTACGAAATCTTCAAGCCTCTTCTTCTCCTTTGAATAAAATACCTCAGCGCGTATCCCACATTCCCTTAAATACCCTGCAACATGTTCTGCATAGTCGATGCCCATGTCCATCGGCACATAGATTAACCCTCCACCGCCAAGCCTTTGAACTAGCTCAGCTACCATAATCTTCAAGTCAGCTACTTGTGGAACATAGAGGTCAGCCACGTTCCTTATCTGCTCAGCTTTAGAGCCCACTTCAAAGCCTAAAAGCTCTCTAAACAGCTTTACTCTAAGACCTCTAGGCTTACCCGTGGCTGTCGATACTATTAGCATCCCAACTTTATTCTCGCGTTTAAACCTCTCAATTTCCTCTTGACCTTCTCTGATAATCTTCAGCTGTACTTCGCTGCCCTCTTCTTTACCAGCTCTAGCTGTAAGCCATCTCTTAGCCCTGATAACGTCTAAAGCCGTCTCTATGATCTTCGGTGTAAAACCAAGTAGTTGAAGAACTCTCTCAATATTCTTCGAAGCTTTTAACAAAGCGTCTACATCGTCGACGAACACTAAATCAAATCTGATTCCTTTAAGTTTCTCAAAATAACGTGCTAAAAACTGCGATGTAGTTACTAAAATGTCGAAATCGCCGCTTTCAATAGCCTTCCAAATAGCCTCTCTTTCCTCACCCTTTATTCCAGCGTGATAACACAAAATCCTGACATTAACGCCTATCTTAGCAGAATAATCATCAAGCTTCTTCCTAGCTTGTTCAACCAATACTGAAGTAGGCACCATTACGTAGCATTTCTTACCGCGCATCGCCATTCTCAAGGCATAAAGCAAACCAAACGTCGTTTTACCTAAACCGGTTGGAGCAGTTATAGCGAAGCTTTTACCTGAAAGAGCTTTGCAAGCCCAGTTTACCTGAGCGTCCCATAAGTCTACACCTAAAGCCTTCTTAGCCGTCTCCTTAAAATCAGCAACCTCTCTCTCAAAAAGCTCGACTTCAGCATACTTCTGCAAAGTACCTTTTTGCTCCAATAACTCAACGATCTTCTTCCTATAGTCAAGCAGGTTGGAGCTCATCAGCTGCTTAAGTTGTTCATCAGGTATGTCAAGGCAGTTTCTACAAGGAGCTGATAGCATTAACCTCTCGTCGTCTATAGGACCTCCACAGTTTGGGCAGGCATTCTCAAATATCGCTTTCATCAACCATTCCTATGGTAATACTTAGATGGAAGCGTTAATAAACTTTAGCTAGTTTAACGTCAGACAGTAGAAGAATGCTGAAACTTACAATAGAGCACTTAACGGTTAAGCGATCCATAATACTCATCTTATTAGCTTTATTAACACTCATCATATTAATGCATATGCCCGTATGGCAAGTAACCTTAGCTTTAGCAATCATGGGCGCCCTATTAGGATTTTTCATTAGCAAGGGAGATGTTAAAAAGAGAGCTTTATGCGCCGTATTAGGAGCCTTAGTTTTGCCTATAGCCTTCTTAACTACCATATACTTAGCCATGTTATTGGCTGCTGCGTTTCTATTAATTTCCTTGTTTTCGCTAATATACCGCATGTGGGCACGACATTAAAGACGCTTTCAGCTAAAGATCAACTGGGATCTATTAGTAGGACTTCTCCTTACGGTTTAATGCCATTTTTAAGGCATAACTTCAACACCACACATACGCGCTTGTTTTAGCACCTTAGCAAAACATAGGGTCTGAGGCTTTATCAAGCTTAAACCTCTTTGCTAAAGGATGAGCTGCTACAAAGACTACCAAGCTCCTAAAACCACGCTTCTTAAGCTCACATAAGGCTTCTAAATATTTTCTACCATGCTTTGTAGGACAGTCAGGATACATAGCATATCCTTCATAAAACTTAACAGCTGACTTTAACTTCACAAAACCTTCTTCATAGCCTCTCTTCGTATAGTAATCAATTCTCAAGTCGTCTACTAACTTTTCTTTGGAGATGACCCCCACCGCTTTATTCATGGGATGAGCTCCCTCTTGACGGCTTCTTCAAGACCCATTATCTGAACTTTCGTGTCAATTAATGCCGCTAAATCATCGCTAATTAGAACGCCCCAATAATTCGCATGTAGTCTTCTTAAAGCGCACAATGCCTTAGCCCTTAAAATACGAGGTCATTTAATCTGCTGGTGTTTCTTAACAATGCTAACTTTCGTTCACGCGTTCTTCAACTAAGACGCTGAACTTAGTGGCACGCTTAATGACCCTTGTTTCGACAACATCATCAAATGATGTTAACTTAGCTTTCACAAAACAACGTCTCAGCTTCAGTGAGATAAAGCTATTTAAGGTATGTAGATGCTTAAATGGAGAGTGTAAAAGGAGAGATCATGGTAGTGTGCTTGCTTAACATTAAGGGAGGTAAGAAGACATTAGAGCAGTGGACAGAACAGCCTAGTAGATTTCGAGGTAAAAAAGCGTTAATAGCGGTGTTAGTCTTCGCGTTGTTGTTAGCTTACGTGGCATATACTAGTCCAGAGTCGTTAAGCTCCATATTAGGTATTGTGTGGTCTAAGCCGAGTGAAACGACAGCAGCTACCGTTGGGCTTTCAGCCATAACTTTTCCGAGCAGCATAAAGCCTGGCGAAAATGCAACCATAACGCTATCTTTTGAAAACAGTGATGAAGTTAAACACAACGTATCCGTTTACATAACTCCGTCTATACCGGGTAGACTTATGTTGTACCTCGGAAACGAACTACTATCCAACAACTATACTTCATGGTTTTATAGCAAGATATTAGACCCTGGCGAAAGATCTACAGTGCCAATTAAAGTTGAAGGTGTTTTAGAGCCTGGTGAAAAATCAATAACCTTTGATGTTACAATAGCTTATTCAATTGATGGCGTTTTTGAAGAAGGCAGCACCAAAAGTTATACTGTTAGGATTTCAAGCTAACTCCCTGACTTTCTTAGCTACTTCTTCAGCTACCTCAGATGTCTTGGCGCTCCCACCTAAATCGTAAGTTAACACCTTTCCTTCGCTTAAGACCCCTATCACAGCTTCTTCGATCAGCTTAGCGGCTTCGTGCTCTCCAAGCCACTCCATCATCATCTTCGTAGCTAAGATCGTTGCCATGGGATTAGCTATGTTCTTACCAGCCATTTTAGGGGCACTGCCATGTACTGGCTCAAACATTGCATAGTTTTCGCCTAAATTCGCACACGGCGCAATACCTATCCCACTCGCAACTTCAGCTGCTAAATCTGATAATATGTCTCCAAAAAGGTTCTCAGTTACCACAACGTCGTAGATCTCAGGCTTCTTCACAAGATTCATTGCCATCGCATCTATGTGAGCTTCTTCAAATTCCACTTCTGGATACTTCTTGGCGACTTCTTGGACAGCTCCCTTAAAGATAACGCCGTCAGTTAGTCTCAATATGTTAGCTTTGTGCACGAAGGTGACTTTTCTTCGTCTGTTTAAGGCCAGGTTAAAGGCATATTCAGCTATTCTTTGACAAGCTTTTCTAGTTATAACACGTAAAGCTATGCCGACGCCGTCAGCAAGTTGATATTCAATGCCGGAATACATCCCTTCGGTATTCTCCCTAACGATAACTAAGTCTATGTTCGGCTTTAATGCCTTGGTATTCGGATAAGCTTTCGCTGGCCTAACGTTAGCGTATAAGTCAAACATCTTCCTAATGGTAACGGCTACGCTTGGAGGAACTTCTGGAATTTCAGGTGTTGTCATGGGCCCTTTTAAGACACACTTACAGCTCTTTAAGATGTTAAGAGTTTCAGGAGGTAAATTAGTACCGTATTTTTCAAGAGCAGATAAGCCAGCCTCTCCGAAAACAAGCTCAAGTTCTAGCCCTTTTACCACATCTTGTACAGCTTCTAAAACTCGTACTGCAGCGTTGACAACCTCTGGTCCTATACCGTCTCCTGGCAATACTGCGATTTTATGCTTTGCCATACGCCAGTAAAAAGGCTATAGCTAGTTTTAAACCTTCCCTTTTATCAATAATGCTTGGGAAAGTAATGAAAATACGGAAGCGAAATCTTAGCTGTTTAATTAAAAGGCATCAACTGATAGCTGTTATAGCGTTAATCTTAATAACGGTAGCAGTGATTACCTTTTCCCAGCTAACATTTCTCAAAGAGCATAAGCCTAGAGCAGCTATTATAGACTCGCTCTACCTGCTAATACCAAATGAAGAGTTTCTGTTACAAACTGAGCAAATACTTCAGGAAGCTGGATTTGAAGTAAGGGAGTTTATTGGTGAGAATGTTACGGTAAGGCTATTTAAGGAATTACCTTCCATGAATTTTGACCTGATAATTTTTAGGGTTCATAGTGCTTACGTGTGTTTCACGGAAAAAGGTGAAGCACTAGTAAGTGTATACTTCTTCACAGGTGAGGAGTTTAATGCATCAAAATACGTTGAAGAACAGCTTTTAGGAGAGGTTGTCATAGGATGGGTGAAAGTGAATGAAGAGATGAAAAAGTTCTTCGCAGTAACGCCACGTCTAATCTTAAACTCTAAAGGCTCTTTCGATGGAACGGTAATCTTGGTAGATAGTTGCTATGGCTTAAATAACACATACATGGCTAAAGCCTTCATAAAGAAGGGGGCTAACATATACATAGGGTGGGATAGAGAGGTCAGCTTTCTGTACGCTGATAACGTAACGCTATCTTTGCTTAAACACTTAGTCATTGATCACTTAAAGCTTGAAGATGCTGTTAACTTGACGATACAGGAATGTGGAAAAGACCCTCTCTATAAAAACTCCCTCCTCTACTATACACGTTAGCATACCGCATAACTTTACGAAACAGCCGTTCCATGGTATAAAAACCTTTAAGCGTGACAAACGCTATATCTGTCTCTAGCTACACATTAAATGCAAGGTGCATGCTCTTGCCTTGGAGAACTCGAATTCATTTGGCTATCTTTATAACCTTAATAATTTGCACATGCCTAGGAGCTAATACCGTATATGCAGACGTATGGTATGTAGATACTCCAGGGATAGCTAATAACACGATAAGTGGCACAACGCATGTATGGTCACCAGCGAATGGTACGATATATACTAATGTCACAATTTATGTTAAAAACTCAGGTAATCTCACGATATTAGCTGGAACAATAGTAGTGGTTAATGCTTCTCAAGCAATAATACTTGATACACAAAGCGTCTTAAACATAACAGGAACATCTGCAGAACCAGTTTTATTTAAGGTCAATGAAACTGGCAAGAAATGGAATTGGATTTTCTTTAATGATACAGGTTCTTATGGTACATTAAACTATGTCAATATAACAGGAGCTAGAATTGGTTTATTAGTAAATAGCAGTTCAATTTTAATATACAATAGCAAATTCTATGAAAACGATGAGGGCGTCAAACTGATAAACAGCTCAGATATCAGGATCGAGAACTGTACTTTTAAAGACAATAACAACTATGGCTTAACCATCGTCAATTGTTCCAATATTAGAGTGTCAAACTGCTTATCAAATAACACTAAGATAGGCCTCTTCATTGACAATAGCACACAAATAACTGTGTCTAACTACACGGCAGATTACAATGACGGAATTTGGATAAACGATACGTCTTTCTCAACATTTACTGAGCTTAAATCGTACAACAATACCTTTGGTTTCAACATAACTGGCGCTGACACAAAGGGCAATTACTTTAAGTGGTGCGAAGCAAGGAATAATACGAAGGTTGGTTTCAATATAACTGCTGTTGGCGGAGATAACACATTCTTTGGTTGTAAGGCAATTAATAACACGGTAGGTGTGAATGTTACCTCAATAAATTGGGATGCTATAACATTTTACTGGGGCATATTAGATAATAACACCTTATATAGTGCAAATGCTTCAGCAATTGCGGGTGCGCCTGCAAGAAACGTTACCTTCATTTACAACTGGTGGGGTCAAACACCACCTGCTAGAACAGGAGCTAATAAGGTAGGTGAGTTCATTAATTACACGTCATTCCTAAATGCGTCATTATCTGCTGTTGATCAAATAAGGGTTGCAGCCGGAACTCACTCTCTAGCTTTAACAGCTGCCAAAGTCAATGCCAGCATCTCTACAACTGTGCCTATCACCTTAACTGTAGCATGGTATTCTTCAAATCCGGGGACATCAAGCGTTCCATATCAAGCTGGCAGTTACGTCGACGTACATATTAACACATCATCTGGTGTAAATTGGGTGTACATAAAGTTAAACTATACAGGAGTACTTGTTAAGGTAGAACCATATCTAAAAATGTTCTGGTGGAACGGGAGAGCTTGGAAAAAATGTTCTGACAGCGGCGTTAATACCACTGCCAAATACATATGGGCCCGCATAACTTCAACAACTTCTCCGAATATAGCTCGTCTAGCTGGGACACCTTTCAGCGGAGGGGCTACCCCACCCTTTACAGGAGGATTTGCTACAACACCACCTACGATTAAGCACCAGCTAACAACATACCCCACGTATGAATCTACCTTGTTAATAGGGCTAATACTGTTACTTTTCTTGCTCTTTTCAACCACCTTGGTAAAAAAGAAGGTTTAGGAGTTTTTGTCATAACCTAGCTTCTAGCTACCAGCTAATTAACCCGACATCTGCTAAGGCATTTAAGACAGCCACGATAACCTCTCTCGCCTGCTCTATGGGGACTTCTGCTTCAACGCTAACTCTAGAAGATATGTCTTCTACTGTTGTCTCACCATTACAATAAGTCCAAATAGCGTAAACAGCTGGAGGCAAGCAATATGCATTGCCCGTCTGCTCATTTAAGACCACGTAGCCATTAGCATCAATGCCGACTTCGCGTCCATGCCTCAAAGGCTTCCTAGGTAAAGCATCAGCAACACTAACCTTACCACTAGGTTCTTCGCTCAAATTTTCACAACCTTAGCCCAAACTCTGCAAAGAAAATATTTAAAAAGCTATCTAAACAGCCCGAAAACAATACTCCACGCGAAGAAAAGGAGATGCTAATTTCCTTTGCGAAACAAATATATACCCCTTCTACCATTACTCACCTTGGCAAAAGTAAAGTAAGCTGATGTTCTGATGATGTGAAAAATCTGGTTTAAAATACTTGGTTAAGGTGGTGACAACCTTGTCAGAAATGGGTGTCAAGGATATCAGAAAAGAAGAGGAAAAACCTGAAGCCAAAACAGTAGTACAGAAGTGTCCTGAGTGTGGTAGTACGCAGTTTTATGAAGATTATGAAAGAGGAGAACTTGTTTGCGCTAATTGCGGTTTAGTTGTTAGCGAGAAGATTATAGATCGTGGTCCAGAATGGAGAGCATTTACACCAGATGAAAGAGAAAAGAGAAGTAGGGTTGGTGCACCATTATCACCTACGCTTCACGATCAAGGCTTATCAACGGTAATAGACTGGCGCAATAAGGATGCCTTAGGCAGGAAACTTGAGCCAAAGAAGAGAATTGAAATCTTAAGGTGGAGAAAATGGCAAATCAGAACGAGAGTCCACAGCTCTCTCGATAGAAACCTTGCACAAGCAATGAGCGAACTCGATAGGATAAGCTCGCAGCTCAACTTGCCAAGAAGCATTAAAGAAGAAGCTGCTGTAATCTATAGAAAAGCTGTTGAAAAAGGACTTGTAAGAGGACGTTCAATAGAATCCGTTGTCGCAGCCTCAATATACGCAGCTTGTAGAACACAGAAAATACCCAGGACTCTAGATGAAATAGCTAAGTACACGAAAGCTGGTAGAAAGGACGTTGCTAGATGCTATAGGCTACTACTACACGAGGTTAACCTGCCAATACCGATAGCAGATCCAATAGATTTCATACCGAGAATTGGAGATGCGTTAGGACTAAGTGGAGCAACACAGCATAGAGCAGCTGAAATCATTAGGCAAGCACGTAAACTTGGGACAACAGCTGGTAAAGACCCAGCTGGATTAGCTGCGGCTGCAATATACATCGCTTCGCTACTTGAAAATGAGAGAAGGACACAAAAGGAAATTGCACAAGCAGCTCAAGTGACAGAAGTCACGGTGAGAAACAGGTACAAAGAATTAATAAGAGAGCTTAACATCCAAGTATCAATGACGTAGAACCTCATTAGCCCTACTGAACGTCTCCTTTTTCTTCTGTTGTTATTCGGCGTTTAGCTAAATTACTCTATGTCTATGTTATCTATTGGGAAGCCTGACTCTGCAAGTATTTGCGCAGCTCTTTCCCTATGGTCTCCTTGAAGCTCAATCCTACCGTTTTTGCTAGTTCCTCCACATGCGAGCTTGCTCTTTAACTTAGCAGCAAGCTCCTGCAAGTTTATGTTCTTGTCGTCGAGCCCCTCGATGATGGTGACATCTCTACCCCACTTACGCTTTTCAAGACGAACCTTAATCCTTTGTTGTTCACGAACAATAGCTTCGCAGACGCATAAGTCTTTTGGAAGCCCACACCTAGGGCATATATCGCTCAAGCTTTTGAATCACCTTGTCAGCATTAAAACCTTGATAAAAAGTAGTATTTTTATTTTTCTGATAAAGCCTAAACCGTTCTTTTCAAAAGAAAAACTTATCTACATGCTAACTTAACGCAAAAGAAGCTAGAAGTGATGAGCTATGGTCCAATATGTATGCGCTAAGTGCGGTAGAATAATTGATAAAAGCGAGTTAGAAGGTTTTCCAGGAGTTAAATGTCCAAGCTGTGGCTATCGCGTCTTAATAAAAGTTAGACCTCCAATAGTTAGGGAAGTGTTGGCGCGCTAAGCCTTCCTAGCTCTATAGATTAGACACATGGTCTCATAAGCTATCTTTGCGGCTTGTATAGCAGCTAACCCGCCATCATAACCTGGGGTTACTTCAACTATATCCACACCTATAACCCTCTTATCAACGATTTCGCCCAACAAGTCTAATAACGTAGATATCGACAACCCCTCAGGTTCGGGGTTACTTACACCAGGCGCATAGGCTGGATCTAACACATCTACGTCTACGCTCACATAAACGCTGTCAAAGCCAGCCAGCTTATCCTTGATAGCCCGCGATACTTCTCTAACGCCTTTCCTGGCTATATCATGGCTTGTCACATAGAATATGCCCTTCCTATTAACGTAATCATAC
>Ga0180301_10001467_pt1 | contig 18649 bp, 7 predicted proteins | sample GuaBasSediGuay16_FD_121797 | JGI IMG/M metagenome (GOLD analysis project Ga0180301, IMG submission 121797) | Subseafloor sediment microbial communities from Guaymas Basin, Gulf of California, Mexico - Guay16, Core 4569-2, 12-15 cm | ecosystem: Environmental > Aquatic > Marine > Hydrothermal... | reverse complement strand
CTTTTTGTATTGCACAACATCTTGGTAAATAAAAAGTTACGTCAATTTTTAACCATAAATCGGTCGGTTTGAGTTTACATGATACGGTCATTTCGCTATGATAGCTTGTGATTGCCGATGTAGCTCAATGGTAGAGCACAGCTTTCGTAAAGCTGAGGTTGAGGGTTCGACTCCCTCCATCGGCTGTGGTGAGCAGAGTACAGAAGACAAAGGTCAGAAGGCTGGATGCTCGATTCCCGATGCAGGGCATACCCTACACGATTAGACGCAATACGCAATATACTTCACGGTACACGAATTAGTTAACGGAACATTCGATGATTAGCTTTGGCCGTTTTGTCTGGATGGCTTCGCCGGAATAGAAGCCTAATGAGTCCTTGACGGAGTCGCCGTTGGTACGCTCGGTGAAATAGACCTTAAACTGTGTAGTGCCGGTTCTGTTTATATTTGCCCGGCCGGCTGCGTTAAAATCACTCGAGGTCATAACATTTTCGGCGCCCGGGTCCGCTGCAAAGGTCGCAACGGCTACACCATCAGCCTCCGCCTGCCAGTCGGAAGCTTCAAGTGCGACATTGCCGAAGGAAGGATTAGCGATATCGATATTGCACGCGCCTCCCCAGCCGAAGGGGTCCTGGCCGTCCTCGGCGCCGCGTGTCATCTGGAGTCTGACGGCCTGTATTACGTAATCTTCAGGAATAGTCGAGGTATCGAACGACAGGATGATCCGGTAGGACTCGCCGCCGGTATAATCACCTAAGCGCACCGAATCGTCGCCGGCATTGCCGGTATTTGCACCGGCTCCCGCTTCTCCGTCGCCGTCATCATATACCCTGCCGTCTTCGTCTGCTGTGCTGTAAAAGGCCAGTGTCGGCGTGATGGTTTCGTAGGTGACAATGAGTTTGGGCCTGTAGTCGTCTGTTACGTATTCTCCGGAATAGAAGCCTAAGTAGTCGCTCACACCGTTGAACGAGATTGGCGTTTCGAAGCGAATCCTCATTTGGGTCAGACCATATTTGTTTATATTAATCCGGCCGTCGGCGTTGAACCCGGTTGAGAGCATCGGGTTATTCATGCCCGGGTCCGCTTCAAAAGACGCCACGGCGACGGCATCAGCCGGGGCGTTCCAGTCCTCGGCGTTCAAATCTTCGCCGGGGCCGAAATAAGGATTGGCCACATCAATCAGACAGCTTCCCGCCCATTCAAACGGGTCTTGCCCATACGCCAGTCCGCGGGAAAGTTGAAGCCTGGCCGAGAGTATGACGGCGTCGTCGGGTATGAATGATGTGTCGAATGATACCACAGTTCGGTAACCTTTGTCATAGGCGTGGTCGCCGAGGCGCAGGGCCCCTCCGTCGGAACCTTCGCTGTTGGCGCCTTCACCGGTGCCGGCGCCGTTATCATAGACCCGGCCGTCATGGTCACCTATGCTGGTGAAGGTCTCTTGTAACTCGACGAGGGTTTCGCGAACAAGCCAGTGGGCGCTGAGGTTGGCGAAGTCAGCGTTATCGACCTGGCTGTCGCAGTTGATGTCGGTGCCGTAGCACCATGTTGTGGTTGAGCAATTGTTATCGAGCCAGCCTAAGGCCAGCAGCTCAAGATCAGCCATGTTGACATAAGTATCGTCGTCGATATCGGCGCAGAAGGCAAAGCTTGTCAGGTCCGTCTGGACGAAATCGGGCGGCAGAGAATTTCCATCGGACAGGCCCGCCAGCCCATCGGCGGCGTCGATATTGAGGTATGTGATTCGAATCGTGCCTTGAAAGAACATCTCTATCTGAAAAGTGTTCGAATTTGCAATTCCAACTTCGGGGACGTTGAGGAAGGTTACAACAGCGCGGTCGGGTAACTGTTTCCAGGAGATCCGGCCGGCGGCTGAGGGGTCGAGGTCATCGAACAATGCCGATATTCGCTTGGTGGTGAAATGATAGCTGAGAGATTCGTTGAAATAGATATCACGGGTATCAAATGTGATGTAGCCGTTGCCGCCTATCCAGAAAGAGTCGAAGGTATAGCCATAGACGCCGACCTGTTTGCCATCGGTGAGGGTTATCAGCACCGCATCATCATCTCCCAAGGCAAGTGGGGTGTGACCATTGGGGTCGATGGGAAATCCGGCGTTGTTTGCTCGACAAAGTCTGTAGAAGCAGGGTGAGCCGTCTGGTATAAATGTAAAGGTTCTGTTGGCCAGGTCGTTGTTCTGTGCATCGAAAAGCTCGGTGAAGTACTCGACAACATTTATAGATACGGTCGCCTCGTTGGAATCACCACCTGTGGGGGAGAGACCGCCGTCGTTGGCAATAAAATCAAACTCGTCGGGTCCGACGTAGCCTCTGAGAGGAGTATAGATGACCTCGTTTTCGTTATTCGGCAGCTCGTATCCCGGAGTATCTATTTGGGCGCCTTGGGAATCAGTTAAAGTACCCTGCCCCGGTACTTTGGTAATGATATAGCTAATCGTAGCGGGCGGGTCGGGTAAGCTGTCATCTTTTGCCTGAAGACCGATTGTTACTGGTGTGTTCATAGTTGTGCATACAGTCACACTGTTGGCGTCGGGCGGGGTAGAAGCAAGACAATCAGTTGTCATTGAAATTGCGGGGTCGCCGTACAGGTTGGTGGCAACCATATTCATCCACGATGCACCTGCAGTCCACCCCGTTCCGAAATTGCTTCGGCACCAGTTTAGTGCGGCCGCGGCGGTATCGTCCTGGGCTATTCGGCTGAAAATATAATATCCGTAGGAAGCGTCATCTCCGACTAAGGGACCGAGGCCTGTGTTCCACGAGCCCGCCATATACCAGGTTACCCTTGTTCCGGCAAAAGTTCCTATGGCACCATTTTTTAACAGGCAATGGGCGAGGTTATTTAAATCTTCCGGATGTGCGACCTGACAGGACACCGGAACTATGAAGGACGGATGAGCGTTATCCAACTGTGAGCAGTAGGCGGTTTCGAACAGTTCGTACCACAATGTTTCATCATGAGGTGCATAATTGCCGGTTATGTTAGGGTAGGCCGAATCGTTTTTCCAGCATAATCTATAGACAACGCTGTTATTTCCGTGTGCCCACCATGTAACAAAGCCGTATTGGTTCTGCCACTCGTCAACGAGGTTGGTTACGGTGAGCGGTGTGTTACAATCGGTAAGCGAATAGGCAGAGCCGTCGCTGTAAACACCCTCTTTCTCGTAAAGGGTGTAGGAGCCTAAACCTTCCGATGAAGCCAGCGATTTAATCTCCTCGCCCCAATCGGCCCCGAATGTGCGGTCACTGGCAGACGGGAAGTCATCAGGATCATCTGCGTCACCGTCGCCGTTGTTGTCTTGTGGTCCAAAATTCGCTACAGCAGCGGCTATCAGTGCCTTTTGGCGCCAGGAGCGGTCGCCGGACTCGGCGTGATAGTTAATTGTTTTTTGCAGAACCGCATCGAGGTCGTTGTAAAATCCGTAGAAGGGGATCCTGCCGACCTGTAGTTCACAATTCTGGTCGGCTCCGCCAGAGCGATAATCACCGTTGAATTCTCCGTAGTAGCCGTCGCCGTCGTAGTCCCAGGTGTTGCTTAACTCGGCAAAGAACATATCGCTTGGCGCCTCTTCGTAGCCGTCGCCGGCGCCGTGTCTGGGATAGCACATCTTCATTGGAATTGACTCCGAAGAATTAAAGATTGCAGGGTCAGGGTCGCCTATCAGCAGTACGTATTCGATTCCATCAGTTAGATAATGGGACTGGAGCCAGTGGCGAATATTGTCCGCCCGCTCATCTGCCGTAGCTCCGGAAATATAATGCGTGTCGTCTGCGACAGCGGCCTGTGTAACAACCTTAACGGTATGTCCGCAGTTTTCTTTGCACACTATAAATGCGGCAAGTTTCGTGCTGGTGTCTCGAATTGTGCTTGTGGTAATAATGACGTAATCGGTGGAAGGACCGGCCGCGGCAGCCGGGGGCTGGTAGAACTTGTCGAAATCGGCGGCGTTAAGAGTATCCGAAAGCATGTTCGGCACAAAATCGGACTCCCGGACAGGTTCGCCTTCTCCGGCGGCGGGAGCGACTGAAACTGTAGCGGTCGCATGAGTAAGGACGCGGAGTCTCTTTTGGACGGGATTATAGGCGCTTGTCCAGATTCTGAGGCGGGCGAATTTTAACCGGCGAAACATGCCGACTGAGACTATTTCAACAGGCTCTTTCGGGAAGAATTCATTTTGGGAGTAAACGGAAGTATCTCGGCCTTGGACGATGAGTGATGGGTCTTTTTGGCCCCAGTCGAAGACATATCGGCCCATGCTCCAGGTTGCGGCCGGGGGTGCGGGAGGTATTTCGTATTGGCCTGGCAGGTCCTGCCAAACGGTGTCGGTTAGTCCGACCTGGAGCGAGTCGGTATGGGCGTCCGGCGGCAGCAAGACGCGGACAACCGAATACGTAAGCAGAGGCTCACCCGGACGAGCTCCGTGTGGGGGGCCGGTAATATCTGTGATGTGGGCGGCTTTGGTATCGGTGGGGCCGGTAACGATTTCGAACTCTATCACGGTCCTGTCCGATGGGCCGGGTTGCTCGTACGGTCGGGGCAGGTGTCTTACCACCGTTTGAGCCAGTGCGTTACCGGCGGGGCAAAAAACCACAGCGAAAACGAGTGCTCCAAGTATCAGCTTACGTCCCCGGTTGCATGAATGACATCGTGTCTTGATGTAATATCGATCGGTCAACATGTTTCTCCCTGGTTTAGGGCGCACTTGTCAGTATATAAAAGGGCTGCAAGCATTCAACTTACAGCCCTGCCGGCTACAAGTATGCCCATAGGTTTTTATTGACAGACTAAACGTGTAAGGTTTAGTCTATCGAGTATTCAATTAAAAGTTTCGGTTTTCTCGTTTCGATTGCCTCTGCCGAATAGAAACCTAAGTAGTCAGCGTTAGTGTTGTTGTTTCGAGGCGTTGTGAAGTAAACTCTCAGTTGGGTAAGACCATTGAGGTTGATGTTCATTCGGCCTTCGGCACTGAACCTGCCTGATACCATATAGTAGCCCTCATTCGGATCGGATGGGGCACTTGTAAAAGATGCGACGTTGGCCACTGTAGCAGGAGCCTCCCAATCCTCTTTTTGAAGGTCTGCGCTTGTGTGGAAATCAGGCACGCCAAGGTCGATGGTGCAGGTTCCACCCCAGGTGAATGGATTAGAGCCGCTCTTTATGCCACTGGCCAGTTTCAGCATGACTCCCTCTATGGTGTAATTTTCGGGGAAGACCGAGGTGTCAAATGAGACAACAGAGCGATAGCTCTGGTTGGTTGAGTAGTCACCCAGGCGGAGGGCCTTACTGCTGTTCTCATTATCAATTGCTCCTACACCGGTACCGGCTCCATTATCGTAAACCCGGCCGTCATGAGCGGCTATCCCCGGTATGGCCATAGTTGGTGTGCGGGACTTGTAGCGAACTATGAGTTGTGGCCTCTTGTCGAGATATACTTCCTGTTCAGCCGAATAGAAGCCCACAAAGTCACTTCTGTCGTTAAGTGAGCGAGGTGTGGTAAAGTAAACTCTTAACTGAGTGGGGCCGTAGGTGTTAATCAGGGCCAATCCGGCGGCATTAAAGTCGGTTGAGATTATCGGGTTTATCGCCCCAGGGTCCGTGGTGAACTGGGCGACGTTATAGGCATCGGCGTTATTATCCCAATCAGCAGTCTCTATATCTTCAGAATTGCCGAAATAAGGGCTGGCAATGTCAATTGCACAGGTTCCGCCCCACCCGTCAAACGGACTTGTCCCCTCTTTCGCACCGCAGGTCAACTGAAGCTTAGCAGAAATTATCTCCGCGTCGGTCGGGAGTGATGAAGTATCAAAGCCCAGTATGACTCGATAGCCCTGATTTGTATTGTAATCACCAAGACGCAGGGCCTTGTAGTTGCTGTCGTCCTGGTCGAAACCGAGGCCGCTACCTTCTCCGTCGTCCCAGAGGCGCACGTCATGCGGAGGAACGGGAACGAATATATCTTCGACTTCAATTGCCTCCGGGCTACCCTCGGCTACGGCTGAAGCCGGGACCGAATACTGGGTTTCGTTTTTATATGGTGACATATCGCGTGCCTTGACCTGATAGGTATATTCGGCTCCGGGTTCAAGTTCGGTATCTATGTATGTCGGGTCCTGCTGCCAGGCGCTGTTGTGGGTGGGCAAAGTGACATTTTTGAAGTAATATTCGACTCCGCTTTTGTCGGTGGCGACTGTTGCGGTCATCGTTATCGAATTAGTCCCGGCAATTGCGTTTGGCTCCGAGGCCCAGGTCATTATATCGGGGTCGGGCGAGAGGGTATCGGGGATAACGCCGTCTTGCCAGCAATTGTTCATAGCAGTTAAATCGACGTTATCAACCGCTCCATCACGAACAAGTGGGGCAATATCAGCGTTATTACAGTTTTCGCCGGTACAGTCATCGCGCAACCAATTAAGGGCCATGATACACAGGTCCGGCATGGTAACTTCACCGTCGCCGTTGATATCACATTTAATATCAACCTCGGATGGAAGCGGCAGTGCGTCGTATGTGTAGCCGTCTATGGTGATATTGTCAACGAGCATAACCTGGTCATTGATCCAGCCGCCATCCAGGCCAAGGATAACCTCGAAAACATTTTTTTCTCCGAACATTGCCTTAGCCTCGTCGATCGTTGCGTAGAAGGGGCCTCCAAATTTTGTCAGGTCAACTCTGAGGTCGGGTAAGTCATAAAGATTTCCGGTATTATTCCAGCCTGATGGCGGGCAATCGTTGAAATCAGGTGGCGTGCCCCAATAAAGAAACGCGTATTTATCACCCTGGTCGGCGACATAGCTGTCGTTCCAGTCGATAAGGATGCTGAATCGAGGCGAGCCGCCTCCAAACACCCCTTCTGTCATGTTGTAATCTGCGCTCAGTTCTTCTATATCGTTGAATGTCATCGGCTCCGGAGGCCTGAACAGGATGCTACCCCACGGAGGCGCCTCGTCACCGATTGACTCGAGTTTAACAACGTAAGGATTGTGTTCGGGTCCTTCCTGTACAATGGAAGCCTTGTCGAGGAACGCCCAGACTTCATCTGAATATAATGGTTCGGACAGATAAAAGTGGCCGAAATTAGGGTCCGACCCGTCGAAACCAGTCAAAATCCATCCATTGTTGTCCACATCGTCGGTTATATATGCGCCCGGGAAAGGCTCATTGCCACTGTAGGAGCCGGCGTAATAGTCAAGATTATTCACATTGCCGGTCCCGTGCAACGGATTTCCATCCATTATGCTGCCAAATCTAATGATGCGTTTGGGTTTGTTAGAGACCAGTTCTATAAACCACTCGCCATATACCGCCCCTTCCGGCCGAACACTTTTCCAGTTTTGTCGCAGCTCAAGGGTGGTATCTGTACGGACAAACTCGGTGGGCTGTGGGAAGAGGGAGTTATAGTATTTCACACCAAGGACGTTTGGGTCAGGGAAATAAATTCCACCGTTAAAAGCAAGGATGTCGCGGTCTTTTTTAAAGCTGGTACCTTCAAGTTTATAAGCGAGGTAGAAGTTCTTGTCATCGAAGCCCGTGTAAAGTGTGCCGGTGCCGATCTGGTCTCCGCCCAACGTTCCGTCGGCATAGATATACCGGTTGCCGGCGGTTTTCCATTCATCAATTTTTCCGTCGACGATAACAGGTCCCGGACCGGCCCTGCCAAAGGCTATCAGTGCCTCGATTTTAGAGTGTCTCGGGTTGCCTTCTGTGTAGCTGAAGACGACATTTCCGGTAAGGGTAAAATCGTTACAGTCAATACCCCCTATTGTGGCGTACATATGGGTACCACTGATAATAAGGTCGCTGGCGTTTTCAATACTGCTTCCGTTGAGCTTGAGGTCTGTTATAGCGCAGGTATATTTAGGCATCTTGGTTTTGGCCATCAGATACAGGGTATCCATGCCCATCTCAGCGTACTCTTGGTAATCGTAAGAAAGTGTCGGTGCATAGCCGATAGTGAAGTCAACCGTTCCGGTTTCTTTGGTGAATGTCAGTGTGAATGGGGAATCGGGGTCGTCGCCCATCCAGCTATTCGGGTCGGCCCCATTTGGCCAGATATAGTTATAATTTGTAGCCACGGGGACGAATTCAGATTCTCTGGTGAGAAGCCCTATTTCCCAATTGCCATAGGCGCCCGGGGAACTGCCGATGCGCATATTAACTAAGTTCTTGTAAATCAGGAAAGGCCCCCAACTGTCGCTGATTATCGGGTCGGACATCCAGGGCTCGGCCCAAACTGTTGTTGTAAGAATTGTAATTACCGCTATTACACCAAGCGTCCATATTCTTTTCATTGTCCTTCTCCAGTTTTTTGACAACTACCTCTTTACACGTTGGTTTGTTGCCATATTATTATTTTCCTTTCTTTAACGAGTTTAATCTATTGAGTATTCAATTAAGAGTTTCGGTTTTCGGGTTTCGACGGCCTCTTCTGAATAGAAGCCAAGAAAGTCCTGTTGGCCATTGTTGTTTGTCGGCGTTGTGAAGTAAACTCTCAGTTGAGTAAGGCCATCGAGGTTGATATTCATCCGGCCATCAGCGTTGAATCTGCTTGATATCATGTAGTCGCCCTCATTCGGATCGGATGGGGCACTTGCAAAAGATGCAACGTTAGCCACTGTAGCAGGAGCCTCCCAATCGCCGGCTTCGAGGTCTGCGCTTGTGTGGAAATATGGCACGGCAAGGTCGATGGTGCAGGTTCCACCCCAGTTGAAGGGACTAATGCCGGCATCTGTACCGTGGGCCAGTTTCAGCATGACTCCTGTTATGCTGTAATTTTCGGGGAAGACCGAGGTGTCGAATGTTACAATACTTCGATAGCTCTGGTTGGTCGCGTAGTCACCCAGGCGGAGGGCCTTAGCGCCGGTTTCATCCCTAAAATCTTCCCCGACACCGGCTCCATTGTCGTAAACACGACCATCCTGTTCTATGCCGGATATTGCCAGGGTTGGTGTGCGTGACGTGTAGCGAATAATGAGTTGTGGCCTCTTATCGAGATATGTTTCCTGTTCAGCCGAATAGAAGCCCACAAAGTCGCCTGTGTTGTTGACAGAGCGGGCTACAGTAAAGCGAATTCTTAACTGAGTGGGGCCGTAGGTATTAATCAGGGCCAATCCGGCGGCGTTAAATTCAGTTGATACTATCGGGTTTTCCGGCTCAGGGTCCGTAGTGAATTGCGCGATGTTATAGGCATCGGCACTATTATGCCAGTCAGCATTTTCTATATCTTCGGAAGTTCCAAAATATGGGCTGGCAATGTCGATTGCACAGGTTCCGCCCCAACCGTCAAACGGACTTGTTCCCTCCTTAGCACCACAGGTCAGCCGAACCTTGGCTGAGATTATCTCTGCGTCGGTCGGGAGGGAAGAAGTATCAAAGCCCAGTATGATTCGATAGCTCTGATTTGTATTGTAATCACCAAGACGCAGTGCCTTATAGTTGCTGTCGTCCCGGTCGAAGCCTGCGCCGGTACCTGAACCGTTGTCCCAGAGACGAGCATCCTGCGGAGGGACAGGGATGAATATATCTTCGACTTCAATTGCATCGGCGCTACCCTGAGCAACGGCCGATGCCGGAGTGGAGTACTGGGTTTCATTCTTATTTGGCGACAAATCGCGGGCCTTGACCTGATAGGTGTACTCGGTTTGCGGCTCAAGTTCGGTATCTATGTATGTCGGACTCGCCTGCCAGTTACTGTTATGCGTTGGTAAAGTAACGTTCTTGAAGTAGTATTCGACTCCACTCTGGTCGGTGGCGACTGTTGCGGTCATTGTTATTGAGTTAGTTCCGGCGATTGCGTTGGGTTCGGAGGCCCAGGTCATTATATTGGGATCGGGTGGAGTCATATCGGGAATAACGCCGTCTTGCCAACAACCGGCGAGCACACCGAAATCGATGTTGTTAACGGTCTCGTCGCGAACAGCCGGGGCAATATCGGCGTTATCACAGTTTTCGCCGGTACAGTCATTGCGCATCCAGTTAAGGGCCATAATGCACAGGTCCGGCATGGTAACTTCACCGTCGCCGTTGATGTCACAGATAATATCAACCTCAGATACTTCTGGATTTGCATCGTATAAATAGGTTGGATATATCCCCGGATAGAGACTTACTTTAATATTATCAACCAAAAGGACCTGGTCGAGAAGCCAACCACCGTCAAGGACCAGACTAATCTGAAGTACCTCTTTGTCGCCGAAGCGATTCTTTGCCTCTTTGATAGTCGAGGTATAGAGACCGCCGAACTGCGTCAGGTCAACTCTGTGGTCGGCAACCGTCATTAAGTTACCGGTGTTGTTTCTTTCGGCCCAGTTGGGGTCTTGCTCTTGCTCATCAACATACCAGCCGTTATGAACAGGTACGTCAATAAAGTCCGGGGGCGTACCCCAGTATATAAATGCATATTTATCGCCCTCATCGATAATGTGACTGTCATTCCAGTCGATTAGTATGCTGAATCTCGGTGACCCACCGCCAAAGGTGCCCAAGGTCATTTCGAAATCTGAGCTCAGTTCATTCATATCATTGAACGTCATAGGCTCCGGAGGTGTAAAAAGTATGCTGCCCCAGGGTGGTACTTCATCGCCGATTGACTCGAGCTTTATAACATACGGATTTTCCGGGGGACCTTCTGCGACGATTGAAGCCTTGTCAACAAGGGTCCAGGTGTCATTTGGCTCAGGAGGGGCAGGACCTGGCATACCAAAGGCGATAAGGGCTTCGATCTCGGAGCGCTCGGCCTCATCTTCATAACTAAATATGATGTTTCCGGTGATAGTGAAATCTTCGTAGTCAAGGTACCTGATTGTGGCATAGGTTTGACCGTCGCTTGCCACAAGGTCGCTTACGTTGTTTGGATATGCCCCGTTGACTTTCAACTCACTTATGGTACAAACGCGTTCATTATCATCACTTCTGGCCATCATGTACACCTTGTCCATACCGACGCCTCTGTAGTCGTTGCAATCGTAGGATAGCGTCGGCGCGTAGCCCAAAGTAAAGTCAATGGTGCCGGTTTCCTTGGTGAATGTGAGCGTGAATAGGTTATTCGGGTCATCGCCTGGCCAGCTGTTCGGGTCCGTGGCATTTGGCCAGATGTAGTTATTGTATGATACAACCGGTGTAAAGCCGCTCGCCTCGGTTCGAATCCCGACCTCCCAGTCGCCGTACGCACCGGGGGAGCTGCCGGCGCGTGTTTCGACGAGATTCTTATAGATTAGAAACGGCCCCCAACTGTCCTCGCTGACGACTACGTCGGTCATTTCCGGATGGGCAAAAGTTGTCGTTGCAAGGATTGCAACCAGGACAACTATTGTGCACTCCATCCATACTCTTTTCATCGTTCTCCTCCGAACATTTCAGGTGACCTTGGCCACTTTTCCCGAAGTGGTCGGTGGTCAAAAATCTACCCGTATTTTTCCCGCGGAGTAAATTTATAAATACTCCACGCACATTTTATAGAGTGAGAACTGCGAAGCGATACCTGGCCGAATCCTCCCACCTCCTTGTGTTACCCGACCCCATAGATACAAATGGCCGCACACAGTGCGCTTTCCTACGCCTGCAGCTATCTGAGGAAAGTCTGAAATGATACCAGCACCTTCCTCCTCATAACTCTATCCTCGGCACTAGTATAACCTGTCAGACCCAAATAATCAAGAAAAATTATTTTTTTTTTGGGATTTTCTCAAAGGTGGGCTTTTGGCGACATTTTTCACAATCAGGGAACCGATTGGACAACAGGGTTTTGGCGTGGATGACTCAATATCCTGGGTGTATCCCCCTGTAGAATAGATATAATACCCTCTTTGGGAAAGACAATGGCTCCCAAGGACATATGCTTGTAGTGTATGGTTGCCTTCTGCCTTTAATATCAATTATCCTGAGACGCTGTTTTTTCTCGAGAGGAAACATTGAGCCTGGACATCTCCTGCTCAGTGTATTTACTGTTGGCAATAGGGCCCGGTTGCCAGACTTGCTCTAACGTGCCGGGTTTTGGCTTTTGGACCGGAATCACGAAAACTTCTTTGCTGTCGTGAACTTTTTCGATTCGACCGCCTGAACGCTCTACCGCCCGGCGAACGAGTTGTCCGCAGACCTCGATGAGTTTGCCGAAGGTGTATGGTGTGTGGCTAAACTTGCCCTCCGGATCCAGGGCCGACTTAAATTTATCCGGCAGCTTGTCAAAGCCAATTGTTGTGCAAAGCACACCGGCGGCATTGGATGGGTTGCAGTCGGAGTCCTGTCCGCAGCGAGTCGAAATAATAATCGTCTTGTCGATATCACCGTCGCCATAGAGCAGGCCCATAACGATATAAGCGGCATTGATCTTGGCGTCGATATTAAACGCATCCTTACGTCCCCTGGGGCAGGAACCCTTTCGGTAAGCCGGATTGTCCTGGTACTTTGCCTCGATCAGATGCCATGTCTTCTGCCAGTCGTCGGGGTTTTGACCATGCCATTTGACCACATCGCTGATGCATTCGTGGAACTGACTGCCCTGGGGCACACAGGCCAGACCTGCGCGTACAATTTTATCCATATCCTTTTCAAAGAAAGCTTCGGCGTACATTCCTCCAACAAACTGTCCGCCGTAGAGCCCGTCTCCATAGTTCATGAGGCGTCCGAATTTTTCGCCCAGTTCGATAGCGAGGTCAGGCATGCCCGGAGCGATGAGGCCCGAATAATCGGCTTCGATCTGGTAGTCGATGTCGTCGGCGTGCTCGTTAAATTTCGGGTGACCGGAATCCGGCGGGGCAATTCCTTTTCGCAGGTTTTCACGTCCACAGCGATTGGCATGCCAAAGCCTATAGCCGCTATTGGCAAAATCGATCCCTGCCTGGCGTATATCAACATCAAGGCTGTGCAATTCCAGCGTTCGGATGAAAGTCATCTCCACATAAATATCATCCTGCTTGAATTGGTTTATCATCTTCGGTTTCCACTGCGGCATCTTTTCAGCGGGCATGATAGCACCTTTCCACCTGAACTCCGTCGGCCCGCCCCAGCCGACGCCGGCCATCTGGCCGACCCAACCGGCCTTCATCTTATCGAGATACTCGTCAACTGAAATCCTGCGATACGTTACGACCGCCTCTTCCTGGATCGCATTCTCTTCGCAACCAGCAAAAATTGTCAGGACGAAAAGACCTGTCAGTGCTATCTTCTTCATCTGGCATCTCCCATTAAACAGTTAAAAAGCATAATTCACTCCTGCCGGTGTCAATAATCTTATCAAAATCACCTTGAACTATCAAGGATTTTCGTTTTCAGTCTTAAATTCGGTTACTGGAACCTTTGTTTAACCTGACACCTGATTTTCCCCAGACAGATCAATGGTATGAACAGATGGAATTTTATGAATAAAAACCGCGTGGGCACGGCCCGCCTTACATGACCGGATGCCCTGGTTGGGCATGGTTCATAATCGCTGTTTGTCGGCAAGCAGTCGTTGCTTTAGTTTGTCGTAGCTGACGTCCTGGACGGCGATATTATCATCAATCGCAAAACCGGCAGCAGTCGCTGCGCTCTGACCCAGGATCATAAATACTGGCTCCATACGGATAGAACCGAACGCAATGTGCGAACTTGATACACACACGGGAACAAGCAGGTTCTCACACTCGTTTTTCTTCGGGGTGATGGAACCATAAGCTATGCGGTATGGTTTCTTCGGGCGCACGCCAATATCACCCTCGTTCTGAACAAATCCGTCCGGCTTGATATAGCGTTGAACGTTGTGAGAGTCCATTGTGTAAGAACCCATGCCAACAGGTTTTGGCGGTTTGCATTTTCCCAGTACATCATTTTCTGTTGTTACATATTCGCCGATCATGCGCCGCGCTTCGCGGATGTAAAGCTGATGAGGCCAGTTCCCATTATCAATGAACTCATCTTTTGCCAAACCCCACTTGCTCATGCGAATACGGATGTCTTGTGGCACTGCCGAGTCGTTTGCCAGGAAATACATTAAGCCCTTCTGATAAGTCTCATGCTCCTTGATGATCTCACGGCGTCGCTCGTAGGAGGCATCGGGATAGTCATAGTTCATGCCGATGTTGTCAGTGCTGAACGGGCCATGATTATTCGTATCAGTCTTGCGGTTAGGAATTGGGTCGAATTTCCCGAAGACATCCCGCCAGCCGGAATTCAAAATCCGACCCAAAAGCTCATATTGCTTCGGGTCGTATCCTTCGGGCTTGGGGAAAGGAACTCTGTTCTCCGGATGCTCTGTCAGGCACATCCGGAAGCAGTATGCCTGAACCCTGTGGTCGCCGCCTCCCTTTTTGCCTGGGTCCTTGTCGGAGATTCCGGGTATAAGACCGCTCGCCGGATCGCCCGGTTTGACGTAGGGTGATATCTTTCTGTCGCCAAAGTGATGCCCATGATGCAGTACGCCAACCTGGATACCGTTCCACTTTTCATTATAGACGCTGTTGGCTTCGCGGCCGACATGATAGCTGATGCCTGCAGCCGCCATCAGGTCACCTTCGTAGGTTGCGTCGATAAAGACCTTGCCCTTGAACGTCTTGCCGCTGAGGGTAGTAATCGAGCCGATGCGCGTGCCGTCGAGTTTAACGCCCTTCTTGCGGTCCAGCCATTCGTCCCGGTGAACGGGGATATTGTATTCGGCGACGAAGTCCTCAAACACCTGCTCGGCAACATGTGGTTCAGATATCCACATGGTACGTTCCTTGCCATCTATCGCAGATGTGCCTTGTCCACGGTTGCCGTATTCCGACTTTTTCTGCCATTTCCAAGCTTCCTGGCGGTTATAGTGCTGCCAAATGCGATGGTAGAATTCGCGGGATAGTCCGCCAATGACTGACTTATTGCCGGTATCCGTCCAGCCGAGTCCACCGGAAGAGAGTCCACCCAGGTGCTTGTCCGGAGAAACGACAATTACCGACTTACCCATGCGTTGTGCCTGCACAGCGGAGATGACAGCAACAGATGTTCCTCCGTAGATTACGATGTCAGCTTCGTGGACCTGTTTATTGGTTTGCACAGTTACGCAGCCGGTGCAGATGGCTAATAGGAGCGCAAGAAAGCTTGTTAGATATTTCATCTGGGATTTCTTATTTAAACGTTTAAAAAGCACAATTTTCTTTTGCAATATTAGAGTTTTGGCTGGATTGTACGTGTTGTTTATATTTTCTTATTGAAATATTCCTTCATTTCTTTTCTGTGGCCGTCGTTTCGTTTTGGCACGTTGGGGCGGTCTATAATCGGTGCATTTTCGTCAATATAGATATTCCTTTCGCCCCGAGCGGGCAACCAGTTATCGATAGCAGCGGTCAGGGTCTTTTGCCGGCTGGAATATTTTGGCCGGCCGTAAAGGTCGTTCAATTCGAACGGGTCTTTTTCAAGGTCATAGAGTAATCCGGAATAGTTTATTGACCCGTCGGCCGAGACCTTTCTTTGCAGAATCAGTTTTGTTTTTTTGGTTCTGGCCATAACAGAATATAGTTTTCCACTTTCTACGAAAACAATTTCACGGTTTTTATTACCGAGCAAATTCAGCCCCTGCATTGCCTTTGGTTTTTTAAGGCCGGCAAGTTTAAGAATGGTCGGAGCAATGTCAACATTACTTACCAGCCGGTCCGTTGACGTCCCCGCTCTATTGCTGTTAGGGTATTTGATGATGAGCGGAACCCTGGCGATAGAATCATAAGCATGTCCTCCCTTGAGCAGCATGTGGTGAAAGCCCATATGTTCACCGTGGTCGCTGGTGAATATAATAATCGTATCGTCGTACATTCCGCGTTTTTTCAGGGAGTCTATCATCCTGCCGACGTGGAAGTCTATGTGTGTTATCGTTGCATAGTAATAGGCGGTAATCTTTTTTAGTGTCTCTTCGGTCAGGTCTTCATTTTTGAAATAAGCCTGTTTCAGGTCGTGATCGGGGCATTCATCCGTCCAGCCGGGCAGAATTTCTATTTTGTCCGGGTCGTACATCTTTGCCCACTTCTCGGGAGGGTCGAACGGATGGTGCGGTTTTATAAAACTGGCCAGCATCATATTGGGCCTATCGGTGTGCCACTTTTCTATTTCGTCAACTGCTTTGTCACCTATCCATGTTGTGCTGTGATACTCGTCGGGCAGGTTGCTCAAAATCGCCCCGAAAGAGTCCCAATACTCCTTGCTTGCCAGTTTACGAAAATTATGTAGCTGGTCGATAAGGTCGTTTCTATCTACCAGGTCATTGTCTCTAAGGTGCCTGTGATAATCATCATCCCACCGGCCGGGGCCATTCTGTTCGGCAAGGAACATCTTTTCAAAACCTATATCAAAGTACGTTGGGGTATAGTGCATTTTGCCAACGGCCGCGGTTTTGTAGCCGGCCTTCTTTAATATGCCTGGAAGTGTTTCTGTGCCGGGCGGCAACGTGCAGTGGTTGCTATAGCCGCGATGCTGGTGAACATACAGCCCCGAAATAAATGAATATCTTGAAGGAGTACAAACCGGGTAAGTGCAGAAGCTGTTGTCATATCTGACAGAGTCGGCGGCAAGGCGGTCGATATTCGGAGTTATTATCTGCTTGTTACCGCAGCAGCCCAGGCAGTCATAACGATGTTCATCAGTCATAATCACTAAAATATTCGGCTTTTTGGCTCTTTTGCCGGTGAAAGTTTGCATCCCTTCGACGCATCCCTGCAAAGCAAGTCCTGCAGAACCCAGGCCGGCAACTTTTATAAAATCGCGTCTGTTCATTAAAACCTCTTTTCAAAAAATAAATATGAGCCGGTTCTTTCGATGTTCACTTTTTTCCTTGTTCCACTTCCTCAATCTGCTTGAGCGCGTTTTTATATTCCCACTCCATATATTCAGCAATGAGCTTTTTATTATGCGGCTCTTTCATCAACTCGGCAGCCGGGTGGTCGGTTTCTTCCATCCAGTCGAGCACCAACTTTCGCATAGTCGCAAGGCGCTCACTGAATTCCGGGTCTGTTGCCAAATTGATGTAGGAATGCGGATCCCGGCGAACATTGTAAAGTTCTTCAATGATTCTATACTTATGGAAATCAGTCCGTTTCTTAATCGATGGAGATGTCTCGGCTGCTTTCCACATTGCCAGCAGTGACGGGCTGCCGGTGTAGTCGGAGTTGTGTACCTCGGTAGTTCCGTCCACCCAGGGATTGTAGATGTAAACCCAGTCTCGCATGTGAATTGCGAATTCCGGATACATTTTACTTTGTCTGAGATTTCTGTAGTAGTAGCCGACAACATAATCACGATTGTCCTGCGACTGCTGTTTCAGCAAAGGCACGAAAGATCGCCCTGCCATCGTGTCCGGCACCTCAAGCCCGGCTAATTCAAGCAGGGTAGGTGCGATATCAACGGCACTGACCATATTGATTTTATCGCAGAGACCGGCCTTAATGTGACCAGGATATCGCACAATCAGTGGAACCCGAAGGCTCGTTTGATAACAGTTTAATTTCGCAAAGGGCATGGAAATACCATGATCGGACAGAAACATCACAATTGTATTCTTTGATTGTCCGCTCTCCTGGAGTGCTTTCAGAATCGCCCCTACTCCGTCATCCGCACGACGCACGGACGAGTAGTATTGCGCCATTTCCATCCGAATATCCGGAAGGTCAGGCAGAAATCCCGGTACGGTGATTTCATCAGGACTGTAAACCCGGCTGGGTGTACTCATACGACTCGTATCGAAATTTTTACGGTTTTTTTCCGCATCCGACCCATAGAAGGGACGGTGAGGATCGTTGAAGTTGGCCATTATAAACCATGGTTTGTTCTGTGCTTTCTTGATGATGCCGCGTACCGCTTCGTAGTGAAAGGGAATGTCACGGCCGAAACCTGAATCTTTCTCGTCAATGGCCGTATCCCACTCGTAGTAATTTTGCCTCTTGTTGATGTTTGCAATATAGTAGCCGTGTTTCTTGAGCACATCCGGAAGCGCCGGTCCGACCCGTTCCAATTCAGTGAAGCAGCGTGTCATCGTCTGGTGGCTATGACTGCCTGAAAGCATCACTTGGCGGGAGGGGGTGCAAACAGCAACCTGCACATAGGCGTAGTCAAACTGAATTCCCTCGGAAGCCAACTTGTCAATATGGGGAGTTGTTTCCTCTACCGGACACCCGTAAACTCCGACCGAATCCCAATTCATATCGTCCGCGGTAACGAGCAGTATATTGGGCTTACCTGCTCGTGCACATGCCAACGACGAAACCATACACACTAAAAACATGCTGATTAATACATACTTTTTCATTTTGATTCTTCCTTGCCTGATCACTCAAGAATCCTATTGCACCGGCTCTAATGTAATCGACCTGAGATTAATCGGCTTCCAATTTTTTCTGACCGGTTTGATCTGAATACTATGTTCACCCGGCTCTAACAGTTTCGTCCGGCCCAATGTTACAGTCTTAAACTTTCCAAAACCTCCGGTAGTTCCGGTTTTGGACCGCATTGACTTGCCATCGACGATAACGTTAAAACCACTTTCATTGCCTTCCAGAGCGACATCGGCTTTTACGGTAAATTTGCCCTTTTGACGAATGACAAACGGCCATTCGACCCAGACCCTGGCATCTGTCCAGTAGCCGATATTCTGCTTGCCGTTTTTATCTTCAAGTCTGGTATGAGTGCCAAGACGATTATG
>Ga0180301_10001466_pt1 | contig 18654 bp, 21 predicted proteins | sample GuaBasSediGuay16_FD_121797 | JGI IMG/M metagenome (GOLD analysis project Ga0180301, IMG submission 121797) | Subseafloor sediment microbial communities from Guaymas Basin, Gulf of California, Mexico - Guay16, Core 4569-2, 12-15 cm | ecosystem: Environmental > Aquatic > Marine > Hydrothermal... | reverse complement strand
TTGGAGTGAGAGGGCCCTTGGTCAGGCTAATGCATGGCCCTAGTGAGGCGTTGAGCTTGGCATGGTTCATGTTTTATGCATTGGTTAACAGCTTGTTGACCACGGTTTTCACCATAGGCGAAGAGGTGGCATGGAGGGGATATGTATACGTCAAGCTGGAGCAGATATTGGCATCATGTAGAAGTAGAGCCATGAAGACTATGTTTCACGCCATGATTGTGGGGGCCATCTGGTCCTTGTGGCATGCGCCATTGATACATTACTATAAGCTAAACTATCCAACAACAGGCCTCATGGGCCTCCTAGTGCAGACACCCTTGATGATCGTGATGAGCACTCTCCTTAAAGCTATAAGGGAGGACATGGGCTTCATGTCATGTGCACTCCTTCACGCAACCTACAATGCACTATCACCATATATGTACTTGAGCACTCCAATGCCAGACATTTATTCCCTAAACGTAGGAGGGCCTGCCATAGCCTCATGGACTATTGTGACCATGGCATACTACATTGGAAGAGATGTTAGGGCGCGAGCTTGGCACATGAGGCTATGAAGGCTATCACAGCGATTGGTTCACTGTACATGTTAAAGCTATATTAAAGTGAACAGACCTGCACTACAGTGGTGAAAGAATGACCAATGAAGAGAAGGAGAGGAGGATCGAGATCTCAGACGTTGAAGAGGTCAGAGGGATCCTTAAAGCCATCGCAGACTTCCTCAAGGATATACGTGAGCCGATAAAGGATCTACTCGACACACTCATGGGCTCACTTAGAGGATATGTGTTAGGCGAGGATGTGGCTAACTTCTATAAGAAGCTTAAGGAGGCGGGAATTGATGATAATAAGGCATATGAATTGACGAGGCAATATCTCAGCAAAAGGATGCTGACAACCGAACTCATCGATAGATTACTCTCAGGCATAGGCCGACGCTTATCATAGTGAACCTCTAGTCACACAGGGCTAACCATGCTTAAAGCTTAGCAGGACCTTGTTGAGAGGACGAAGGAGATGTCCACCATTGAAGATAGGCTTAGGAGAATTGAAAAGTTGCTCGAGCTAGTGCTCACTAGGCTCGAGGAACTTGAGAGAGCACTCCATTCACAAGGGCATGAGACTATGGAGACCTTGAGGATCGCTAGAGAGCTTACATTGGGGTTCTCAATGCCAACGATAAAAGCACTTGAGGCAGCCTCAAAAGTCATCAAGCTATTACCTAAGGTTGATAAAAGGGATGAAGTTGCCAAGGCCATAGTTAAGATACTCTCCACTGGTGAAGAGTTGACTCTCTCTAAGCTTACGAGAAGAGTTAGGGCACTTAGAGGAAAAGCCTCTAGGAGGATAGTATCTGAAAGAGTGAAGAAGCTTGAGAGGAGGGGCATTGTGCTTATGAGAAGAAGAGGAAGTAGAGTATATGTGAAGTTGAGGAGCCTTGAGGAGGCTGAATAGAGCACTGAATATTCTAGAGACACTATGGTATGTCCTCACGATACTGGTACTGCTCTTGGATATCTCAGCCAGGGTAGGCATCTTGTTCATGGTCAAGAAGTATTGGTGGAGGATGAAGTTTAGAAGAGCTCTACAGAGGGCAGGAGTACCTTTCCATATGGTGAGTATGCTTGAGAGACAATACAGTAGGCATCTAGACCACGTCATGTCCCTGAAAAGGCTTGTCAATATCCTCAAGAGCTTCATACAATCACAATTCTAAGCGGGGTCTAGACATTCTCATGTCTGGGATCATACGGGTTGTAGAGAGGTTTGAGCTAATGACATACACAACTCACCTTACACGCCTCAGCGCTTGCAATACCACATGGTTATTGTCATGCCGAATATGCTTTCAGCTTGTCAAGTACAGGAGGAAGTACTTTAAGGAGCATTTTATAGAGGAGACCAGGATCTCGTTCGATGGCCTCAGCAAGCTTCTGCTCAGGTCCAAAGGCTATGACTAGAGCTGGGCCTTTAACTCTATAGCCCTTCAACTCAGGATGAGGAAGGTCGACTATACCTTTCATCATAGTGTATCTCACGTCTCGGCCTCTGAAAACAAATGCCCCTGAGCCTATCGTACGTGACTTGGCTATCTTTGGTGTAATATGCCATTCTACGAGGGAGGTCAGCGACAAGTATTTCGATGTATTCAAGAACTTGATGATCATAAGAGTTGAGCTAAGCCATTCCTCTCCTTCTCTTAAAGACTGTTGTTCAATGAATATTAAAATAGGGCTAGTGGAGCTCTCGATGAAGGGGCCCATTGCAACCATAAGCAACACACCATCCTTAAGCCTTGCTAACAATCCAACAAAGCGAGCGTAACTACATGAGATTATGTCAAATGTTGACTTTAGCTTCTCCAACAACTTCGAGATCTTGCGAATATTCTCAGCCATAGGATGATATGCAAAAGGATATACAGCGCATAGAGCTAGCGTGAGTATTATGTACATCACTACTAGTATTTCACTTATTCTCTGAAAGTCAACGCCATGATAAAGGACACCTACTATGAAGGCAATGACCAAGGTAATAGCATAGAACAAGAGGACATCAACCATGTTCAGACCGGAATATCCACAACCAAGATAAGTAGCTCCATACTTGAAATTCAATTTCTTAAGAGGCTTTACATTAGCTCTTCTCTTCAGCCACAACAATGTAAAGCCCAAGCCCAGAAATGTAAGCGATAAGTACAGAGACCATATATCACCTTCAGCCATCCATCCTGCGATCAGAAATGAGTGCAGGATTATGAGTAGGAGTGAGGTAGCGAGCACTAGTGCACCTAACATCAGAGGCACCCGAGGAGTTCTATTAAACTTTGAAGGATATATAAGTTAATTTCTGAACTTCTAAGGGAGTATTAGAATACAGTGTATAATTGAAGTGTCTAGATGTATCGTCACGAGCATGATACCTCAGCACCAGTCACAGAGATGTGAGATATTCTGTTCCAAGTTATATCATAACTAGTTCACGCATTCATACTTAGCCCTGATTTTCCTAGCGGCACTAACCATGGTCTTCAACTTCTGCTCCACGATCTTCATAGCTTTTGAGCCATAATCCTTTAGTGCTGCAAAACCACAGTTTGGCGCTATGGCTATCCTCTCATATCCAAATCTGTTGCATGCCTTCTCCATTATCTTGATTACTTCGTTTAGCCTCTCTACAGTGGGTGATTTATTGTCTATCACTCCAATACATAGCTTCTTGTCATACTCAGCAAGCTGACTAGAGGTGTAAGCATCTAAGTTGTCTAAGCTACCATATACTTCATGATGAAGGGTATCAACTGGAAGCTCTACAAGTAATGCTGCATATCCTTTGACCTTCCCGCACACATGAAGACCTACTACCTTGTTATGTCTTCTAGCCACTTCGCTTAGAGGCCTTATCAACTCAGCTACTTCGTCTGCAATGTACCCAATCCATGAAGCATATGGTATCGTTGGCTCGTCAATGAATACAACTTCGAAGTAGGCGCCATACTTACTCAGTATCTCATTGAGCACATCAGCTAAGGCCTCTGAGAGAGCTTTCACCAAGTCCTTCTCACGTATCAGCTCACTGCCACTTGGCGACTTTATGCTACTACACATGGTCAGAGGCCCTATTACTTGGAGCTTACCTCTTCTATAATTCCCGTGCTCCTTTAATACATTGATGAAGATGTTGATGTCATGTTCCAGCTCACTTAGGTCTCCTCTTACTGGATAGTCCATAAGCACATATCCACCCTCGACGTGCTTGATGCCGTGTATGCACTCTATGTAGATGGCCATGAAGTCTCGTAGCTGAGGAAGAGCTGGATAATCAATGCCCACCTTAAGCTGAAGCTCAGTGCACAGGGCTATATTCGCATCAGACGGCTTAAGAGGAAAGTTCCCTATAGTGGTAGTTCCTAGGCATTTCATACCATGCCTAGATAGATTATATTAGCATGAAGTTAAGTTGATTGTCCGACCCCTATAAAGACGAGTAATTTTCACCTATGGAGAGTATATCGAGCCTAGTGGAGCTCTATCTCATCTATACGAGGAGAGAGGATGATGAGTTCAACTTATAGCTGGGCTTGTTCACATAACTATGGGGAACAGATCTTGAGGAAGGTAGGCCTAGTCAAGAGAATGAGAAGAGTTGGGAAGATAACTCCTCTCAGGCTTCTAAAGGGTGGAGAGCTTGGTCGTAAGGGTAAAGGTAAGGCTTGAGTACGAAGATAAGCAAGTCGAGGCAGTGGCTCTTGCTAATGCTGGATTCGAAAGTGATGAACCTGAGATAATAGTCCCTGTAGATATTGCTCGCGAGTTGAACTTGTACCCTCACCTTCCAGGTGGAGCGATTATTGATAGGTACAGAGGAGCTGGTGGAAGAACCTTTAAGGTCTACAGGCTCAGTAGGGGTATCGTAAGGGCCTATGTTATCACCGAGGATCGTCTAGTCGGCCCAGTAGATGTCACCTTAACCATAGTCCCTGGAGAGTATGAAGTGATACTTAGTGACCAAGCTTTGGATAGCTTTGGGATCGTCTTAGTGAAGCCTGGCAAGGGCTTATGGAAATTCATAGACGATCCTGTTGATAAGATAAGGAAAAGCGCCTCTTACTAGCGTTTGCAAAATTGTAAAGAGCCTCTGTGAAATCCAATATAGGGCCTATAACTGAGCATGCGTGAACACGAATCAGAAGCTTACAAGCAGGGTCGTGATGCAGTATAGCATGTAGTGTTTGATATTTGTGATAAGCCCTTAAGGCTGGCGCACGATGTACAATATTGGGGGATAACTTGAAGATATTCATAATGACTGACCTAGAAGGAGCTACAGGTGTTTGTGGAACATGGCAGGATATAAATCCAGGAGGGAGAGAGCATGAAAGGGCGAGGAGGTTTCTCACGAGAGATGTGAATGCAGCTATCGAAGGAGCGTATGGGGCTGGAGCGAAGGAGGTAGTTGTGCTTGATGGACATGGAGCGGCATTTAGTATAATACCTGAGGAACTTGATGAGAGAGCTAAGCTAATAAGAGGAAGAAGAATACTTGAGATGGAAGGGCTTGACCCTACATTTGATGCTGTCTTCGCCATAGGTGCTCATGCCATGGCTGGAACACCTGATGCCATTTTGCCGCATACACTATCATCAGTCAACATAGTGAACATATGGTTAAACAACATAAAAGTGGGTGAGATAGGACTATGGGCTGCTATTGCTGGAACCTACAATGTGCCTCTAGTTCTGGTGACTGGCGATGAGGCTGCAGTGAGAGAGGCTAAGAAGTTACTTGGGGACGTGGAGTGTGTAGCTGTGAAGAAGGCTACAAGCCCCTATGCTGCAATATGTCTTCATCCAAACATAACATATAAGATGATAAGAGAGGCAGCTGTCAGAGCTCTAACGCGATTACATGAGTTCAAGCCATTCAGACTCAAGACTCCGATAGAGCTTAGAGTGGAGTATACTAGTGTGGATTTAGCAAGACGTATAGCAAGCAGGCCAGGAGTTGAGCTAGTGGACGGAAGGACTGTGAGAGCCGTAGGGGACAACATCATAGAGCTTATGTCATTAGTCCTGTAGGAAGATTAGATGAGCACCCCCAGCTATATTTTCACTTCAACGCGATACTCCTCTAATTTTCTCTCATCCACCTCCACGCCTAGACCAGGACTGTTTGGAACCATTGCCTTAGCCCCTTCTATCACCAAACCTTTGACAAGCATATCCTCAAGGAACTGTGGGCCATTAATATCCGCTGGAGCTATGAGATCCATTGTTGAGAAGACGTGTAGCGCAGCTGTGAAGCCTACACCACTTTCTGTCATCCCACTCCCCATGCAACTAAGGCCTGCTGCTTCTGCTAATGCGTAAATCTTCATTGAAGTCCTTATTCCAGACTTTGCAACTTTAAGTACAAGTATGTCGAGGGCGTTCATCGATATGAGCTTGATCAAGTCGTAGTGCGAGAACAAGGACTCGTCAACTGCTATTGGTATTGGACTCTTCCTTACTATTCTGCTTAGGCCGTGGAAATCATACGTAGGAACAGGCTGCTCTATGCATATTATGTTCTCGACAGCTGAGATCCTTTTGAGGAGGAGATGTAGGCTGTAGCTGGTATATGCTTGGTTAGCATCAAGCCATATTAAGCCCTGAGGAATGGTCTCATTCAGTGTTTTTATCAACAGATAGTCCTCCTCTACATCACCCATTATCTTCAGCTTGAAGCATCTGTAGCCCCTTCTCCACATCTCCTTAGCATAGTCAGCTATGGTATCAGGAGATCCAGAGATGATAGCCGACATATCCACGTAATCGTGTACCTTTCCACCAAGTATCTTGTGAATGGGAACCCCCATGAGCTTTCCAATGAGGTCATGTAACGCTATGTCCACAGCTGATTTCGCAAAAGGCTGTCCCGATGTGACAGCAGGGGCTATGATCTTGTCCATCTTCCTGTGTATCTTAATAATACTGTATGGATCCTCTCCAATCAGAACTTCGCTCAAATACTTCTTTAGTGTTGTATACACAGACTCCATGGTTTCATACATCCATGATGGCATAGGCCTAGCTTCTCCCCATCCAACTTCACCATCGCTTGTAACTACCTTTAGATACACATGCTCTCCAGGCCTTCCAGGAGCTCCCACGTATCCTCTTGATATCTTGAAGGGTCTTGTGAATGGTATCCTTAGTGGAATTACCTCGACCTCTCTTATCCTCACCATGATCTCACCAGCAGAACTTCCTCTTGAGGTACTCTAGCTCATGCCTCAGCCCTTCCATTGGGTCAGGCAGCTCAGGATGCCACCATTTCTCGTACTCATCGACTATGAACTTATCATAGTTTTTATCCTTGAGATATTCTATCACAACATCGTTGGGTACATCACCTTGACCGAGAAGAACTGCTCTCCACTTATCATCGGCCTTCTTGAAGTCATGGAATTGAACCGCTATCACTTTCTCAAGGCTTATCTTCTTCAATTCCTCCAGGGGATCTAGGCCCTGCAGGTATACGTTAGCTATGTCATAGACTATGGCAAGGGCATCAGAGCCTACCTCCTCAAGCACTAGATTGCAAGTATCGCCTGAGTATACAAGCTCGCCATGAGTCTCTATTCCAATGATGAGACCTCTGTCCTCAGCCTCCTTACACACAAGCCTACACATCTCAATGAATAGTCTCATGTTCTTCTCAGTCCTCTCCTCAGTACCCGGGAAAATTCTTACATAGGTGCCCTCTAGGTCAACAGCTAGGTCCAGGTGAGCTATAACCTCTTTTAGCACCCGCTCTCTTTCAGCGGGATCGGCTACGATAAAATTCCTTCCCAGATAGGTGTATATGCCGTAGATCTTAATGCCTAAGGATTCGGCAAGATCAACAAGCCTTCGCCTATACTCCTTAGAGGCATCAATGTATACGTGACCATCCTGTCTTATTCTCATGTCAACACCATCATAGTTAAGATGAGCAGCTGCTTCAATTGCTTGTTCAGCAGTGTAGCCAGGAAAGGCAAGGGTAAATACAGTAAACTTTACCAAGACCTCACCCGATTGTTCTAGAGTCACTAAGGACTTAAACTTTAGTTCTATCAGCTCTAAGGAGTTTAAGTGGAGGGTGGGCTATTATGAAGAAGATAAGGATTCTGGTCACCGTTCCCAAACCATTGCTGGATGAGATATCAAAGCCAGAGGATAGAGCGAGGCTTGAGAGTTTTGCTGAAGTGATCTATAACGAAAGCGATAGGAACTTAACACAGACAGAGCTATGCGAAATGATAAGGGGTATGGATGGATGTATCACAAGCTGGGGATCGCCAAGGTTTACAAAGGAAGTCTTAGATAACGCTGATAGGCTTAAGATAATAGGCCACGCAGCAGGTAGTGTGAAGCCATATGTAACAGATGAGGTCTTCAGGAGGGGGATAGTTGTAGTGAATGCTGCGAGCGTCATAGCGATTAGTGTAGCTGAATTCACCCTTGCTTTGATGTTGAACTGCCTGAGGAGAATACCAGACTTCATGTACTCCATGAAAAAGCGAAAGTGGAATCATGAGCTTGAGAGAAAGTTCTTCACATGTGATCTCCGTGGGAAGTGCATAGGTATTATAGGCTTTGGCTTTGTTGCAAGAAGGCTTGTGGAGCTGCTAAGGCCCTTTGAAGTCAGGATCCTGGTATATGACCCTTACGTACCTGAGGAGGTGGTCTCCAGCTATGGGTGTGAGCCTGCTGACCTTGACGTAGTCCTCAGAGAATCAGATATAGTGACTATACATGCAGCATTGACTGAGGAAACTCGCCACATGATAGGTGAGAGGGAACTAAGAATGATGAAGAGAACAGCATATCTGATAAATACGGCAAGAGGTGCTATCGTAGACACTGATGCGCTTGTTAAGGCTTTGAAAGAGGGATGGATCGCTGGCGCAGCTTTAGATGTCTTTGAGGAAGAGCCCTTGCCTAAGGATAGTCCTCTATATGATGTGGAGAACGTGTACTTGACCCCCCACATTGCTGGGCCATCTGATGAGCGAAGGCATACAATGTTTGGAGTCATAGTTGAGGAGATGGAACGATTCTTCACAGGCAAGAGTCTAAGATATAGAGTTATGCCCGAGGAGCTGAAGTTTAAGGCCTAGGAACCCCATCTTCCTCATAGAGATTCGAGCACCTCAACTGCCTTGTAGAAAGCTAAGAGAGCTGCTCCCGTCCCCCAGGACGATATCTCACCATGCACATCGCCTCCATAGCTGACTATTCCACCATATGCAAGTGCATCACAGCCTCGATATTGGCAGGAGAGAACCCAGTCTAGTGCTCTTAGAGCAGCCTCCAAGTACCTTTGGTCATTTGTATGAGAGAATATCCTGAGCAGCGATATGGCTATCATCTGTGAGCCTGTGCCTTCCTTGCCTCCCTCCTTGGTACTTATGAAGTGATACCATGATCCATCAGGGTTTTGAGTTTTTATGCAATACTCAGCCTCTTTAATAGCAGCATTTAGCCATTTCTCATCCTTCGTTATTTCGTAGAGGTCCAATAGAAGCTCCATGACGTAGTGCTCAGTTCTAGTTCTAGTAGGACCTACTGGCTTTCCTTCATCAAGGTCATAACACCAGATGACGCCTCCCTCCTCTTGCTGTACATGGTCTATAGTGAATTGAGCAGCCTTGATAGCAGCCTCAAGCCACTTCTGCTCTCCAGTGGCCCTAAAAAGGCTAGGTAGGATCTGTGCTTGACACCATGGAGAGTCGACGAGTAGATTATAACGTTGAATACTACCATAAAGCATTACGTCGCCAGGCCACGCTCTTATCCATCCCTTATCGCGATCTTGCCAGCTTAGGATGAACTCACCCGCCAGCTTCACGGATTCAAGGATGTCAGGGTCATGAAGCTCTTCATAGAGGCGTATCAGGCCACTTGCAGCTACGCCAGTATCGGCTATATCGTACCATGTCCATCCATAGATGCCATCCTGTATGAATAGGCAGGAGAGATATGCCCCCTTACCTCTGCCCTCCTTGACCTGCTTATTGATCAAGTGTTGTGCGAACATAATGGCTGATTTAAGACTTGACAGATCTCCTCTCCTGTGATAGTCTGCTAATAGTCCAGGTATAATCCACTTAGCTGCCCAACAGAACATAGTCTTGGGAACTTTCAGGCTTTTTGGCCTATAGGGCGAGGGTATTGAGCCATAGTACTCAGAGCCGAGATCCTTTATTTGAAAAGTTTTGATCCACTCAGCTGCGAGCCTAGCTGCCTCAAGATACCTTCTTACACGATCATGTACATTCACAGATCAGCACCAGTCAATCTCTAAAATAGTATTGAATATTAAGCCTTTCAACTTGCATAAGCATGTGAACACCTTGATACTCCTAAAAACGTCTATAGAGCAGGAAGTAACGCTTGGAAGCCTTAAGTCGAAGACAAGAGCATAGTATATCATGGTGATATGCAATGATAATAGATTGTCATGCCCACATAGGCCGAAGTGAGATACTCGAGTATTGGTGGGCTCTTGAAGCAGACGTGGAGAAAGTTCTAGAGCTTGAGAAGAAGGCAGGTGTTGACAGGGTAGTCGTCTTTCCAGTACATCATCGTCCTGAGAAATATCCTGAAGCAAATAAGGAGGTGGCACAAGCAGCTTCTCGATATCCTGATAGGATAATACCCTTTGCTAAGGTAGCGGCCTCTCATCCTGATGCCCCAAGGCACCTTCTAGAGGCTATAGAGCTCTACAAGGTGAAAGGCTTAAAGCTACATGCTGATGAAGGGTTTCCAACTAGAGAGATAATGAATATCCTACTTGACCATGGGCTTCCGCTGATAATACATATCGATGAGCCAATAAGACTAGAGCCTCTCGCGAAGACGTACCCAGATGTCGTGATAATAATAGCGCATCTTGGAAGCTACACGTTTAACTACTATCATCAGCTGCAGGCAATATATCTAGCATCGAGATATGATAATGTCTACCTGGATACTTCAGTGGGATCGTCACTGCGAAGAGGCTTGATACATGCAGTTAAGGAAGCAGGCCCAGAGAAGATGCTCTTTGGCTCAGACGCTCCTGAGTTCCATCCAGCCGTTGAGCGCATGAAGATAGAGATACTCGACATTAGTGAAAGGGAGAAGAGAATGATACTCGGGGAGAATATGAGGCACATCTTGAAGCTGTAGTAGGAGACCTCAATAGGTCACTACAGTTATGTTCAGCTCTCTAGCTAGCTCCTTGGCCTTCTCATCTATGAAGCACGTGACCAAGTATTTTTCAACTTCAGTAACTCCTTTAATCTTCTTGTAGAGCTCACATTTCTTGTTAAAAATAGCCACATCGTTCACCGATGCACTTGACTTCACCTCTATTAGAAGATGCTTTTGATCCTTTACCACCACGTCTATCTCTATTAGAGCGGGAGCTCCAAATATCTCGCCCTTTTCGTCGAAGTACTTCCACTTCCCTACTTTAGCTACTTTGAAATACTCCTGAAGAAATCTCTCAAGACTCTCTCTAAAGACAGACTCAGCCATGATACCCCATCTAGCACCAAGTGCTGATATCCTATCGCTTAATCTCCTTATCTCCTTGGTGTGTTCCATGAGTATAAGGCTATGTTCGCGTACTTGCTCTTGCATACTTCTTACCTGCTCCTGTAATGATCTTATCGCCTTAGTGTTTTCCAATACTTGCTCTTGTAGTGACCTAATGCTTTTAGTGTGTTCTTCAATAGCTCTCTCAACACTATCCAATCTCTTAAGAATCTCCTCTAGCCCCAGAAGACCTGCTACGGCATAGCGAAACTCTACATCCTCACGTAGTAGTTTTAATATCTTGTCCTTAAGCTCAGCAAATGACATGTCAGATATGAATAACATCCTAGCCCGATAAAAACGTGTTGTTTCAAGATATTTAAAAGCATGATGAATATCATGACTTATCACATGGGCTATGCCTATGGGTTCATGAGTATCCTTGCTGGCCTCTACAGGTTATGTCCTTATCCAATTCAGATGAGCACGGTTAATCCAACAAAATCACAGAAAATTAGTCCTATATTGCTAAGAAATACCATTTCTCGTTTCGGCTTATTCATTTTATCTTGAGTAAAATATAAATAGCTTCTCGATATGGTGTGCTCTAGAGCGCTTAGCAGAGAAGATGCCTTAAGAGGGAAGTACCCTTGAGTAGTGATGAGGATGAAGCCTTTCCATATGAGATGGGACATTTCATATACATGCCCAAGAGGAGCGTGTATTGCTTTACAGTCATAATGAGCAAGGAAGCTCTTGACAAAGCTGGCATCTTGGCAAGAATACTTGATGAATTTAGTAGGCGTGAGATTCCAGTAGTTCACATACTAGCCTCAAGGCCAAGACATGACACAAAAACGCCTATAATAGTGTCAATATTTGTAGATTTCACAGGCAAGCCGATCGATGCCATGGAGCTGAAGAGATGCCTGCTCGGAGTTCCTTATGTAAACGATGTCGTCATCAATGGACCTCTCTTCGCTGGATTCACAGCAGAAACTACACTATTCCCATTAACACTTCTAGGCAACAGAGCAATAGTGCTCAGGAAGGTCATATACGAGAGCCTATTAACATACCTCGACAAGATGTTAGGCTCAGGATACAAAGCCTTACTCTATCACGTAGGAGTCAATGTAGGAAGAGATGCCTTCAAAGATCATGAGAAAATAGTTGGAAGAGATCCAAAAGCACTCACAACACTTCTTGAGATACTCTTCAGAAACACAGGATATGGAGTCTTGAAGATATTAGAGCTCAATGAGGAGAAGAAGAGGGTTAGAGTCAGGGTATATAACTGTTTTGAGTGCGAGATATTCAAGAAGAGTGGAGAGCCCTCATCCAGCTTCATAAGGGGATTCATAAGTGGATGGTTTACATAATTCTTTAATGAGGAGATGACATCATATGAAGATATGTGTATTGCAAAGGGCGATAGATGTTGCGAGATCGTAGTGCATAAGATGATAGGAGAAGGATACTTCAAGTAGTTGATTCATCCCCAAGATTTTTATTGATGAAATTATGCACTATCAGCTATTGGTAGCCTATAATTCCGCCTAGAGGATAGCTTCGTGAAGGATATGGCTTGAGGACATATCCTAAGAATCTGTCAGTAGATAGGACTTCAGCTCTTAGCTTTACAATCATGAATTCATAGGCATCTATTCTGTGTTATGAGACTCTCGACACACATTCGACCAATGAATAAAGCTTCTCAGCGAAGAGGTCACGAGAGAAGAGACCAGCTCTTCGCATGCACATCTGGCTTAAACCCTCATATTCCTCCCAATCTCTCATAATGGAAATTATCCTTTTCGCAGCCTCCTCAAGAGTAGAGAAGCCGAAGCCATACCTACCTCGCTCGAGCACATCCCACCAAACACCTGAGGGAAGTCTAGGCACGATAGGAATGACCCCAGCACTCATGCTCTCCACAATTGCTATGCCGAAGTGCTCTCCAAGCCATCCAAGGTCACGTGTATATACTCGATAAGTATGAAGCAAGACCTTGGCGTGAGAAACTATGTCCTCTAGCTCTTTTCTAGGGAGGTCAGTTAATATGTCGACACAATCTTCAATGCCTAGCCTTCTTCGTAGATTCAATAGCGAATAATAGTAGCTCAAGAGCTTACGAGAGCTTCGATTCAAGGATCCTATGATGAACATGTGGAACTTCAGTCCTGACTTCTTCAACTTCCTTGCAGCAATCAACTGCTCTATCTGCCTCTTATCAGGACTAATCCTCCCTATGGTGATGATAATGTCCTCTTTACTTCTCAGCGGTTTAATGCATCTTACAGGCGGATGGAGCACAGCCAGGGGAGCTACGCCAAGACGCCTTCTCAAGGTCCAAGCAGTGAAGCTTGAATTGGTTAGATAGTAATAATAGCGTTTCGAAAAGCGTCTGGTGACTTGAACATTTAAGTGGAGAGGAAAAGAATACAGTCGCCACTTAGCTTCTCTCTTATCATATGGCATGGTTGGGAAGTGGACATAGACAAGCGTAGGTCTGCTTGATGGTAGACTGAAGGCACTGCCGTATGTGTAGATCGCTAAGTCACATTCAATAAAACGCCCAAGAAAACCACAGAGCATGTTTCGATAGAGCTTAAATCGTCTCCATCCTCTTCCTATCTCAATGAGCTCAACTCCTCTAGGAAGAGGACCTAAGAGCTCTTCATTATATATCGAGGTTAGAAGAGTTACATCCCAACCCTTCATCCTGAGCGCTCTGATAGCCTCTAAGGTGACTACTCGGCCACCGCCCAGCTTGCTCATATCTGAGTCCACGACGAGGATATGCAATGCTTCTCCCTCGTAAGCTAAGACCATCATCCTTCAATGTAAGAGTAGATATACTAGCTATAGTATGGCCTTATCAGTACCACAGTCCACTACACCATTGAGCTACAGCTCCGTCCTCCATACACTATTCTGTAGGGCTTGATTTAAAGCTCTTAAAGCCTTAAGAATAGTCGAATGTCTCTAGAGTTTCAGAAGTGCTTGGAATACCTAAAGACTACAGCCTAGAGGCAATAATCCCTGTGGGCAGGCCAGCTGAGAAGAAGAGGAAGGAGCCCAGACTATCACTACGAGAGGTTCTATTCTACAATCAGTGGAACAACAAAGCACCATAGGCGATCAGACCCATTCTCCCATCACATGCTTAGCGCTGCTCTATGAATTATTTGGCAACAATGTACTATGAGGATATAGCTAGGGAGGTGAGCTTTGACGTGAGCCGCTAGCCTTCTTTAACCTTATGCCATGGGACATTAGATCATCTATCACATAGTCTAGGCCCAGCTCCTCTAGCTTCTCTACGGTTGGTATGCCTGTTTCAGGATCCCATCCTCGTGCTCTATAATACTCATCAAGCATTCGCTCAAGCTCTATTGTGTGTCCAGCTGATGGCCCTTTCGGCATTGGCTCTCTTAGGAATCGTCTAGGAAGCATGTCATCAGACCTTCTAATGCCCTTTCTTACTATATACGCTCTCTCGACGTTTACTATTCTCTCTCCAACCTTCATTATATCATCAACGCTCATGTTAATACCTACGACTATCCTTAGCGCCTCAACCATCTTACTCGGTGGAAGTATCTCCATGTTCTCCGCAATGTTCTTACAGACTTCAAGCGAATCCACCAGTGCACACCAGTTTTCATAGTATGCAACAAGCCTGCCCTTTCCACGAACTCCAAGCCTCAACGTAGCCTCTGGTTCACCAAATAGTCTTCTTCCAACATCAGGATTATCACTCAGCTCTATGAAGGGCTCTGAGCGAAGGTGATCAGCTCCTCTACTTGCTACTGCGAAGCCTAGTCCATAGCCTTTAAGGCCTCGAGGATCCGCCTGTATCATCTCCAGACCCTTGACATGAAATGCCAGATCTAGGCCTTTACCAAGCCTCTTAGCAGCTTTAGCCACGCCATCAGCCAGCAGATCACCGAAGCCTTCTCTATAGGCTATCATCTCTATCAATCTGAGGACTGCCTCCATGTTGCCCCAGCTAAGGTCTAGGCCATCAGTCTCCTTCCTGCTTAATAAGCCTCTCTCATAGAGCTCCATTGCCCATGCTATTACCTCGCTGAGTGATATTATATCCATGCCCAGATCATTGGCCAATTCTATAGCCTTCAATGCATAGTCTAGGTCATCATTTCCTATCCTCACTGTCATTCCCGCTAGAGCTTCATACTCCGGACCCTCACCATAAGTTCCAGCCAATTCTCCGTTCTTTATCACATAGAATCTGCTACATGGAAGAATACATGAAAAGCAGGCTCTGTTCTTGACGTTATATTCTATGGCCAGTCTCTCTCCACTCACCTTGAAGGCGTAATCCACGACAGGTTCAGTGAAGTGCTTGGCTGGCAGAAAACCAAGCCTATTGGCTGCCAGCAGTATCCTTGATGTCCCCATAGATCTCCTAGGCCAGTACTGTTCATGGGCATATATAGCCTCCTCAAGCTCCTCTACAAACCTCTCGAAATCCCTAGGCCTAGCCACCTCCACGTAACCATCTCCTCTGACAACAATGGCCTTGATCATCTTAGATGCCATGACGGCTCCTAGGCCTGTTCTTGCAGCAGGTCTATATACGTTGAAGAATATACCTGAGAATAGCACGAGGTTTTCCGCAGCAGGGCCTATGATGGCAATCTGAATCCTCCAGTCTCCAAGCTCTTGCCTGATGATATCATAAGCCTTGGATATGGAGAGGCCCCATATTCCCTCCGCCTCCACTATCTCTACATCGCCATCATGAATATATATGTAGACAGGCCTCCTACTAGCACCTTCGATTATTATCTGATCAAAACCAGCATATTTCATCTCAGCTGCAAAATGCCCTCCTACATTTGAGTCACCTAGTATTCCAGTTAAAGGAGACTTGGCGGTGACGTTGAGCCTAGCCCCCAGAGGAAGCCCTATGCCAACCAGTGGGCCTGTTGCAAACATCAGCTTATTCCTTGAGCCCAATGGCTCTATGCCCTTAGGAACTTCATGATACAATCTCCTCACATTGAAGCCTCTTCCACCTAGATAGCCATATATAAGCTCCTTTGACAAAGGCTCCTCCTTGACCTTCTCTGTGCTCAGGTTAATCCTTAGGACTCTGCCTGCATAACCATATATCCTATCTGACATGAAGACCCCACCTCCTCATGAGACGCTTATGCTCTTCTAGCGCATATCTATAGGCTTTATCGAAGGCCTTTTCATTCTCGCTTAAGTCCTCTTCAGCTAGTGGGTATAGTCTTAAGGCGTTTGTGGGGCATTTCTTGACGCATATCGGTTCATCCCCACCACATAGATCGCATATGAGGGGTCTTCTGAGCCTAGGGCTCAGCCTTATAGCACCATATGGACATGCTTCTACACAGGAGCCACAACCATTACACTTTGCATCCACGACCCTTATAATACCATCTTCTCCTCGAGTGAGAGCATCATTAGGACAAGCTTCGATGCATGGAGCAGGATCACACATTCTGCAGACTATGGGGTAGTCAAGGCCTATTCTATCGTCCTTGACCACTATTATCCTGGAGAAGGACGGGCTGAATACACCTTCGTGTTTATAGGAACACCACAGCTCACAATATCGACAACCAACGCACTTAGAGGGGTCTACAACTAATCTCCTCACCATTGGTGCACTATGATCACCAGTCTCTGTATAAGTATCATCATTTTTCTTAAAGATTTCCTCTCCCGCTGAAATTGAGCAAAGACAAAGGCAGTATCGTCTCATGGAGCCATCATGAAGCTATAGGGTATAAATTCAAGCGTTGTCATAGAGATCCCTGATGAAGCGAAAGTGAGAAAGATGGACTATGAGATCATCCTCCCCCTCAAGGTAAGAACTCTCACTATTGCTAAAGCATACAAGTACATCGAGGCGATACAGTCATATCCTGGTGATTGGTCATTAGTAGTAGTTACAGGCAATGTGGAGAAGTTGAAGAAGGCTCGATTCTTAGAAGGCATAACCCCTTTGCCTACCACCTATGGTGCTCTCTGCTTTCCCGAGCTATATCTCAACGATGAACTATTAGTAGCAATGCTAAAGGAAAAGCTGGATGAGGAGGAGGTCGTAGGGATCATCAAGGCTATCAATAGAGGAGAGAGAATACATAGACTAATACCACGAAGCCTATTAAGGGAGGTAGAGCAGCGCATGACAGACTTAATTGCAGGAGCTGATTTTGAGGTCTTCATACCTTTAGAAGAGATCACCAAGGAGCTAGACGAAATCGTTAAAAGAATCAACCTTATTGAGTACTTCGAACTTTTCAAGACAAGTGCTTTTCCAGTAGAGCCTGAGCTTGTTGAAGAGATCTTAGATAGAGCATACCACGTAGGAGAGTATCTATCAGGTCTGGAGAAGATATTTGATGAGGCTAAGGAGGAGGAATTAGATATACTGAGGGTAGAGGGCTTCATCAAATCAGATATGAAACTAAAAGAGCTTGAGGAAACGCTTCAGAGCTTAGTAGATCAAGTGCCTGCAAAAAGAGTGACTTTGATGTTCACCAGGGTCATCCTATAGGATACTATGTACAGTACCAGAGAAGTCATTAGAATCATTGAACGTAGCTCTGAGCATGAAGTCTGACTGTCAACTGAATAGGCTGATTCTACTATTGAAGAGCTGCTGCTCTCAAGGATTCTACTGAGTTAAATAGCCAAGGAGCCTGACCTTGAGCTGCAACAGGATATCTCATCATTAAAAAGTGCTGAATAATTGCTTAGTACCTATGTGTGACTCCTGGCTTAATCCTCTTGAGTACATCAGGCACTATCAGCCCAGCCAGACAGCCTAGGGCCATGTGAATTGCTACAAAACCGTAAAGGAAGTAGAGAAGAGGCCATGCCCAGCCCAGGAAGAAGCTGAAGGACCAGTATAGGAGAAAGTCTCCAGGCACTATGTAGACTAGGCCTATTATGCTGTAGAATAGACGTGAGCCTCTTAGCCTGCTCAAGAGCCGGAATAAAACATCTACCACTATCCCTCCTATGACCCATGTTGGAACTATCATCCATTTCACTGGAGGACCTCCAGGAAGAAACGTTGATATGAGCCCACTAATGAATTGAGTAGTTGTTGCTATCCCATCTCTATCTATGAGTGTTCTCAACGTTAGGATGAGTATTGTGCCAACTGGGATCGAGATCACAGCATATAGGCCTGGAAGAGGTGCAGGGATGAATGCTGTCGTCAGCGTGCTCAGTGAAGATATGCTTGCAAAGATTGATATTAATGCAACCTCCTTAGATGAAAGAATGGGCCTTGACATGCTTGATCCCTCTTCAGTATGGATGGTCTCTTCTCAAGGAGATTCCTCTTCCGTCTAGAATGTAGTACTCTCCCTTAGCACAGTCAATACATACCGGCTTTCCATTCTTTACCCTGGCCTTGGGCTCTATCACCTTCTCTCCGCATATTGAACATCTCACTGATGCATATATTGGGCTGAAACATTGGATTATAGCTTTCTGTGTCAAAGTATGTCTTTCTATGCCTCTTAAGGCTATGAGATATGTTGAGGTGAAGGCTTATAAGCTCCTAGACTCTACAAGTTTAACTGTGCCT